>JAABVA010002989.1_pt1 | contig 16417 bp, 11 predicted proteins | sample 5560331 | NCBI WGS metagenome assembly JAABVA01 (sample SAMN12812661, study PRJNA571458) | rock metagenome | isolation source: Antarctica rocks | place: Antarctica: Victoria Land, Mt New Zealand sud | collected 2016-01-07 | reverse complement strand
CCGAGGCGGCGCTCCAATTCTGCCAGCCGCCCCCTCAGCGCCTCATTTTCGGAACGAAGCAATGCAATCTCAGCCTACAATGCCTTGATGACCGCATCGGCGACGGCCGCGGCCGATGCGTCATCTCGGGGGAGTGTGTCGTCGGGCAGTGCCATCGACACGTTGACTCGTACTCGCCCGTGACCTGTCAATGGCCCCCATCAAGGCGGGACCTAGGCTGTTACGATTAAGCTACATTCATACTATTGATCCGCAACTGACCGTTTGCGGAACAGGGCCGGCCAGGTTGATACGGCCAGCTTACCGCCGGTATGGGGGGAAGCGGACATTCACCTCCGAGGACTCAGTGACGTCGCTGCTTCTCGAAAGAGCTGCTACTGCGATCTGGTCAAAACTCCCACCTCCTCCAAAAGCCATGACCTGAAAACGCGTACGCGGTGCGGGACGTGCGGGCCGGTTCTCGACAGGAGGCGGTGCAACACGCGTCGTATTGCCCGGAAGTGGCCCCCACCAAGGATGACCAGCTGCCCCGATGCGAGCTCGGCCTCGACGAACCTCTCGGTTTCCAGCGCGACGCCCATTGCTTGAACGGCAGCCGAGACCACGAGTGCACCGCGGTCGAAGCCGGTCGTGGGCGTTTACGGATGCCGGCCCAAGCCATTCGCCGCAAACCAATCCGACCAGCGGATGGGACTGACGGACGACTCGATTAGCGGGAGTGCCATCCTTTGGGATCGAAGACATGTCATTTGAAGTACTGGTGCTCCCGGGAGCAGTCATCGACACGGAGGCGCAGCTCTACCGCAAGGTGACGTGGCGCCTGATACCGCTGCTCTTCGCCTGCTACGTTGCGGCCTATCTGGATCGAGTAAACGTAGGCTTCGCAAGACTGCAGATGCTGGGCGATCTCCACTTCAGCGAGACTGTCTATGGCCTGGGCGCAGGCATCTTCTTCATCGGCTGCTTTCTGTTCGAAGTGCCCAGCGACATTATTCTACACAAGGTCGGCGCGCGCGTGTGGATCGCCCGGGTAATGGTGAGCTGGGCGCTGATCTCTGCCGCTATGGTGTTCGTCCACTCGCCGACGGTGTTCTACGTTCTCCGCTTCCTGCTCGGCGTGGCAGAGGCGGGGTTGTTCCCCGGCGTCATCCTCTATTTAACCTACTGGTATCCCTCCTGCCGCCGGGGCGGCATCATCGCCCTGTTCATGACGGGCATGATTGCCGGTGTGATTGGCGGCCCGCTCTCGGGATGGATCCTGACAGCTCTGTCGGGTGTGCAAGGCCTGGCCGGCTGGCAATGGATATTCCTGATCGAGGCGGTTCCGTCGCTGGTCCTCGGCGCCGTCGTGCTGGGCTTCCTCGACAACGGGATCGACCGCGCGTCGTGGCTCACCAGCGATGAAAAAGCCATCCTCCGGTACAACATCGACCGCGATGGCCAGGAGACGCCGTCCTATTCGCTGCGCGACGGCTTCACCAACCCCCGGGTCTGGCAGCTCTGCGGCATTTACTTTTTCTTCATCATGGGCCTGTATGGCGTTGGCTTCTGGTTACCCACGCTGATCAAGGGCACCGGTGTGTCCGATCCTTTGACCATCGGGCTGTTGACCGTACTGCCCTACGCCACCGCCGCCGCCGGCATGGTGATCTGTGGCCGCATGTCGGACGCTGCGCGGGAGCGTCGCTGGCACATCGTCATCCCGGGGGTGTTCGGCACGGCCGGCTGGCTGGTCAGCATCTGGTTTGCAAAGGATGTTGCCATCGCCGAGATCGCCCTCACCGTCGCGACCACAGGCGTGCTCGTCACACTGGCGCAGTTCTGGTGCCTGCCGACCTCAGTCCTGGCCGGCGCCGCGGCCCCGAGCGGCATCGCCGTCATGTACTCGGTCGGCAACCTCGCCGGCTTCGTGAGCCCCTATGCCGTCGGGTGGATCATTGATGCCACCCACTCGACCACCCTGGGCGTCTACACTCTCGCCGCGTGCCTGCTGGTCGGCAGCCTTCTCGCCCTGACGATGCCCAAGCGTCTCGTCAATCGCTGAGCGCCTTCACCCACCAAAAAAAGGAACCCTCGAAATACCCGACACCATAATGGACACCGTCCGGACCGTGACGAAGGAACGCGTCTCGATCTACCAGCCGGAGCAGGAAGGCCTGATTTTCCCGGAAATCCCGGAGTTCGAGAGCGTCGAGGCAGAGCGCAAGTACCGCAAGGAGCACCTCGTCGCCGCTTGCCGCGCCTTCGCCCTGCACGGCTTCGACTACGGCTTCGCCGGCCATCTCACAGTGCGCGATCCGGGGCGTCCGGAGCTGTACTGGACCAATCCGATGTGCGTCCACTTCTCGCAAGTGAGGATGTCGAACCTCATCCTGGCCGACCACAAGGGCATGGTCGTCGAGGGCGAGTATGCAATCAACCGCGCCGGCTTCGTCCTGCACGGCGCCGTGCACGAGGAGTATCCCGACGTGATGGCGATGTGCCACGCGCATACGACCTACGGCACCGCCTGGTGCACGACCGGCCGGCCGCTCGACATGATCAGCCAGGATGCCGCGGCGTTCTACAACAGCCATGCCGTGGTCGGCGCCTCGGCCGGGGCCGTCGCGGTCGAGAAGGAGAGCGGCTGGTCGGTCGCCAAGGAGATCGGCCGGAACCGCGGGATCCTGCACCAGAACCACGGCTTGCTCACCACCAGCCGACACAGCATCGACGATGCGGCGTTCTGGTTCATCGCGCTGGAGCGAGCCTGTCAGCAGCAACTGCTCGTCGAGGCGACCGGGATCAAGCCGCAGGCCGTATCGCAGAAGACGGCCGAGTATAGCCGCGAGCATGTCGGCAGCGACTACATCGGCTGGCTGCACTTCCAGACCCTCTACGGCCACATCGCGGCGACCCAGCCGGACGTGTTCGACTGACGGCTGGGTTACGGGACAAGGTGTGCGGGACGCAAATTGGCTTACCGCACACCTGACCAGCCTCGAAGCAAACTTCTCCGGCTCTGAAGGTCTGCTTTGGATCGACGGCGGCTGTATCGCCCACAGCCGATGAGCTACGACGCAGCCCGCATTTGGCGTGACCGTCCTACCTGTCAGCCGGACCTTGATCCGTAGACGAGCGATTGCAGATCAACATCATTGAAACGAAAAGCTGGTTGTCCAGCTGTTTCAATACGGTGTCAGATTGCGTGAAGCGCGCCGGGTCGAGTGCCACGAGCGCCTCAGGGCCGAACTCTCTGGCCTTTACAGCCGGAAGTCGTGGGGCTGGTCCGGGGGCACGATGGAGGCCTGGCCGCCGCGCAAGCGCCGGCCAGCCGCCTTGCTGCCGCCGGTCTGCCAGCCCACCGCACCGATCGACTCCCGCAGCAGCACCGAGACCTGCAGGGTCGGGTGCTCGTGCTCGCCAAGCGAGCGTGGGGTGAAGCTTGCGGTCGGCTCGTCGGCGCCGGGCCGGAGGCGGTAGACGTTGAGGACCGTGCCGGCAGGGCCGGCGTGGAACTGCGGGGCGGCTGCCTTGCCGATCATCGCGTGTCTCCCAACACCGATGTAGGAGCAACGACGGCGCCTCCCGCCGCGTTCCAGGCCATGGTGCGCAAGCGATCCCTGGCCGTTCTGGAGCCGTAACTGGAACAAGCACAATCCAGCCTCCTCGCGTTGTTTGCCAACGGCGTGCTCAAGGACAAGGCAACGGTCGCCGCCGCCATCACATCACCTTGGTCGAACGGTCAGATCGAGGGGCAGATTACCAAGCTCAAGCTCGTCAAACGCCAGATGTATGGACGTGGGAAGCTCGACCTCCTGCAGGCCCGAGTGATCGGCCACATGTAGCCCGAGCACCACCAAATGTGCGTCAGAGCCAACTTTCAACGCCGATTGACACTTGAGACGCTTCCTCGCCGGCTGGAAACCGCTCGTGAGTGTGACCTAGATCACATCGCAAACTCGCTCAGCATGGGACTACTTTGGTGCGGGCTCCATGGCATGCGGTCACGGAAACATAAAAGGAGCACGGCTTAAAAACTACTGTCACTTGGGGCTTAGCCTGAAAATCCAGGAGGAAATTAGTGTCTTCAGATTTAATGGACATGGCGTCAGACGCCGAACCACTGGCCGATCCGTCGCTCGACAACCCTAACAAGAGCCACGACAATGCGGCGTTACGCTGGAACGATGCGGCGTTGCAGGCGGTGCGCTCGACGCATCCCGGGCCGCCGATCGTTGCCCGGGCGCTAGCAATCACGCATACCTGCATCTTCGATGCATGGGCTGCCTACGATCCGCATGCAATCGGCACTCGGCTGGCCGGCTTCCTTCGCCGTCCAGCCGTGGAAACCATGACCTCAAACAAGGTCGAAGCGATCAGCTACGCTGCCCATGCCGCGTTGCGCGATCTTTTCCCGAGCGAGGCCGCCTCGTTCGATGCGGTGATGACCTCGCTTGGCTATGACCCGACTTCGGCTGGAGGCGACCTCACCACCCCGTCCGGCATCGGCAAGGCGGCAGCCAAGGCCGTGCTGTCCTTTCGACACGGCGACGGCGCGAACCAAAACGAGGATCTCGCAGTTGGAAAGTACAAGGACTACACCGGCTACACGCCGCGCAATATGCCGCGAACCATTCTCGACCCGGATCACTGGCAGCCGCTGTTCATTCCGGCCACCAGTGTGACGCAGAGCTACATTGCGCCGCACTGGGGATTGGTGACGCCGTTCGCTTTGCTCTCGGCCGACCAGTTTCACCCGATCCACGGGCCAGCCACGCACACGGAGCCCAACTACAAAACCGAGGTAGACGCGATCATCCAGACAACCGCGGACTTAACAGACCGACAAAAGGTCATCGCGGAGTATTGGGCAGATGGTCCCAGCTCCGAACTACCGCCGGGGCATTGGTGCCTGTTCGCGCAATGGGTGTCGCGTAAGCACAGGCACAGGCTGGACACCGACGTCTACCTGTTCTTCGCCATGACCAACGCCGTGTTCGACGCCAGCATTGCTGGATGGGGCGCGAAGCGGCGTTGGGATTCGGTACGTCCGGTAACTGCGGTGCACGTCCTGTATTCCGGGAAGCAAGTGCCGTGGTGGCAGCCGGCCGGGCAGGCACCGCGCACTGTGGACGGCAAGGACTGGCAGCCTTATCAGGCCGCGAACGTCGTGACACCTCCATTTCCGGAGTTCTTCTCCGGCCACAGCGTGTTCAGCGCAGCAGCAGCCGAGGTGCTGCAATCGTTCAAGGGCAGCGACGATTTTGGCGCCTCGACCCGGATCGCGGCCCATAGCTCTCGGGTCGAGGCGGGGCAATCTCCGACTACGGATGTGATCCTGTCCTGGCCGACCTTCTCGGCTGCCGCGGACGAGGCGGGAATATCACGGCGCTACGGCGGCATCCATTTCAAGGATGGCGACCTTGCAGGCAGGGAAGCGGGTCGGAAGATCGGCGCGCAGGCTTGGTTGAAGGCAAAGTCACTATTCCAGTCGGATGAAGACGTGATTGCTTGACCGGGTCACCAAGTAGAAACAGCCTGCTGCCTCTGCGGTAGCAGGACTGTTCAACGCTTTCGAATGATGGCGAGCCTCAGACCTCTGTCCGTCAGGTGCTGCCAATTCAAACCTCCGGCGATAGCGACGCGGTGGGACGTGATTACATCTTCATTCCCGTATGGCTGCACAGACCCTCGATAAAAGGATGTGCCTCGAATTGCCTTTGCAAGCGCATTGGTGTCATCCCGGTCCGGTATGGCACCAGGCTGGTGGTGCAAGCCCACACCGCCGAAGATTCTGCCGATCACCAACTTTCCAGATTTCAATGGTTGGCGCGACTGTCAGGTCGGTCTGGAAGTCAGCGGCGATCTGCCCGATCGTCTCACGAAGGCTCCCGGCGCCATAGACAACGAGAGCGTCCGCCAGTGCGCCCGTACTAATCATCGGCAACATGATTGCCGCTCCCGCTAGCCTCCATATTCGTATTGACTGCATTTGTCCGATCCCTCGTCGTATCGCTTCAGGCATATCGCATACTGGCCGCCCCGATGTCTCTTACCGTCGTTCATATCGGAGCGGCCCATAAAGCCTGGCACCACCGATGACGAGCGACGGTATCGAGCAAGACCAGACAGTCTCGGAAAGCCAGAAGTGCCTAGGCCCAAGGCTAAGCGCCCAGTGTGGCAACAGGCCGCCGAGGCGCCGTTTGCAACACAATTAATAGCGCAACAGGCTGCTACGTCGCCTTTAGCAAGGGCACCAGTTCGCGGTCGAAAGCCTTTAGTGCGGCGCCGATCGCCTGGTGCATGTCGAGGTAACGGTAAGTGCCGAGGCGGCCGCCGAACACCACGTTGGCTTCCTGCGCGGCCCGTGCGGCATACTGGTCGTAGGTCGACTTATCCTTTGGTGTGTTCACCGGGTAATATGGCTCGTCCTGCAGGGTCGCAAAGCGCGAGTACTCCTTCATCACCAAGGTCCGGCCTTTCAGGTTGGTCCGCTCGGGGTGCAGGTGCTTGAATTCATGGATGCGGGTGAATGGCGTTTCCAGCCCAGGGTAGTTCACGACAGAGGCACCCTGGTAGTCGTCGAAGTCGTATCGCTCGATCTCGAAGTCCAGCGTGCGCCATGACAACGGGCCATAGCAATATTCGAAGTAGCGGTCGATAGCGCCGGTGTAGACGATGATAGCGTCCGGCCGTAACTGGTCCCGCACTTCAAAAAAGTCACAGGCCGTCACTGTCTTGATTTTGTCATTGGCAAACATGCGGTCGAAGATAGCGTGGTAGCCATCGACTGGTAGGCCCTCGTAGATGTCATTGAAGTAGAAATCGTTGAAGTTGAAGCGTACAGGAAGCCGGGTGATCACCTCAGCCGGTAGCAGCTTTGGGTCAGTCTCCCATTGCTTGGCAGTGTAGCCTTGTATGAACGCCTCGTACAGCTCCCGTCCGATCAACGAGATCGCCTTTTCTTCGAAGTTCGCTGGGTTTGGATAGGGCTCGGCGGCGGCCTTGGCCTTGATGAAGGCGCCGGCCTCTTGCGGCTTGAGGTCCACGTTGAAGAAGCTGTTCAAGGTCATCAGATTAATCGGCATCGTGAACGTGCGGTCGTTGTAGCGCGTGAAGACGCGGTGCCGGTAGTTGGTAAACTTGGTGAACTTGTTGATGTAGGCCCACACGTCCTCGCTTGAGGTATGGAACAGGTGGGAGCCATAGCGGTGGTATTCGATCTCGGTCTGCGGGTCCTTCTCGGAATATGAGTTGCCGCCGAGGTGGTCGCGCCGCTCCAACACCACGACCGGCTCGTTCAGCACATTGGCAATCCGCTCGGCCAGAACGGCGCCAAAGAAGCCGCTGCCAACGACGACGTAGCGGTAGCCAGATAGTCCAGTCATTACATCATTCCTTTAAGCGTTCTAAGTTTGTTCGAGTATTTTCGAGCTGATTTTTGCACGAGAAGCGCGACCGCAACCCACCATCCCGAAGGCTTGACCCCCTTGTGGCAGTTGCGCCGCGAAGTCACCCCTGAATGCAGCGAATGCTATAGGCCTTAGTTTTGCCGGTTCCCGCGAGGTGGACGGCGCCAACGGTGCGGTATAGCGAACAGGGCCCGCACAGGGCTCCTGTCGCGTCATTCCATGTCGGCAGGCCCCGGGCGCAGATCCAGTTGCAGGACGGCGGGAGAATGGTGGCCGCGACCGCGGAATAAGACAGGCCACCACCATGGACGAAGCGGCTGATAAAGACGCAGCGGATGGTCTCCGAACGCGCCCAGTGGAATACCGCCATCAACGATCGCCTGCAGCCGCTCGTGCAGGGATCCCATGTCGCCTGCCTTGAAGCTAAGCCGGGGCTGCCCGCGATCTCGCCCGCCCGCCACAGTCCGATGTCAGGATGGGGACGCCGCGGGAGACCAGCTCGATGGCGATCTGCGGCAGGCTGTCCTCCCACGACACAGGGCGGGTAGTACAAAGATATCGGCCGGTCCGATCATGCTTCCGGCGCCGCCGATCGGCCCTGCGTTTTGAAGGAACGGCACGACGTCCGGATCGGCAAATGCCTGCACCGCCGCCTCGACCTTGCCCGCCTCTCACGCGTCACCCTGGTCGCACAAAGCCACGATGTCTGATCGGCACGGCTCCAGGGCCCGCGTGAAGGGCCGCTGCTTAGAGCTATGTCGGTTCAGATGGCCTCATCTGAACTGAACACGTCTGGCTTTCTAGCGCGGCAGCAAACGACGCGAGCGCATAGTCCGAATAGCTTTTTGACTAAAGGATTTCACTAAGGCGGAGATATAGGCGTCGGCTGGCAAGCGCCGGAGCTTGCGGTGCAGTAGGCTATTGATGTCCATATAGCCGATCAGCCCGACCTTATACTTCAATAAGCTGCTGACGTAGCGCTTTTGGTCGAGCACGGGATGGATGACCAAGCTGTCCGCCATGCTCGAAAGATCACTTTCCACAAATGGCGGCCAGCTATCGTATGTATCGGTGTCGATGTAATGCGACAGCTCGACGCTCACGAAGCCGTTTCGCCCCATCTCGGTTGCGATGAATCCTTCACAGAACGGCCACGTCTTGATCAAGGAATGCCGCAACTGCTCGGCCATTGCGAGCCGGCGCGCTGCCAACGCCTGTAACGCCCGGCGCGAGAACAGCGATAAGCAGATCAGCTTATACCGAATCTCCTCGGGATCGTAGATGTCTTTGCAGGTTGCCAGCCAAGCCCATTCATGCACCGGCTCACCCTTGGTGAGGCCGATGAAATCCACCCTGTCGGCGGCCGCGCGGCTCACCAGCTGGTCGACATCGGTGTTCAACACGACGTCGTATTCGAGCTGCAGGTAGTACTCATAGGACCCGTGCTGCTGCAGAAAGTAGTAGAGCGGGTAGTCTCCATTAAACCAAAGCAGGTTGCCCGTGCCCGCCGACGGCAGGCCCATGTCGAGCATATCCTGCTCCGTCAGCCGCACGACCCGGTCGTGTTTGATGCCCTCAACCCAACCGTTGGTCTCGTCCACCAAGACGTAAACATGGCCCCTCCCGACCCGGGAAAGCAGGCGATCGAACTGGCGTTGGGCGAACTCGTCCCAGAAATGCGTCCTGAAGATTACGGCGTAGTTCGGCACCACGGATGCTCCCGCTTGTTGAGCCATCATCAAACCCCGTCTTTGCGCAAAACATTCCCCTGCACACGCATCAGATTGGTGTCGGAGCCTTTTGTGCAGTGCGCAATGAAGAATGGAAAACATCATTGTGAGGGAGAGTGAAGAGAGGAGGCGTCCCAACGTGTCCAACTCTATCATCTAATCCACCACGCCGTTCTGGTCGACTGCTCGCCACAGCCGGTGCGTCTTGCCTGCGCCAGTGCGTCTTACCCGCGATCGTCGCCACGACCCCGTCGCAGTGCCCTCCGTCGCCGGCACGGGGCAGCCGGCGGCGGGTCTGGTCTGCAAAGCCCTGCCCGAACCTGAGCGCCCGTTGGCGCGCAGTCGCGTGGCCGACCATGACGCCGCGAGCAGCGAGGACCTCGTCCACGCGGCATGGCCTGAGCGGAAGCCGGACGCAGGGCCAGACCGCAGGGCCGACGCTCTCGGCCAGCAAGCGGCAGCCAGCCTAGCTCGGGCAAACCAGCGCCGTCATCACATCCAGCGACCCGACCCGATCTGGCCCGCCAAGCCAGTCAGGCACCAAGCTGAGGAGGTCAACTCGATCGCTTAGCTTATAGCTGCGTTTTTGACTGCGGATGGGAGGCCCGCATCATCGGTTACGACGTCGATGTGCGCTTTCCTTCTGAGCTTAGTTGCTTTTGCAACCAATCCAAACTTCGATTGTTAGGATGCGGAGTTATGATGAATGACAGCAAACTTATCACGTCTATGAGATCAGTTTTCGATAAAGTCTTGGTCCAACTAAACAACAGCGAAGCAGAAATCGGGAGATATAAGGCACATTCAGAGTAATGGTATTATCACCGATCTCGCTCCTAAGAGACTGCAGGCTTATCAATGTCCATTTTAATCAGATTAGCTATGCAATAGGTCTTATTGACTATTCAATTCCAACTTCGTGTGTAGTTTATCGCAAATGCTTTGAGCGTCATGGCAATTCTGGAGGTGGTATGGCTGGCCAACGTGAACGAGATGAAGATTAGCCGACATGAAATATGAGCAGCCGCGTTAGCGTTTGGCCAGATTTTTGGAGGCTACGAGATGGGTAGAGTAGGCAGTTTGGTGTTCGCGATTTGCCTTGTGCCTGTCTTTGTGCAAGCGCAGCCTATGCGCTTAGACCCGGCTCATCCCAGCGATCTTTGCCAGCGAGCGATTGCGGGAAGCGCACCGACGATACGGCCCCCAGCAAACTTGCTCAGTGCCATCGGCCGGGTCGAAAGCGGACGATTCGATTCACGGGACGGCAACGTCAAGGCATGGCCATGGAGCATCAATGCGGAGGGCCGCGGGTATGCCTTCAATACTAAAGCCGAGGCAATCGCAGCGGTTCTGGCGCTGCAGGCACGCAAAATTGCATCTGTCGATGTGGGATGCATGCAGGTGAATCTTATGTATCATCCTTCGGCATTTGCATCATTGGACGAGGCATTTGATCCCGCGGTCAACGTTCGGTATGCGGCCAAATTCCTTGGGGAGCTGTTTACCGAAACAAAAGACTGGAATCTGGCGGCCGCGTTCTACCATTCCAAAACGCCAGATCGTGCGCTTTCCTATCAACGAAAGGTGCTGGCGCAATTGCCGGGTGCCGCTCGCGTGCAGGCGGCGTCTACCGAGCAAGTCTCACTGACGAATGCCTGGACGGCGACGCTCGGCCCGTCCCAGTCGCCTGCAATAGGGCAGATGCCCACCATGCAGCATACGATCCAACCTTCTCAGCAGGCACGGTCGCGTCCCATGATGTTGGCTAGTCGCCGCTGATCCCGAAACCCTAGAAACCACAGAGCCATTCAGCTCTAATCATAGATCGAAGTCCGGTAAACCTCTCGGTTCGAGGCTGCCACGTAGCGTCTTGCCATCGAGCGCGGCCGTGCGCAGCGCCCCGAGCGAGATTTGGGCGTTCAGGTCGCAGGCATGGCGGCGGAACGCAGCTTTGAGATCGTCATGGCCGAGCGCCAGGAACAGGTGGCGCAACGTCGCGTACCATCCCAGTCCCTTTCAAATGCCACCGGACGCTTATCGCCAGCGGCACACTTCCAGAAAGGCCATGTCACTCGCCCTATCGGCGCAGCGAGCCGTAGAGTTCGACTGTTCGGCGCGCAATTTCCAGCCAGGTCGGCACCGACGTGGTGAGCATGCGCACCCTTGCGGCGCAATCTGCAGTGAAGCCACGCTCCGCGATGAAGCGCCCCATTGCGGAGGACAGCGCCGCAACATCCTCGGGTGGAACGAGAAGCCCATGCTTGCCGTCCTGCACAGCCTCAATGAAGCCGCCGAGGCGCGCGGCGAGTATCGGACGTCCAAAGGTGATCGCGAGGCTGAGCACGCCGCTGGCCTCAATCTCGCGGTAGGGGAAGGCGGCGATGACGCCCGGTGCGAAGATGTCGTTCACCTCCTCGTCGCTTACGAAACGCGGCTCCACGACGACCCGGTCCGTTACCCCAAGCCTCCGAGCCAAGTGGTGGAGCGGGTCGAGGTCCATGTAGGGCTTGCCTATGATGCGCAGGTGAGCCTGCGCGCGCAGCGCCGGGTCCAGGCGCGCGAAGGCCTCGATCAGCAGGTCTGCCCCTTTATAGGGCTTGATCTTGCCGAACAGCAGAAACGTAAGCTCGCCCTGCATGGGGTCGGTGGTGCCGACCATCGGCACGCGTCCGAGCAGGCCATGCGGCATGACCGTTACACGGTCTGCCCCCTCGCCATAGGCAAGCAGGCGGGAACGGCCCTGCTCCGTATGCACAATAAGCTGGTCGAAATCACGGAATGCCGCATGGGCGCCAATCCGCTGCAGCTTGCCTGTGGGATTGCCATTGAAGGGATTGGTGTCGTGAACGGTCAAGACGAGCCGGGCGATGCGGCGCAGGCGTTTGAGAAAGTGCCGATCGACGACGGGGAGCGGCAGCCATTGGAAGTGGATGACGTCGGGCCGCTCCCGGTGCAGCCGCCGCGCAAGCGCCTCCATCGACCAGGCATGATCCAGGCCTTTGATGCCGAGCCGGAGGGTGCGGGGCAGATGTGCGAGGACCGGGGCGCCTGTAATGCGATAGAAGCTTGGACGCAGGGGCACGCCTTCGGTCGTATTGTCGTCCGGACCGGGATCGCGGCCGTGCAGCACGACCTCGTGCCCCTCCGCCTGCAGCCCGGCCGCCAGCGCCGCGTCGTAGGGCAGGGTGAACAGCGACGGATCGATCAGGGCTATCCGCATCGCCTGGCCCGCCGCACCCGCGCAACGCAATCGGGCCGCAGCCGACCGTGAACCCGCGATGCCAGGGGACGGCTCCGTTCCACGAAGACTTGATTAGGACTCAATGCCAGAGTCGGCTCGACGCGCTTGTGCAACTTGACCGTGTAGCCGTGCCCGCTCATCTCAGCAAAATGCATGACGGTCAAATCGAATTGCCCTGCAGCGGGCATACGCTGCGACGAACTGGGGTAGATCGTCGTCATGGCAGGCCAACGTAGGAGAGGTTGTTCCTGTAAGCATATCGGCTACATGACACTGGCGTAGCTTAGCTGGAAATCACAACTCTCTTGAATCATTGTTTATGACATGCACCGTATCCCGTGTGGGGACGTTGCATCACCTGCGGCTTCAGCTGGCTCATAGGAAAGGATCTTAGGTATGTCGGAGCTGGCGCTCCTTGACGAGCGGTTCGAGAAGACACAGCCGGTATTGGACGATACCGCCCTCTCGCCACTGCAGCTTCTCGGGACGCTTCGTCGCAACTGGCCCCTGATCCTGTTTTTCGGCCTGCTTTTGGGCGTGGCAGCCTATGCCTACACCATTGTGGCGGTGGCGAAGCAGTATACCACGGCAGGAACCCTCTCGATCGATATGGAGCGTTTCGCGGTCCCGGCTCTACAGGGAGCTCTCAGCGGCGAGTCGATGGCGGATCCGATGCCGGTCGTCCGCAGCGAAGTTCAAATCTTGACGTCACGGGCTCTGCTCCAGGAAGTCGCGGATGAATTGAACCTCGTCGCCGATCCGGAATTCAATGGGGCGCTACGCCCGCCACCTCTTCCGGAACAACTGAGGCGGATGATCGCAGGCGCGTTGCCGCTCTCGATAGCCCAGCCGTTGTTCGATGCAGGCCTGCTGCCCGATGCCACCAAGCCTGAGCAGCCGCCGTCAGATGTCATGGTGCGAGACGGCGTGATTGGCAGCCTCCTGCGCAGTCTTAATATCCTCAATGACAACCGCAGCACGATCGTCGTCATCCAATTCACGGCGGCGGGCCCTGAAAAGGCCGCCAGTATCGTGAACAGCATCATCAAGCACTACATGACTGATAAGTCGCAGGACCGCGCACTCGCAAATACTAACGCCAACTCAGAGCTGTCGCGGCGGGTGGTGGATGCGCGGAAGGAGATTGAAGCGCTCGAGCGCAAGATAGCCGCTACCCGCGAAAGATATAACCTCGTGCAGACACGCGCTGGCACCGTCGGCCAGCAGCAGCTTGAAGATTTGTCCAGCGCTCTGACCCGTGCGAGCGCGGATCGTGCGCAGGCTGTCGCAAACTATCAGCGTGCCGCAGCACTCGCGCGAACTGGGACAGTATCGATCGACAACGCCGCCGTACTCGGTTCTGGGACGATTACTGCCCTGCGGGAACGCGAGGCTGCCGCGGACCGGCGTGTGGCGCAGCTTGCGACGACGCTGGGTACCGGCCACCCCCAGTTCCGGGCGGCGCAAGCGGAGCTTACTTCGCTGCGAGGCGCGCTCGCAGCCGAGGCACAGCGAGTCATGGTCTCGCTTGGCGCACAAGCGGACTCTGCCAAGGCGCGCGAGACCGACCTGCAGCGGCAGCTTGAGATTTCGCAGAAGAGTGCGGGAGGTCTCGCAGCGGTTCAGTCCGAACTCCAGCAGCTTGAGCGGGATGCCGAGGCACGCCGCAACGTTCTGCAAACACTGCTGCAAGGCGAGGCGCAGACTGCGGCTCGGAAGGTTGGTCCCGAACAAAGCGGGGTACGCCTGGTCAGCATGGCCGTGCCGCCTGCTTTCCCCTCAAGCCCGAAGCCGAAGATTGCGGGGATTTTGGGGATGATGAGCGGGTTCGCCTTTGGCGGACTGCTTTCACTAGCCTGGGGGCGGCGCGATGGCGGCTTCACCAAGCCTGAGGAGATCAAGAAGGCAACCGGGCTTGCTCCATTGGCTATCGTACCGCGTCCACCAAGCAGGAAGTCGCTTGCGGAGTGCGTGGCAGCAAATTCGAGCGGACCGGAGGCGGAAGCCCTTCGCGCCCTTCGAACGCGCCTGCGCTTTTCCGGACGCAATTCGGTGCCGCGCAGCGTCCTGTTCGTCTCGAGCGGAACTGCGGAGGGAGCGGCGGACATCGCTGCAGCCTTCGCACGTGTCGCCGCGCTTGATGGGCTTCGTGTTCTGCTGCTTGAGGGCGACCTGCGAGAGCCGTCGCTCGCACGGATACTCGATGTTCCCTCGAGCGGCGGACTGGTGGAGACGCTGCAAGGACGCGAGCATTGGCAGGAGCAGGTTCAGCAGGACTCTCGCACACCCCTCGATCATATGCTGGCTGCCGACGCACATCCAGCGGCGAACCAGCTTTTGGATTCGATGCAGTTGCAGAACTTGGTTGCCGAAGCAAGGGATGAGTACAATCTGGTCGTGATGGACGGCCAGCCAATCGGCAGTGCGACCCAGACCATGGTGCTGGCAAACATCGTCGACACCGTGGTCCTTGTGGTTGGCGCCAAGCGGGCAAGACGTGCCGCGGTCCGCGAGGCCATCCGGATGCTCACCGCCGCATCTCGTAAGCCAGTCGTGATGGCGCTCAACATGGCTGTGTAAAATCAACTGCCTACGCGTGCCGAGGCGGGTGGGGTCCAGACTTGGAACCGCTTGCCTCGGAGCGACTGCAAGATGCCCAGCCCGGTCGCTATGAACGCTGCGATGATATCGACGATCTTGCCAGGCGGTCCCGTCGGACTGAACCGAGCAGCGGCAAGCAACGCCACTCCTGCTGAAACAACAATCAGCAGCAGCAGCCATGCGCCTATCGCCACTAGTCCGGCCATCAAGCAAAGCCCGGCTGCTGTCAATAGATACACGGCAAACCAGCGCAATAGCTTGTGGGACGCATACTTATAGCGGTCGAGCAGGGGAAGCTTTGCCAAACGTGATCGCAGCAGCCGATGCACATTGAATGCCTGACAGGCAATGCGGACCTTGCGCCGGAACTCATCGCCGGCCTTTGTCGTTGCTTCCTCGAAGGCAAAGGCGTCGTTTGCGCGGACAATCCGGTGGCCGTCGCAAAGGACGGAGAGCGATACATACATATCATCGATGATGTCGGGCGGCGGCGGACGATGCAGCGCGCGCCGGATTGCGAAGATCGAACCATCCGCGCCCATCGTCGACCCGCTGCGTGTTTCCAGTTCCTTAATGGCCTCCTCGAGACGCCAATAGAATGAGCCCGTTACGGCTGTCGCGCTGCTATCGGCCAGCGTGTAGACAAGGTGGCCGCAGACGCAACCGACGTCCGGATCGACAAAGCGTGCGAGCAGGCGTGGGATGGCATCGGGCGCAAATATGACGTTTGCGTCGGAAAATACGATGAACTCGGCGTTGCTTGTCTGGACGAGGGTGTTCATTCCACAGGTTTTCCCGTGCCGGGCCGACGATACGATCACCGTTATCTCGCCCATATATTCGCTCAGGATGTCGGCCGTGCGATCCGACGCAGCATCGACATATATAAGCAGTTCAAGACCGGGTACGGCCGTCCGCATACTCAACATATTCTCGGCTTTGGCGCGGATCACCTTTTCCTCGTTGTAGGCGCAAACGCAGAGAGCCACGCGGGCCTTTGCGGCAGCGGTCGCTGGCGCCGCGAGCACCCGAGGCCGGAAGCGTGCGAGCACGGCAAGGCTGAGGGGGTAGGTAATGAAAGGGTGCAGGCCAACCGCTGCAAAAATGCAGGCACAGACGAGTAGTTCTAACCCTACCAAGGCGCAGTTCCTTAATTTGGCGGGATTGCATCGAAGATGGGGTCGTGCCGTGTCATGCTGTCCCATTTAGAGCAGGCCACAGCGCGACCGTCGCCATCAGCATGACTCATACGCGGCGCCATCGTTGGATGGTACATGATTTGATGCAGCTTAGCAGCATTGGCAAACACGAAGTCGCGAAGCTGAGGGCTCATTCGGAGATACCTGAGTCGGGTGACGTGTGATCGTTCCGGCACCGGGTCTCCGGTGCTTGGAAAGGTTCGGTTTGCCGTTTGGATGATATCGTCAGCTTGGTGCCTGACTGGCTTGGCG
>JAABVA010002988.1_pt1 | contig 16419 bp, 6 predicted proteins | sample 5560331 | NCBI WGS metagenome assembly JAABVA01 (sample SAMN12812661, study PRJNA571458) | rock metagenome | isolation source: Antarctica rocks | place: Antarctica: Victoria Land, Mt New Zealand sud | collected 2016-01-07 | reverse complement strand
ATTCTCATCAATAAATTTTTATTTTCTCTCAGCAATCTTAACTTCAAAAATCAGAAAATTAATGTACAAATTTTATATTAATTTATTATTTGCATCAATATAGATGATTAAGAATATTTAATAAATAACATTAACATAAAGAATATTTAAGATACTTTAAGATTTAAATATAAAAAGAAGTTGTAAATGATAAAGAGACAGTATTTAATGAAGTTTATTAAATATAAAATGTTAAAAAATATATTCATTAAAGAAGTATAAACTTATTTAAGTAAATTCAGCAGAAAGATTGCTGCAACTTAATTTAATATAATTAATTTATTTAAGTTAAAGTGACAGTTTTAAATACTGCATTAAGCATTATTAAATAAATATATTATAATTTATAATACAATTAATGCTCAGAACTTTTTCAATGTTGAAAGAGATCTATAAAAGCTTTAAAAAAAAGATATAATTTAAAATTAAAAAGATCATTAGTGTTCTGTGAATAGATAAATAATAATAAGATAAATATTTAATAAATTATAATTGTAATTCATTAAATTACTGTGTAAGTGACATTAAGAAACATCATTAAAGATTATTTAACTTTAACAGTGATTAATTTTCTTATTATAAAGTCTTTAAATGTTTTCTTTGTTAAGACATTCATAGCATTCAGAACTGTGAATATTTTTTTAATATTTAAAGAAATATTTAAAAGAAGATGAACAAGTTGATTATAATTAAGTTATATTATAAGTTAAAATTTAAGCATAAAAAGAAAAGACATAAAGTCTTTAATATAGAGATTAATAATAATAATATTTTTTTCTTTTTAAATTCTAAAGAAAAAAAAAATTCAGTAATGAAATTGCTGTTCTGTTTAAGAAGACTGTCAGTAAAATGTTTAAATTTAAATAAGTTGTAAACTTAAAATTCTTTTTATATATAATTAATTAACTTTAACTTTTCAGTGACTTTTTAATATGCATAAAATGTCAATAAATTAAAGTTAAAGAGAGACATTTATACTTTTATTATTATAAAATAATTATTATATAAATTAAATCAGAAGATTTTATAAAACTGAGTTCAACACTTTATGTATCTGAATTTAAAGTCAATCTTTTTTTAAGAAAGTAAATATATAAAATGAAATTGCATAAAAGCTTTAATTAATACAATCTTTAAATATATAATAAATATAGTAAAACTATAATAGAAATGTCAGAGCAAAATAAAGTTTATATAGTTAAGTATATTGTAAAGAGTTTTAGTAAATTTGCTTTAATATTTATTATATATATATTACATTCAGAAACTGTCTTTTCTGCTACTGCATTAAATGCAAGTCTGCAGAATTAAATTTATAAATATAAATTTATAATTAATTTCTTAAACATTAACATTGCATCATTAAATAGAAAGATCAAGACTTACAGACTTTAATATTAATAATTTATTCATCTTAATTCTATAAAGTTATATAATCTTTATAAGATAATAATTCTTAAAAAGTCAATTCTTATTGCTGAGAACAGCAAGAACATATATGAGATTTGTGCTCTTATTAAGTTCATTAATAAATAAGATTACACTGTAAATAAAAGAAGAATTAACATTTTTACTTTTATCTTAATTAATATATGTAATTTATTATTTTTGTTATTTACTGAATATCAGTACTTTCTGATGATAGTAAATAATTATTTTTAAAAGATATAAATAATATTGTTAAAATAATGTAATGATGATTTATAAACATTATAGAAGTAATAATTAAAGACTAAACTTCAGATTGATATAAAGATTCTTGCTGTATAAAGTAACAATAAAATAAAGTTAAAATTCATTTTAAATAATTAATGCAAATTCTTTAACATCACACTGCAGTACATAATGCTCTACATACTTATCACAACAGCAGCAAAACTCTCAATACATAACTTAAGCAGTTAAATAAATTGCATAAAATACTTTAAAATCATTTTCTTATTTACTTGTCATCACACTGATAACAGCTTGCATAAAGAGTGCAGATGCAGCACAGAGAAGATATAAAAATTCTGTTAAATCATTAATTATATTTTAATCTTAACAGCAAAAGAATAAAAAGCAACAAAACATTACTGAATCTATCAATGCTGATTAATATACTTTAATTAATAGACTTAACAAACTTACAGAAGATCTCTTAAAGTTTAAAGAAATAGATTAACAATAGAATAAAATATTAAATATAATTTGATGAATATATACTCTTTAAATACAATTAAACTAAAAAAAAAACTCTGCTTAGAAGCAGTTCTTAAGAATAGAGAAAAAATTAAACAATTTATTAATAAGTAATGATTTAATGAATTAAGCTCAGTTAAAGATGTGAAGAGAATGAGATTTAATGAATTAAATATAAGTAAACATAACAATGCAAAACATTTATTAGATAGTTAAACTGTTATTGCAATATACTGTAATCAAAGTATAGCTGTCAAATTTATAAAATAAATTACTTATTGAACTTCTTGTCACAGTTAAGTTTTTAATTGCAGAGATATATACAATAAAATAATTATGAAGCAGTAACATTAAAGTGTCAATTTCTGATTAATGTACAAAGAATTAAGTGCTTAATCAGTTACAAATAAAGAAGCTTTAAATTCTGCATTAGAATTATTTTATAAAATTTTGAGAAGTATTACTCTTTATGTAGATTAACAGTGAGAAAGACATAAACAATGCAACTTTTATGTAGAGAATCTGCATTACTTTTAAAATCATTTTATTTATATTCATTATAAATAAAATTTACTGACTGCACACATCTAAGCAGCATGAGTTCTGACTGCAAAAAGACAAAATTAGAAAAATTGTAATAGTCAGTCTTTTTATATAGATATTACAGCACAAGATCATTCAGAAGAAGCTGATTATTAATTTTTAGTTATATAATGTTTATTTTTAGAATCATGACATATAGATTAAATAATATTTTAATTATAAATAATAAGATTATATGTAGTCTGTCTGTGAAAAGATGACAAAATACAGCATATATATAGATATAAATTAAATGATGAACTGCTTTAAGAAGAGAGTTTTATGTATGAATTGTGATTAGATTCATAAAACATAATAGAAGATAATGTATAAAATCTTTAAAAGCTTTCTTGTCATTTATTAAAAGAAATATATAATCTTAATAATCAGAACAGCAGCAATCTGCAATTATTTTACAATTGTAATGTAATTATCATCACAGTCTAATGAGTTTAGAGTTATTCAATTAAGAAAGTAAGAACAATCTCTGAGTACTGTGTCAACATTAATTAAATAAGATTTTAATCACTTACAAGACATCTTAACAGCAGCATAAGACTTCATTCAGACCAAGCTCTTTATGTCAGAGCTTAGTGACAGTAATTAGAAAAGTTATTTAATGTATAATGTGATGTTGACAGATCTTATAAAAGAAGATGCTGCATAATTAAAGTTTTTTTTATGTTAAACATCTAAATTCTTCAATTTAACTGCAGTCTTGCAAACTATACCATAACAAAACTTATTTTAGATGCAGTTAACTTAAACATTTATTAAATGCTGATTATACAGAAACAGACTTTCAACAGATATATAATATTTATTTATTATTTTTAAAGTTATATTTTAATAAGTGACATCAACTCAGCATTTAAGATATGCTTTATAATTAGTAAAAAGACTTCAGTTCACATTTGATTATTTTAATTATATAATGAATATATAACAGCACTGCAGATGTGCCTTATAGACAAGAACATCATCATTATAAATGTATATAATTTGTGAAGCAACAGATCACAAATTCAGACTTAACATATCATACAACAGACTATTTATGAAGTTAAAGAAAAGATTATGCTTTTAAGAGATTTCAATGTTCATTATCTTTTTTAAAGAGATTTATATGTCATTTATAAGACATGATTGAAATATCTTTACATCATAACAATAATAAATGATCTCTCATTACTCATCTTAAGAGAACTGTCAATCTAAAAGAAAGATAATTAATAGAGTGTCATTGATTTTGTATTTATCTCAGTAGTAATTAAGAAAGTAATTCAATTCTGTAATTTAATTAATCACTAAGTAATCACTTAAAATTACATCTCAATAGATATTTAAATTGCAATATTAACAAAAAAGTTGACATTAAGCAAGTACTATACACTGAAAAAGCTTGATAAAAAGAGATTTAAACAGCATCTTTATTAAAGAAAATAAGTATGTATATTGAGTCTATTTACAGCTCTGCAATAAATCATTCATAAAGATTTAAAGAAACACTGCTTAAAAATTTACTTATATGTGTAAATAAATTCTTAGTGATCATTAAGAATCTTAAAACTTCTTGTAAGTGCAAGATGTGTAAAACAACAATATAATAACATTGAAATGAATTACAACAAGATATTTTATTAATTCTTTTAAAATCTACTTAAAAAGAAACTACAATGTGTAAAGTATACAAACTGACAACAATTCATTAAATAGTCAATCTTAGTTTTAAACAATTCTCATAAAAAGAATTTATAAAAACTATTATGATAAAGCAAGCTCTGCATAAATAAATTATAAGCATCATTTTACATTTTATTTTTGCAGAGATCAAATCAGAATAATGCAAGTAGTGATAATTTTATTAAGATATAAATTTTAACAGAGAAGTTCTTCTTAAAAGAAAAGTAAATAAATCTTAAAAACATCAACAATAAGTTATCTGCATTCTTTATACTCAATATCTTCTTAACAGTTATTGTAAAGCAAATTAAGCAGAGAATTTATAGATTGTTAAATGACAAAATCTTAAAATTAAATAACATTTTAAATAAAATTCTTAAGACTGCAGTTTTCTTTATTAAGAATGATTTTGTATAAGTAATTAACAGATACTTTATCAATAAATTAATGTTTAAGAGCTTCTGAGAATTCATTACAGTAATTTTATAAAAGAATAGAAAAATAAACTACTTACTGTTAAGCAGTTACTGTCTCATTGCACTGAAGAACACAATTATAAAGCTATTGAAGAAACTGATTGCAAAGTGAATTGCTGAGACAATAAAGATACATAATTTTCTTTTATAAAATTAAATAAAAATTAAAAAAAAAGATCTACTCTCACTGCTTTAAAGCTGCTTACATTCTGTGTCAACACTATATGAAAGACAAAATCAGAGTGCATAATCTTAATGCTTAATCTTGATCTCAGTGAAGTGTTTAACAATGTCTTACATAAAAGATTGTTATACATCATACAATTTATAAAGTTCTCATCATAAGTTATTTATATTATAGAATGCTTTCTGACTAAATGCTGCACAAAAATAGTTTTCTTAGAATTTGAATATAATTAAATATTTATAAAAATAGAAATTTCTTAAAAATTCTTACTTTCTTTAATTCTCTTTCTATTCTTTGTGTCAGAACTGCTGATGATGTTTAAGTACTTAAAAGATAAGATGATGACATTTAACTTTATAAATAATATAAATCTGATTATATAAAGAATCTCAGCACAGACAAACTGTTATAGACTGAAGTCAGCTTATAATTAATGCATTATATGAGTAAAAAGACATGAAGTAAGATTTATATCAGATAAATATAAGTTAATTTATTTTACAAGATGTTACAGAGATCTCAGTAAGAATTTGATAAGCATAGTGCATTTTGATGATTAGATGATCTTAATAGAGACAATATTGCAAATATTAAATGTTTAGATTGACATAAGATTAAGATGAAGAAAATATGTACAATAAATAGCTTAAAAAGACATTATGATATTTGAAGCTCTTTTATACATTATGTTGTTTATATAAAGCTCATTTACAAAGCAGTCTCAACTGCTCTACACAGTAATGATTTAATCAATTATGCTTTATAAATTGTAGATATAAAGTCTGTAAAATAATGATGTTTTATTAATTATTTCATTAATTAAATCACTGAAGTATCTACAGAACTGTTGTTTAAGAAAGATAATGAAAATCTATAAAAAAACATTTATAACTGCTTTAAAACAAGAATTCAATGTTTAGTTTCTGAATCTATACATAAAACATAAGGCAATGCAGAGATCTCTTAAGACAGCTGATAACTTAATTTCTATAAGAATTAAATAAATAATCAACACAGTCTAAATAACACTTTAAGTTTCTGTTAACAGAATGCTAAGAAGATATAGATGCAGCATAATCTTTATAATTAAGTCATTAATAATGATGAAGAGTCTACAGCAAAGAGTAACAGCATAAATAAAGAAGTAGAGATAGCTTTAAATATAATTAAGAAAACAGCAAATGAACTTACAGAAAGCATTGATTAAATGAATAAATTTAAAGTGAAAATAAAGATAAATTTATAAGTTAATAAGACAAAAAATAATTACATAAAAGTCAAACTGAGCTCAGTCAGTTTATTAGCTTTATAAGAATTTTTATAAGCACAAAATAATAGTACTATTTCTGTTCTATACAAAGATGCTGAGCCTTAATGTTTAACTGATCTCTGTAAAAGTCTTAAAGATTAATAAATAATATTTATATAATTAATTAGTGCAAACTGTACAGCATATGCTTTTCTTTTACTTAAATTACATCAACTTCTGTGTTCACTACTTTCAGAGAACTGAAATTGCAGATCTTTGCAGAACTCTTTTTACAGTAATTAGTGCTCATTAAATGACTCAATGATTAATTATAAACAATCTACTCAGTTATCTCATTCTTGTGTAAGAGATCACTTAGAAGAATATCTCAAACTATAATGACTTTACATATCTAAATGATTAAATTGTGATTCAATGAATAGAAATAGATTCAGTGACTCAGAATAGACTTAAGAAATTAAGAGAGATCATTTATTGATTAGTGAAAGTAAATGTTTAAAAGATAGACACAATACAGACTCATTAACACACAAGAAAGACAATGACAATTAATTAGCATTTTGTTGAGATAGTGTCTGCAAGATAGAACTAAGATTTTCTTACTTGAGTTTTTTTTTTATAAAGATGCTTTGTTCTCATAGATCTAGATAGAAACTGAATAGAAAGTTAATAGAACAAATAATAACAATAATATATAATGCTTTACATATTAATTTAGAATAACATGATTAAAAGAATTATTCAAATTACTGAGAACTTAATGTGTATTATAATTAAAGAAATATAACTGTCAATAAAGTTCTGAATACAGACAGTATAGATAGATGTTTATTTTTGTAACTAAATAGTAATTAATTCATTAATTACTGATAAATAAACAATTTTTAAGAAAGCTTTCACTGATGTAAAGTCATTCATTAATTATATTTATGTATAAGAATGTAAATATTATAGTTACATTGATTTAAAGTTATTATTTGATGACAGACACAACAAATTCATGAATTAAGAATAAGTAAAAGTTTTTATAAGTTATATTAAGAAATTCATAGAGCAGTATCTGCTTTAAGCTTTAGTGTGAATTCATGAGTTTCTTATTTATAAGAGGCTGATGAGTAAGATATGTAACAATGTGAGACACTATGTTATGACAGCTATTCAATGAAGTTTTGATGTTAAGATCTTGTATTGATGAAGATTAACAACTAAGAAACTTAAAAGATTTGTATGTAAAGACTGTTTATATAGTACTTTACTTATCAATTGTTGCATAAGAGATTCAGCTATGATTCAGTATGAGTGCATAATAATATTATAACAATTGTCTTTTCTTCTATGTGCTGATTTTTCAGCACATTGATGTATCACTGACATTATAGATATGCTGTAATTTCATGAAATCAGATCAGTGAGATGTAAGTAATGATTTGTTTAAAATTCTTATGTATTTTACTTGTTGTCTATCTTAGCTAGATTAATGATCTTGTGCAATACTTCAAGTTTGCTGCATTTAAATAGATAATGATTCAGCTTTGTTTAACTGTAAATAATATGCAAAACATAAATAAAATTAACTTTTCTTTGTTCTTAAATCAATTAGATTAATGATCTCTTTATTTAATCACAATATATAAGAAACTCTTTCTCACATATAACTTACATTTATTTCATCTTTAACATCTTAATAAATCAAAGTTGTAGCAACTTCATGTCTTTGAATGATGCTTCTCTCTTATAACACCTTGTAAATGACACAATAACAACAGCATAACAACAGCAACATTATAGTCATTAAGAAAAATAAAAGAGATATTCTCTCTACTGTGTCTCTCATTAAGAATTCAGCAAGATTGTCAGCAGTTTCTGTACATATGACATTTAAGACATCAACACATTTTAACAATGTTGCAGTCTAAAGAATGCACTCATATAAGTATAAAGAAATGCAACAAGAAATCTTTGAGTTTCTGTTGCTCTCATCATTAGATATCATTCATTAATATAATCTTAAACATTAATGAGTTAATGAACTCATCAAAGTCAGTTCTGAAGATCAAGTCTGTAAGAGCTAAGTTAATTAAGAATATAATAAGTACTATAAATAACACTGTTGACATATCTGCTCTGCTGAAATGAAACACAGAAACAGAACAAGATGAAGAAAAATACTGAGCATAAGAAATGTAAGTGTCTTAAGATGAACTCATTGACAAAATGTCTACACAATAATGATGAGATACATGCTTTAAATAATATTGTTGTACAAAAGAGACAGCAACAGAAATCTTGTCACTATATATAGATGTAATTGTATTTACTCAATCTTTTCAACAATGAAATATTGTCTTTTCACATCTCACTTTCTTAAGCTGCAGATAAGTCATTATTGATAAACTTAATTGAAAATGCTTGCTTAATGATCATCACTGCATCATTAATATCATAGAACATCATTCTCATAGTATAATTAATTTATCAGAAATCTGTTACTCAGAAGAGTGCTGAGCTCAAGACTGTAATTAGTAAATATCTCTTTACTTTACATTATATGTCATCTTTTTCTTCTGCAGTAATGTCATCACACACATTGCATCTTAATTCTGTTTTTATCTCAGCTCTTAAAGATGTCATCACTTCATAACATTATATTTTTAATGATTTCTTTACTTTCTTGTTCACTCACACTGACATCATCTCAATGTCACATTATAATTATTACATTAACAACAAGTTAAATTCTCTCTGTTGTCTCTGCTGTTCAAAACATATCAGCAACAATATCAGTCACTGCAACATTATTAAAAATCAGAATTACAATTATTACAAGATACTCTGAAAGCTGTGTAACTCAATTTGACAGAAAGTTTCTTGTTATCTTATAATGTATTTATGATAACAGATCTCTGTGTTCTTTAACTGCTGAGTTAATAACTTGCATGTACTTATTAATTATATTGTCATCATGACAGTCAATAATGTTCATCAATCTTGACTTCATCATCATCTTAATTGTATACAGACATTATTTATTAAGTATATCATCATTTACATCATTCATGTTGCAGAGCATCACAGTAATCATTATAAGTCTGCAGAGATCTGTAATCTGTTATTATTTATGATTTAAAAGTAATGAGCAGTCACTGCAGTACAGATATCTTTATTGAATGTTTTTTACTTTATGATTTATTTTTTTAATTTTCTTATGCTTTGCTGTCACTATCATATTGCTTACTTTACTTTAAGTGTAAGCTTCTCTTTCTTTAGTTAAGTGACAACATCTTAAAAAGCTTTCATGACTTAATGCTGTAACTTAATTACTTTAACAGTGATTACAACACTAATAAACAGTTACTGTTTTTGTTTTTTACTTCTGATAGCAATGCAGATACAGAGATAACAGAGTGATTTGATAGTGTTTTGCTGATGTGTTAATTGTATTTTGACTTTGTTTCTTTTAATTAATATTATATAGAATATTTTTGATAGAAGTTTTTAATTCTTTAAACTCTATTTATACTTGCACTTTTTCTCTGTTCTTATGTTGTATTCATATTGCAACATTTCTGCATTTCTCATATTCTTTACTCAAAGTTACTCATTATATTCTGTCAAATATTCTATTCACTTAACTTCATATTGTAACTGTTCTCTTCTTCATTTCTTATTTAAAATATTTTCAATCTTATATTCTTTCTCATCATTTATGAGATTTGAGAAGAACAGTTCTGATGAAGAATTATTGTTTAGACAGCATTTATGAAACTTTAAATATGAAACATAAAATATATTATGAATTCTGTAGTGAGCAGATAGAGTCAGTTGATATGCTTATTTGTTAATAAGATTGATAATTTAAAAAGACTTAATGAATTTATGCAACAGTTTCTTACTTAATCTGTGTTGCTTTAAGTTCTTGATAAACAATAGCATCAGATCATCAACATTGTAGCTTTTTTAAATATAATTTTTGTCAAAATACTTAACTTATGCTTTTACAGTAACTTATCATCACTTTATTATCATAATACAGATTTTCTTCATTTACTGTGCTCAGTCTTTCACTGCTGACATCTTTTCTTCATAAATATTGTTCTTAATGTGTTGAGCAATTCTTAAGTGATAGCTCATTAGTGTCTCAAACAGTATTTAACTAATTATTATATATTTTTTGTTTACATATATAAACTCTGTCATTAACAGAAAGAACACTTAATCATCTTGTTTTTCACAACAATAATAATGCAGATAATGTTCTAGAATTTAGTTCTGTCTTTTAATTGAATTATTAGTTTGCAGATAAAAGATGATGCTTAATCTTTACTTCATTTAAAGTTAATAACAGAATTCAAATCAATATGTGCTAATAAAGATTGATTCTTAATCTAAGACAATATCTTTAAGTTTTTTATAGTGATATATGATCTGTTTAATATATATATTAGCTAACTTGATCACAGTGAGTTTTTTAGTGACAGAGATATATTGAGTCATCTTTGTAAGATGATTTACAATTATTAGTATGAAGTCATAAACATTAGCTTCTCACTTGCTAAACAGCAAGTCAGTGATTATGTTCATTGTTATTTTCTTTTATAATTGAGTAGATAGTGACAACAACTATAATTTATTATATAAATAATGTCTTAATACTTGAATTCTTAAACATACAGTATACAAAGCAATATATTCTTAAACATTATTCATCATATTAACTCAATAATACTTTCTGAACAGCAAATCAATTGTTCTGTTTACTTTATAATGTTCTGCTAAAACATCATTATGATGCAGCTTCATGAGCTCATTCTTAATGACTTTGTTAAATAATATATATATTTTACTTTTATGACAAAGTAGTTCAGTAAAATTAAACATTCATAAACTGTCATTAATATCTTGATGACTGCAGTTATTCTATAATTTTAAATCTTATTACATCTTTACTGTTAGAACATCAGTGTTCTGCAAGAGATAAATAAGTTTAAAAAAGAATGATTACTTTTTATTATGTATTATTTCATCATTAATTACTTTCTGAATCAACACATATAAAATAAACTGTTTATAATCAGTAGTTTCAGCAACAAGGTTAAGCAGCTCTTCTGCTTTGTTGTATATAGATAAATTAAATGTATAATCATTATTTTTCAGTTCATTTCTAAATAAAGACTCTTTAAATCTTCTGTTGACTTGTTCTTAACAGTTATGATCTTCAGCCTGAGTGCTTAATCAATATTCTTTTAATAAAATGATCAGTGTAATTTGCAGATCTAAGCTTTAAGCATTGATCTAATTAATTAGAACAGTAATGCTTAATTTTAATTCTTAAGATAGTGTGATCAACTTTTGTTATAATGTTGACAGCAATCTGTTTATGTTCTTCTTAACTTTGTAGTCAGAATATCTTGATGACAAATTAATGAGATTTGTCTTCTTTAATTAATGTGTAATTATGAAATTATAAGCAGCTAGCTTCATAGCTCAGTGTGCTTGTCTTTTATTTAATGATTTTACATTCATAAATTCTTATAGATTATTGTGATCTGTAAGTACCTTAATGAGATAATGACTATTTTCAAGATAATGTCATCAGTGTTTAAATGCCTTTATAATCATCAATAATTCTTAATTATAAGTTTTATAGCATGTTTCAGCTGAGTTTAACTTTCTTAATTAAAAGACAACAAAATGTCATTAAGCATCTGTCTAAAGCTGTAAATAGATATTTATTAACTTAATTATTAAGACATCAATTTCAATCTAAGCTCTTAGCTCTGAGTTAAAGTGCATTAGAATAGATATCTATATAAAGATGTTATAAAGTTTATAAAATGCTTACATTATCATTTATAATTACTTAAAGACATCTATCTTCTTGCTGTTCTTGCTGTCTTTTAACAGATCAGTTAAAGAAGCAATGATCTTAGAATAGCTCTGTATAAAATGACAGTAAAAGTTTGTAAACTCTAGAAATATTTGTATCTCACAGTAGCTTCTAAATATTGATTATTTCTTTATGATTTTGACTCATTGTTGATTCATTGAAACATCAGTAATGAAGATGATAAATTTAAGAAATTTCATCTATATAATATAAAAAGCATACTTCTTTAGATTTGCATACAGTTTAAATCATTAAAGTTACTTCAGAATTTATTTTACATGACTTTGATGTTCTTTTAGAAAACTGAAATAGATTAGAATATCATTTAAATATATTATATAAAAGACATCAACTAACTCAGTTAATGCTCAGTTAATATAGACTTGAAAAGTTACTGAGACATTAATCAGTTTAAATGAGATGATTATAAATTTAAAATGATTGTAGTATATGTAAAACACAGTCTTTTACTCATCATCTTTCTTGATTCTAATGCAGTGATAAGCATTCTTAAGATTTAGTTTGATGAACATCTTGACTTCACTTAAATGATTAAGTGTCTCACTAATCAGCAGTAAAGAGTGACAATTCTTAATAATAATTTTATTGAGATCTCTGTAATCAACACATAAATGTAAGCTTTCTTCATTTTTTAAAACAAACAGAACTGATGCTTCTACAGAGCTAACAGAATGTTATATTTATTTTTTTGTTAAAATGTTATTTAGATATTCTTTAAGCACTTATAGCTTTGTTTTTAACAGATTATAAAGTGAATCATAAAGTAATTTATGTCTCTCTGTCTCTATAATATGATCATGATCTTAATGAAATAATAACTTGTCAACATTCTCTTTAAAGAACACATTTACATATTTATTGTATTGTTAAGATAATGTCAGCATTTCATTAACAACATGTACAGCAGTTGTTGATGAATCTGACTCAGGCATCATCAACAATGTATAAATAGTGAATTAATTTTGAATATTATTGATAAACATTTCAGACTCATTTATAGTCAGATACATTTATTCTATCTTATAATGTTATGTGTACAAGTCACAATCAATATAAATGTGTTGTCATTTCAGATCTGAAAGATTAAAGATGAATTTAGATTCATTCTTATTTAAAATATAGAATAACTGCTCTTCAATTTGTTTTTGTTCTTAACTGTTGATGAGTTTATACTTCATTAAATATACATCATAACAGTAAACATATTATTCTTTTAAAAGCTCTGATCTTAAGAGTTCTACATCAATTCATGTTAGTTAATAAGTAACAACATATTATTAAAACATTACATTAATCTTTACTGCAGTATTCAATAGTACATTAATAGAAACTTAATTAGATTTAATTTAGACTTAATTTTTCTTTATAATGTTAAATTTCTTTATGATTTCTAATTTAATTTTTGTTGCTAAAGTGCAGTTAATGAAGCTCTGTTTTTTTTTATCTTAACTGCATTAATCTTAATGTAATTAAGATTTTTTAAGAAACTTCTGCAATTCTTTATGAAATAATCTGATCTTTTACAGTTATAGCAGTCATTCTTCTTGACATTAATTTCAAAACAAGATTTATTTATATTGTCATAATGACTTAATTTTATAGTCTTAAAATTAAGACAATTGTTCTGCTGTGACTTTGCTGCCTGAGTGAAAGAATGTAAGCAATGCTCATAAATTTTCTTAATAATGTGACTTTAAACTGTATAATCATCTATAAATTACTGATTAATCTCTAGTTTAACAGTCAGAACTATTAGACTTTTTCTTATCTTTAAGAGATCTTAATAATTAATTAAAGTTGTTTAAATCTTTAATTAAAGTTTTATAAAAAGATAACTTATTTTCTATTTCTTTATATAGCTCAAAAGCTGGTTCTTCAGCATACTGAGATATGTTATAAAAGCTTAAACTGATTAAATAGATTTCTATATAATTTTTAAGTATTTCTGTACTGTACTAAATCTGCAGTTCACTGAGTTCTCAATAAGATTAAGCAGAAACTTTGAAAAAAATATTTATAACTTGTTATTTAAAAGTTTATTCTCATTAATATAACAAAATTATGCATCTTAAGATTCTTCTGCTAAGAACTGCATGACAAAAAGAATTTTATTATAATTATTAAAAAAGTTTTCAGAAATTAAGCAGAATGCTGTTACAGTGCTGTATATAAACTTAATATGTTTATGAATGAACTTCTCATTATATATAAATAAGTTCTTTAACTGTTGCATTTATTTTGCTAAAAGTGCATACACAACTTTGAATGCATATCACTTTGTTAAACTTAAAAAATTAATAAAAGTATAAAAAGATTCTGTATACAGTTCTTTCTTAGATGAAACTTAAAAATCTTTATTTCTTAAAAGTTTATCAATTTTATTATGCATATTAAATGCTTACAGTTCACAATTAATTTTCATGAATCATCATCTTTTTTCATTATTAATCTATCTAATTTTAGTTAAACAAATCTATTCATTTAAACATTAATTCTTCTTCTCTGCAGTCTAAATAGCAGTCTGAATCTCTGCAGATTTTTATTCTTCAGAGATTATTTAAGTCTTAATACAATTAAAGAATGACTTTATTTCATTTTGCTGACTTTTAGTCTACATATTGTAATGTAATGAATTGTCATTCTTTAAAAAGATAAAGTTGTTAAAATTGTGAATTCATAAGCTTCTTATCTATAAGAGACTGATGAGTAAGATATGTAATAATGTGAGACACTACATTATAACAGCTATTTAATGAAGTTCTGATGTTAAGATCTTGTATTGATGAAGATTAACAATTAAGAAACTTAAAAGATTTATATGTAAAGACTGTTTATATAATACTTTGCTTATTAATTGTTGTGTAAGGAGTTTGGCTATGGTTTGGTATGAGTGCATAGTGATATCATGACATTTAGATTTTAAATATATCATTAAAAATTATGCTGTGAAGTTCACTGAAAGTGAAAAAAAGATATTATTGATTTTAAATTATAATAATAGATATTAAATGTTCTTTTAAACAGAAAATTCATTAAATACTTATAAAAAAAGTTAATCTCTATAAAGATTACAGTCTTAGATTAGACATTTATGACTTAGAACAGTAACATACAGTTTAACTTAATTATAATTAAGATTAACAAGTTTTAAGATAAACAATATGAGATTAAGTTAACTGTAGTTAATTTAGATAAATCATTAAATAAGAAGATAAATACTGATTAAGTTAAAACAGTGACACTTAAAGAAGTCAGAACTTTTTTGTGTATTGAGATCTTAAAATGAAAGAGAGATAACAATAATAATTAAGATGTAAATGAATTTTTAATTAAAATATTTAAAATTATATTAACATTTACAGTCTTCTTTATAGACAAAGAAAATTTAATATTAATTAAATTTAATATTTTTACATTTGTTATCTATGCTGAAGCAGTGAGAAACTCAATTTAAAAAGAAATGTAAAAAAACATTATTTATATAAAGCTGACAGCTTTGTCAGTAAATAAAATATAAAAAGAGACTGTGTCATCAAGAAAAATCAACATTATAATTAGTAAATAAGTTTTTAAACTTAAACTGAACACTGACAGATTCTTAAATAAGTTTAAGATAAAATTTGTGATAAGAAACTTCTTATAAATATATAATGTTGATTATAAAAATATTTTTATTCTTATTATTAAATTTAATATTCTACAAATCTTTCTAGTCATTGTTGCACTCAAGAATCTAAAGTATCATTAAGTAAATGTCAATAATATTTTTATAAAATTCTTTTTAAAGAAAACAATCTATATAACACTCTTTTTTAAAATTAATATTGCATTTAATTATATTCTATACATACTGTGCAGTCTTTATGATCTTAAACAAGTCATATAGAATTAATATAAATAATGTATCATTAAATTAATTAAATTAAGTTTTCATTAAAATAATGCTGATCTCTATTTTCTTTTTTAACTCAAAGTTGAAAGAAGCAGGCCAACAACAGGACACAGTGTCAGATGTGACCCGACGAGTAAGAGCTCTCTGGATGCAGGCAAACCGAAGCAAGGATCCTGCACAGAGGCAGCTCTCAAGGATTGA
>JAABVA010002987.1_pt1 | contig 16422 bp, 18 predicted proteins | sample 5560331 | NCBI WGS metagenome assembly JAABVA01 (sample SAMN12812661, study PRJNA571458) | rock metagenome | isolation source: Antarctica rocks | place: Antarctica: Victoria Land, Mt New Zealand sud | collected 2016-01-07 | reverse complement strand
AGCACCCCGTGGTCCTCGAGCAGGAAAGACGTATGACCCCGGGTGTGGCCGGGCGTCGCCACGGCGCGAGGGCGCCCAGGCAGGTCGAGGACCTCCCCGTCGTCGAAGGGCTCAACCTGCTCCACCCATCGCGGGGTGAGGAATCCGTGCCGCGTCGCGTGTAGGACGAACCCGAACGCCGAGGGCCTCCACAGGTGCGGAAGCAGGTGCGGGACCAGGGCGAACGACGAGCCGCCGCGCTCTCGCCCACGGACCCGGTCGACCTCCGCGGCGCGCGCCCGCACCGGGGTGCCCCACTCGCGCCGCAGCCGCTCAGCCGCACCGAGGTGGTCGCCGTGCCCGTGCGTCAGCAGTACCGACCGCAGGTCGACCGGACGGCGGCCCAGCTGCGCGACCGCAGCTACCACACGTGACCAGCTGTTCGGCCAGCCGGAGTCGACCAGGAGCAGCTCGCCACCGTCCTCGACGAGGTACCAGTTCACGATGCCGTCCGCGCAGCGGTGCACGCCCGGCGCGACCTGCTCCAGGGTGCTTATAGCCGTGGCTCCCGCCCCGGGGACCGGCCAGCGTCGGGGCCAGCTCGGCGGTCATCGGTCGGCGTGGGCGGGGCGAGGGTCATCAAGCCTCCAAGGGCAGGAGCGGGCGGCGCGAGCAGGGGAGCGGACGGGCCCGGTCGGGCTGCCGTCGAGTCCTGACCGCTCCCCCACGCGGTCAAACCTCCAGCTCCCTTTCGGCGAAGCGCCGACCTCGCGGTCCTGACCGTGCACCTGCTGCTGGCAGGCATGACGTCGAACGTTGGCGCGCTTCACCGGCCGGCACGCCAGCCGCCGTCAGCGGCGTCTCCTCCGCGGCGTCAACGTCTGTCACCATCCCAGCCCTGACAGGTCGTCCAGACGGTCGCACCGTCCTGGCCTCCGGTTTCTTACTTCCGCGGTAGCGGAAACCGTAGTTACCGGACACTGCCCGGACCCAACCTTTGGGACGCGGCGTGGAGCGACGGCGGCCAAGACGGGCAGCCCGCAGCTCTGCAGGTCCCGCTACCAGCCGCCGCCGAGACCGTCTACAAGGTGCTGGGGTCCCCCGGCTTGGTGACTGTCAGGCCACGTGTCGCCGCACTTCGCGTGAAACAGCCGGGCTAGAGCTGGGAGGGGGTGTTCGCGATCGGGGACGGCAGGTCGTCGTCCAGGGTGTGCAGCGGGTCCAGCGCGGCGCGGCGCCGGGCACCGCGTTCGCGCAGCCGGGCGATGAGGATGCAGACCTCGTAGAGCACCACCAGCGGCAGGCCGAGGGCCAGGAAGGTGAACGGGTCGGTGCTGGGGGTCAGCACCGCGGCGGCGAAGAACAACCCGACGATCATGCCGCGGCGCCAGGCGCGCATCCGGGCCGCGGACAGCACCCCGACGACGTTGAGGAACACGATCACGACCGGGAACTCAAAGGCCAGGCCGAACAGCAGCAGGATCAGCGAGACGAAGGACAGGTACTCCTTCAGCGAGGTCAGGATCGTGATGTGGTTGCCGGCCACGTGCAGCAGCAGCCGCAGGCCGTGGCTCAAGGTGAAGTAGGCGAACCCGGCGCCGATCGTGAAGAACAGCAGGGCGGCGAGCAGGAACCCGGCGGCGTAGCGCCGTTCCTTGCGGTGCAGCGCCGGGGTGATGAACGCCCCGAGCTGGTAGAGCCAGACCGGTGAGGACAGCACCGCGCCGCCGATGAAGGCGACCCGCATCCGGACCTGGAACTGGTCGAAGATGCCGAAGCTGACCAGGTTGCAGTGCCCGGGCCCGACGACCCCGCAGTACGGCTGCCGCAGAACGTCGAAGACCGGGCTCCAGAACGCATAGGTCACCGCGACCGCCACCGCGTACGCCAACGCCGACCAGGTCAGCCGCCGGCGGAGCTCGCGCAGGTGGTCCACAAGGGGCATGCGTCCGTCGGCGGGGCGCGCCGCCGCCCGAGCCACCGTTAGTGCTGGTGCGGCAGAGGTTCGGCGGTCACCGGCCGGGACCCGGCTGCGCCGTCACCGGGCGTGGCCACGGCACCGGGAACAACCTGGGTCGGGGCCGTCGGCTGGGCGGGGTGAACCGGCGGCAGGAAGGCCTGCGGGCCAGCCGCCGAGGGCTGGCCCGCGCCGTCATCGTCGTCCTTCAGGCCCTTGGCCTCGGCCTTCAAGATCCGCATCGAGCGCCCGAGCGCGCGGGCCGAGTCCGGCAGCCGCTTGGCCCCGAACACCACGACGATGAGCACGACGATGATCAGGACACTGGGCTTCTCGAAGAACTCGAGCACGACAGGCACCTCTCTGGCAGGGAGCCAAAGCGTACGCCCCGCGACCCCGACTAGTTACTTCGACCTGAAAACGTTTGAGTGACTTCCCGTGTAGGGCAGGCGTTTTGCTCGGCGTGGCAGCGTCGTTGCGGCTGTGAATGGCGAGATCATGGGGTGGTCGCAGGTTGAGCGAGCCCTGGAGTGGCGGATGTTGCGGACCCGAGCGGTCGAGGTGAGCTTGTGGGAGGCGGTGTTGCCGCCGGAGGTGCTGCGGCTGCCGGAGGAGCTCGCCCGGGTCGATGCGCTGCTGGACGACCCGGCGTTCTTCGCGCCGTTCGTGCCGTTCTTCGACCCGCGGGTGGGCCGGCCGTCCACGCCGATGGAGACCTACCTGCGGTTGATGTTCTTGAAGTTCCGCTACCGGCCGGGCTAGGAGGGGCTAGGAGCGTGGGTCCGTATTCCAAGACCGCGCATTTCGAGGGCACATGTGGCGTGCCCAGGGCACCCTGACCTCACGATGTTGTGGTCCGGTTACCACCAATACGATTTCGGACCCACGCTCCTAGGAGAGCTTGTGCCGGGAGGTCAGCGACTCGATCACGTGGCGTCGGTTCTGCCGGATCCCGATCGATGGGAAGGTCCCGCACCCGACGACGTTGATGAAGCTCACGACCCGCTGCGGCACCGCCGCCGTGCAGGGGTGCAACGAGGCGCTGCTGGCCAAGGCCGCGGACGCCAAGCTGCTGCGGACCAACCGGGTCCGGGCTGACACCACGGTGGTCCCTGCTGATGTGGCCTACCCAACCGACTCGGGGTTGTTGACTAAGCCCAGGGGATCCACCGTCCCGATTCTTGAGGTGCCCTGATGGGGCTTGATGATCTTGCTCGGGGAGGCGTGCTTGTGGGGCCGGGCTGGCGGGTGGTCTCCACGTGGTGTTCCGGTTGGTCCTTGGCGGGACGGGGTGGATGGGTAGTGGTAGCTCGCAAACGGGGGGTCGAGGATGACCTCGTCCCCCGGGCCCAGCTCGTCGAGGTGGTTAAACGGCCGGCCAGAGGTGGTGCGGTGACCGGCAATAGCCACGTTGCCGTTCTCCCCCGGCAGCGGCGTCCCGACGTAATGACCGGCGCCGGCGCGCAGGGCTGCCGGCGTCGTGCCCTCGACCACGAGGACATCCAGCGAGATCCCCTGCTTGGGGATCCGCAACCGCGTCAACACGTTCCCGACCGGTACGGACACCCCTCGCCGACCGCCGGGGCGGCGCATCGCGTCCCCGAGCAGCACCCGCAGCGGCCGCGCGCGCGGGCACAGCGGGGGTGACGAACGAGGACTCCATGCGGGCCTTCCGGTGCTGCTGGCGTTCGACAGGGTGCCGGCGCCGGTCTCGGACACTGCAACGACACGAAAGCTGCGAGGTTACGCGGGGCACACCTTGGCGGGTCGAGGACGTCAGAGCGGGCGGTTCAGTCCTGCTCGGTAACCAGCAGCAGCAGTACCTGTTCGGGGTGCAGGATCGGCATGGCGAGACCGACGAGTCCCAGAGCACTACCGGTCAGGACCACGCCGCTCCCCTGGAGCCAGGCCGGGGCGTAGCGCTGCGACGTGCCGGGCGGCCCGCCGGGGAACAGTGGCTGTATGAGGTACCGGCGCACGGGGTCCAGCCCCGGCAGACGGGCCTGTCCGGGTGCCTCGTCGACGGAACAGGTGAGCTGCACGAACGCGAAGACGGCCTCCGACGCGTCGGCCGCGACAACGCCGTGGACAGCGGCTGCCGGGTCGTGGTGGTCGGCGTGTACGACGACGCCGGTGTGCAGCAGACCCCGGAGTTGTTTGTAGAGCGTCACTACCTCTGCCAGCCCGGAGAGCTCTGCCGGATGGGCCCGGGACAGGTCCCACTCGATGCCGAGGTGGCCGAACAACGCGGTCGAGACCCGGAAGGACAACGACTGGGTGCGCCCGGTCGTGTGCGAGCGGGATGGTCCGACGTGAGCACCTACCAGCTCCGGAGGCAGCAGCAACTGCGTCCAGCGCTGGATGCCCTGCCGCTCCAGGGCATCGTTGGTGTCGCTGGCCCAGACCCGGTCCGTGCGCTCGAGGATCCCCAGGTCGACCCGTGCGCCACCGGACGCGCAGCTCTCGATCTCCACCCCCGGGTGGCGGCCACGCAGCTCGTCCAGCAGCCGGTACACCGCAAGGGTCTGCCGGTGTACAGCGGGGGCGCCATGGTGCCCGGCCTCCACCAGGTCGCGGTTGTGGTCCCACTTGAGGTAGTCGATCGCGTGCTCGCGCAGCAGCGCGTCGAGCTGGCCGAGCACATGTCCGTACGCGCCCTCGTGCACGAGGTCCAGCACCTGCTGGTTGCGCCACGGTGGCGGTAGCCGTTGTCCGGCCTGCAGGACCCACTCCGGATGAGTGCGGTAGAGCTCAGACTCGACATTGATCATCTCCGGCTCCACCCACAGGCCGAAGGACATGCCGTGCCCGCGGACCCGGTCGACCAGTGGCCCGAGGCCCTGCGGCCACACCACCGGGTCCACGGTCCAGTCGCCGAGCCCGGCCGTGTCGTCGCGCCGGCCCAGGAACCAGCCGTCGTCCAGGACGAACCGCTCGACACCGACCTCGGCCGCGACGTCCGCGAGCTCGCCCAGCCGGGTCAGGTCGTGGTCGAAGTAGACCGCCTCCCAGGTGTTCAGGACGACGGGCCGAGGGGAGCTCGGGTGCCCCGGCCGTGAGCGCACGAAGGCGTGGTACGCCCGGCCCAGGCCGTCCAGGCCCTGGCTGGAGGTGGCGGCGTAGGTCCAGGGCGTGCTGTACGACGCCCCAGCGGCGAGCTCCACCTCCCCCGGGGCGAGCAGCTCAGCAGCGGCCAGCACGCCCGGGCCTCCTGGCAGCCGCTCGGCCCAGCTGACGCTGTCACCGCTCCACCCCAGGTGCACCGACCACACCTCGCCGGTCCGGTTGGCGAAGCCTGGTGTGCCAGCGACCAGCGCGAGGGTCGCGTCATGCCCCGTACGTCCGTGGCGCGCCTCACGTACCCAGCTGCCGCGGACCAGGGGATGGCGCTGCGGGGTGCGCTCGTGGCAGTGCCGCCCGGTCAGGTCGAGCAGCTCGCTCGCTCGCTGTGGCAGCGGGAGAACGGCAGCCAGCTCGCTCAGCCGATAGGCGTCGTCGCCGGTGTTGCGCAGGCTGTGACGCAGCCGCAGCAGCCCGCCGGGCGCGAGCAGCAGCTCGGTGCGCAGCTCGAGCCCCGCCTCCTCGTCGGCGCACAGGACGACGGCCGAAGCGGCGCCCTCGACCTGGACGCCGGTGAGCCCCATACAGGCCGAGAAGTCCTGGCCACCAGCCCTGCTGCCCGTGAGACCGGGTCGTCCTCGGTAGCCCGTCGCGCGCTCGGGCACGAGCCCGGGCAGCACCGGCCGGTCGAGGGCGGAGTGGGCGACCGGCGGCGACAGGGCGAGTGCGACCGCTTCGAGGTCGCCGTGAGGCAATGGGGCTCCCCAGTGCAGAACCGTCGGCAGTCCGGCTCCTCGGGCATCGACCAGGACGCTGACGCTACTGGCACTCAGGTGCACCAGACCGGAGCCGCTGCCGGCGCCGGCAGCAGGCCCGGTCGGGAGCGTCATCCCTTGTTGGCGCCGAGTGTCAGGCCGGCGACGAACTGGCGCTGCAGAGCGAAGAAGATGATGAGCGTGGGAAGGGCGGTAATGAGGGCAGCCGCCGCGATGAGGTTGTTGTTGGTGAAGTACTGCCCCGACAGGTTCGCGATCGCCGAGGTGATCGGCCGCTTGTCTCCCGAACGCAGCAGGACGGTCGCCCAGAAGAAGTCGTTGTAGATGAAGGTGAACTCGAGCGTTCCCAGGGCGCCCAGGGCAGGGCGGCACAGCGGCAGGATCACCTGCCAGTACTGCCGCCACACCGAAGCGCCGTCGACCAGCGCCGCCTCGGTGAGCTCGCGCGGAATCGTCTTCATGTAGTTGGACAGGATGAACGCGCAGAAGCCCACCTGGAACGCGACGTTGATAAGCACCAGGCCCAGGTAGGAGTCATAAAGCGTCCCGGAGTCACTGACCCACTGCGGTACGGGCACCAGCAGGAACAGCTTGTAGACGGGGGTGATGATCACCTGCTGCGGGAGCAGGTTCCCCGCCGTGAACAAGATCAGCAGCGCGACGTTGTAGCGCAGCGCGAAGCGCGAGACCACGAAGGCGACGAAGGAGGCCAGCAGCAGGGTCAGCAGCACCGCAGGAATGGTGACAATGATGCTGTTGCCGAAGTAGTGCGGGAAGTCGGCTTGCTGCCAGGCGGTGGTGAAGTTGATGAAGCTGAGCGAGTGGGCCACCGAGACATACCCGTTGCGCTGGGTCTCGTCGTAGGGCCGCAGCGAGGTGTAGACGGCCCAGAGCAACGGCAGCAGCCACAGCAGGGAGGTCCCGATCAGCACCGCGTACGCCAGCAGGCGCCCCGGCCGGATGCGCGGCTTACCGGGGGCCGGCTCGAATTCGGCCAGGAGCGGGGCCTGCCGCTCGGAGCCCGACAGGCGGGCTGCCGAGGTGTTCACCGTCGCTCCGCACGGAAGGTCTGGACGAGGAAGGCCGTGATGGGCACGAGCGAGATCAGCAGCAGGATCACCGCGAGACCAGAGCCGAAGCCGATCCGGCTGGCCTCACCCAGGATGTTTCGGGTGATCAGGACCGACAGCAGCTCCAAGCCGTTCGTCCCCTTGTTGATGATGTAGACGATGTCGAAGGCCCGCAGCGACTCGATCACCGTGATCACTAGCACCACGACGTTGATCGGCCGCAGCGCCGGGAAGACAACCAGCCGGAAGGTGCTGATTTCCCCGGCGCCGTCCAGGGCAGCCGCCTCCCGCAGTGCCGGATCCAAGCTCTTCAACCCGGCCAGGTAGAGGATCATCACGTAGCCGATGTGCCGCCAGCTCGCGGCGACCAGGATGGCGGCCAGGTTGAGGCCGGGTTGGCCGAGGAAGTCGATCCCCTCGCCGGGCGCGGTCCGACCGAGGACGCCGTTGATCAGGCCCTGGTCCTGGCTGTAGACGAGCTGCCAGATGAAGCCGATGAGGGCCAGGCTCAGCACGACCGGCAGGAAGATCGCCGTCTGGTAGAAGCGGCTTCCCTTCAGGTTGCGGTCGATGAGAACCGCCAGAACGAGCCCGACCGGCGTCGCGACCACGGCGAAGAAGGCCAACCAGATCAGATTGTGCCGCAGCGCCGGCCCGAACGACGGGTAGTTGCCGACGATGTTGCGGTAGTTCTCCACCCCGATGTAGTTCTTGCCGCCGAGGGCGCCGATGCCGTTCCAGTTGGTGGTCGACAGCCCGATCGAGGCCAGCGCCGGTCCCCACACCAGGGTGAGCAGCAGCAGGGTCGGCAACCCGAGCATCACGGTCAGGACCAGGCCGTCACTCCTGCTGAAGGTCCGTAGCCGCTCCCGTCGCCGTCGTCGCCCGCGTCGTGGCGAAGCAGGGACGGCGACCGCTGCTGCCGGTGCACCGGAGACGTCGACGCTCATCAGGCGGTGAAGATCGACTTCTTCTGGCTCTCGATGCTCTTGGTGAGCCCGTCGATGTCGTCGGGGTTCTTGATGAACGCCTGCAGCGACGGGATCATCACGGTGGAGGCGAAGTCCGGCCGGGTGTCCCGGTCCAGGAACTGCGACACGTGCTTGGCGCCGCCGATGAGCGCCTTGGCCTTCTTCTGCAGCGGGCTGAATTTGGCGTCAGTGGCGTTCTTGCTCGCCGGGATCGTGGTCGGGTCGTCGGCGTTGGGGATGGCCTGCGCCTCAGCGGTACCGAGGTAGGCCAGCAGCGCCTTGGCCGCAGCGGGGTTCTTGGCCTTGCTGGACATCATGAAGCCGTCGATCGGGGCTTCGATGGAGTCCTGGCCGTGTGCCGGGTCGACCTCGGGGAAGGCAAAAAAGTCCAAGTCGGCCAGGTCAGCGCCGGTGAACTGCTGGCCGACGAACATCCCCTGGACGAGCATGCCGGCCTGCTTCTTGCCCAGGCTCTGGGCGGATTCCTGCCAGGTCCGGCCGAGCGCGCCCTTCTGGTGGTAGGGAAGCAGCCCCTTCCAGGTGTCGAACACCTGCTTGACCCGCTTGTCCGTCCAGGACTCCTTGCCGCCCATCAGCGACAGGTGGAAGTCGTAGCCGTTCGTGCGCAGGTTCAGGTAGTCGAACGTACCCATCGCCGGCCAGCCGTCCTTGTCGGCGAAGGCTATCGGTGCTGCGATGCCGTCCTTGGTCATCTGCTTACACAGGGCGGTGAACTCATCCAGCGTCTTGGCCGGCTGATAGCCGTGCTGCGCGAACAGGCTCTTGCGGTAGAACACCCCCCAGGGGTACTGGTCGAACGGGACGAAGTACTTCTTGCCGTCAGAGGCGGTCGAGGCCTGCTCCAGCCCTGGTGTGTACTCCGGCGCGATCTTGGTCCAGACGTCGTCGATCGGGCTGGCCAGCTTCTGGTCAGCAAAAAAGCGCATCCGGTAGCCCGAGAACCAGGTGAAGACGTCGTCCGGTTGGCCCTGCAGATAGCTGTTGATGTTCTCCTGGAAGGTGTTGTGGTCGACGGTGTTGACCTTGACGTTGACGGCGGAGTTGCGGGTGAACGCGGTGAACACCCGCTGGTAGCCGGCTTTCGGCACCGCGTCGGACTGGTTGGACCCGAAGGTCACGGTGCCGCTCGCCTTGGCAAGGGCGCCGGCACTGCTGGACGAGCTGGCCGTAGCCGTCGTCCCCCCGGACCCGCCGCATGCCGCGAGCAGCGAGCTGCCCCCCAGTGCGCCTGCGCCCAGCAGCGCACCGCGCAGGAGCTGCCGGCGATCCAGCGGCGTACGGGTGATCGCCGCCGCGACCTGGTTCGGGTGGCTCACGCTGTCGTGCGACATCCACGCCTCCTGAGATGTAGGTCCACTGTTGAGTGCACGGCGCACAACCACTCACACTCAGACGAGTTCGCACACGCTGTGCCGCACATCACAGTGGTCGGGTCCACTCCTGTCAAGAGTTTCGCTTCTGCGTCCGGCACGTCAGCAGGGCCGGCACCTGCATCTCGGTCCTGACGAGGACCTGTGCGAAGTTGTTGACTTGTGGGCCGGGCAGGACGATGTTGTGGCCCATCCGGCCCCGCTCGGGGCCGTCCAGGGGCAGGAGCGAACCTGTTGGTCGAGCACCGATGGCCCGACGTCGACGGGTTGCTCTACGGCGGCGACTACAACCCGGAGCAGTGGCCGGAGCAGGTCTGGCCGCAGGACGTGCAGCTCATGCAGGAGGCAGGCGTCACGCTGGTGACGGTGGGCGTGTTCAGTTGGGCCCTGCTCGAGCCGACCGAGGGCCGGTATGAGTTCGGCTGGCTGGACCGCGTGCTCAACCTGCTCCACGAGGGCGGGATCGCGGTGGACCTGGCCACGGCCACCGCCTCGCCGCCCCCTTGGTTCTCCCTCGCCTTCCCCGACAGCCTGCCGGTGACCGAGGACGGTGTCCGACTGGCCTGGGGTAGCCGACAGGCATACTGCCCGAGCTCGACGGCGTACCGCCGGGCCGCGACACGGCTGGCCGGGGCCATGGCGGAGCGGTACGGCCGGCACCCCGCCGTGCGCATGTGGCACGTCGGCAACGAGTACGGCTGCCACGTGGCCCACTGCTTCTGCGACACCAGCGCAGCGGCGTTCCGGACCTTTCTGCAGGACCGGTACGGCGACCTGGTCACGCTCAATGCGGCGTGGGGCACGGCCTTCTGGAGCCAGCACTACTCCGCCTGGGAGCAGGTCATCCCGCCGCGTGCCTCTCCGACACACCGCAATCCCACGCAGCAGCTCGACTGGTGGCGGTTCGGCTCCGAGGCCTTGCTGGAGCTCTATCGGGCCGAGCGAGACGTACTCCGCACGCTCACACCTCACCTACCGGTGACGACGAACTTCATGGCGCCCGGGTTCAAAGCGGCCGACTACGTCGCCTGGGCGCGAGAGGTCGACCTCGTCGCCAATGACCACTACTTGCTGGGCGCCGACCCCGCGCCGATGGTCGACCTCGCCCTCGGCGCGGACCTGATGCGCTCGGTGGGAGCCGGGGCCCCGTGGCTGCTGATGGAAAGCTCGACCAGTGCCGTCAACTGGCAGCCGCACAACCTGGCCAAGCCGGCGGGCCAGCTCCGCCGCAACGCGCTCGCCCAAGTCGCCCGCGGGGCCGACGGAGTCTTGTTCTTCCAGTGGCGGGCCTCGCGCGCCGGCGCCGAGAAGTTCCACTCCGGTCTGGTCCCGCACGCGGGGAAGGACACGAAGATCTGGCGCGAGGTGGTGGATCTGGGCCAGGAACTCGCCGGCCTCGCCGACGTCGTGGGCACCCGAGTGCAGACCCAGGTGGCGATCCTGTGGGACTACGAGGCCTGGTGGGCCGTGGAGCTCGACAGCCACCCGTCCGCCGACGTCACCTACGCGGCGGCGGTCCGCCGGACGTACGAAGCCCTGTGGCGCGCCGGGATCACCGTGGACTTCGTGCATCCCGAGGGGGACCTGTCTGCGTACCGGATGCTTCTCGCCCCGAGCCTGTACCTGCTCAGCGATGCCGGGGCGCGGGCGCTGGAAGCCCATGTACGCGACGGCGGGTCGCTGGTCGTGTCGTACTTCAGCGGAGTCGTGGACAGCAACGACCACGTCCGGCTCGGTGGCTACCCCGGCGCCCTGCGCGAGGTCCTGGGGGTGCAGGTCGAGGAGTTCTTCCCGTTGCTGCCCGCCGAGACGCTCGCGCTGTCCAACGGCGCCACGGGGTCGCGCTGGAGCGAGCTGCTCATGCTGCGGGGGGCCAAGGTCCTGGCGTCGATCGAGTCGGGTCCGCTCGCCGGGGTGCCGGCCCTCACGCGGCACAGCTACGGCCGGGGCAACGCGACCTACCTCGCGACCGACCTCGACCCGGCGGCGCTCGGCCGCCTGCTGCTCGAGGAACTCGAGCAGGCCGGGTTGGAGCCGGTCGCACCAGCACCTCCCGGGGTCGAGGTCGTCCGCCGGGGAAGCTTCCTGTTCGTGATCAACCACACCTCTGACGACGCCGTCGTCGCCGGTACTCCAGTGCCAGCCGGCGGGGCAACCGTGCTACGGGGGGCCTGACATGCTCGTGGCTCAGCGCCGCGCCCTCATCCTGGAGCAGGTGCGCCGCCAAGGCGCGGCCCGGGTGGCCGAACTCACGGCCACCCTCCAGGTGTCGGACATGACCGTACGGCGCGACCTCGACGCGCTCGCCCGCGACGGGATGCTCGTGAAGGTGCACGGTGGCGCCACGCTGGTGTCCGGCCGGTCCAGCGAGGAACCCGGCTTCGAGGCGAAGTCGGTGCGTGAGCTGGCGGAAAAGCATGCAGTCGCCGTTGTCGCCGCCGGCCTCGTACAGCCCGGCCAGGCGGTCGCGCTAGGGGCGGGCACGACCACCCACGCCTTGGCCCAGCACCTACTCGAGGTCCCTGACCTGACGGTGGCCACCAACTCGGTCAAGATCGCAGACGTACTGCGCGCCCGGCACACCGTGGTGCTGATCGGGGGTGTGCGCACACCCAGTGACGCCCTTGTGGGTCCGGTTGCCGACCTCGTGCTGCGGTCGCTGCACTTCGACGTGACCTTCCTGGGCTGCCATGGCATGGACCCGCAAGCCGGCTTCACCACGCCGAACCTGGCCGAGTCCGAGACCAACCGCGCGTTCGTCCGGGCCGGCCGCATCCTGGTGGTGATAGCCGACTCCACGAAGTACGCCACGATCGGGTTGGTGTCCTTCGCTGCGCTCGCCGAAGCGCACGTGCTCGTGACCGACGACGGGATCGACGAGGACCGGCGCGCTGCTCTAGAGGCCTCGGTCGGCCGGCTGCTCGTGGCGCCGGCCGACCGCGGTCAGGTTCAGGCCGGAGCGTCGTGAGGCGGCAGGCCGCCAGGCTGTCGGACGGACGCGACATCTTCTACTACAACGCCGCCGACGATGCGGTCCGCGAGTTGCACGACAAGCGGGGCCTGGCACCGGTCGTCTCGTCTTCGCAGGCCCGCTGGGACCCGACCGTCGAGGAGTGGGTGGTGATCGCGAGCCACCGGCAAGACCGCACCTTCCTGCCCTCCAGCGACGACTGCCCGCTCTGTCCCTCGCGAGAGGACCACCTCACCGAGATCCCGTCGACGGACTACGACGTCGTGGTGTTCGAGAACCGGTTTCCCTCCCTGGCCGTGCACGCAGTGCCGCCCAGCCCTGCCGAGGACACCGTCCCCGAGCTCGCCGCGCTGGTTGCTCGACGACCCGCCACCGGCCGCTGCGAGGTCGTCTGCTTCACGCCGGTGCACGACGCCTCGTTCTCGACGCTGCGTCCCGCGCAGGTGTGTCTGGTCATGGAGGCCTGGGCCGACCGCACGAGGGAGCTGTCGGCGCTGCCCGAGGTGGAGCAGGTCTTTGCTTTCGAGAACCGTGGCGAGGAGATCGGGGTGACATTGGACCACCCGCACGGGCAGATTTACGCCTATCCGTTCCTCACGCCACGAACCAGGCGCAAGCTTGCCGCGGCTTCGCGGTATCGCCACGACACGGGCCGCGCCCTATACGACGACCTGCTGGCGGCGGCGGTCGCGGACGGACGCCGGGTCGTCGCCTCCAGCTGCTGTTGGGTCGCCTTCGTGCCGGCTGCCGCGCGCTGGCCCTTCGAGGTGCACCTCTACCCCCGCCGCCGCACCCCTGACCTTCCCTCCCTCACCCAGCAGGAGCGCGAGGACTTCGGGGGGTTGTACCTCCAGGTGCTGGGGCGGCTGGACGGGCTGTTCGGGCTGCCGATGCCGTACGTCGCGGCCTGGCACCAGGCGCCGGTCCGGACAGGGCGCCACGACGCAGCCCTGCACCTCGAGCTGTTCAGCAGCCGGCGGAGTCCTGACAAGCTCAAGTACCTCGCTGGCTCGGAGTCCGGGATGGATGTCTTCATCAACGACGTCGTCCCCGAGCAGGCCGCCGACATGCTCCGCGCCAGCACACCGACGGTAGTTCCAGTACCCCACCGACCACAGGAGCAGTCATGTCCGACGTCACCTTCCGCGGCGTGAGCCGGCTGTTCCCCGGCATGACACGGCCGGCCGTCGACGATCTCGACCTCACCGTCCCCGACGGAGAGTTCCTGGTCCTGGTCGGGCCGTCCGGCTGCGGCAAGACGACGACGTTACGGATGCTCGCCGGGCTGGAGGAGGTGAACAGCGGACGGATCCTGATCGGCGACCGGGACGTGAGCTACCTGCCGCCGAAGTCCCGGGACATCGCCATGGTCTTCCAGAACTACGCCCTCTACCCGCACATGACCGTGGAGCAGAACATCGGCTTCCAGCTGCGTATCAGCGGGATCAGCAAGGATGAGCGCAGTCGCCGCGTACGCGAGGCGGCCCGCCTGCTGGACCTCGAGCCCTACCTGGACCGTAAGCCGGCGAAGCTGTCCGGTGGCCAGCGACAGCGGGTGGCAATGGGCCGGGCGATCGTGCGGGAGCCAAGTGTCTTCCTCATGGATGAGCCGTTGTCCAACCTCGACGCGAAGTTGCGCGTGCAGACCCGCACCCAGATCGCCGAGCTCCAGCGGCGCCTGGGCACCACCACGGTGTACGTCACCCATGACCAGGTCGAGGCCATGACGATGGGCGACCGCGTGGCTGTGCTCAAGGACGGGCTCCTGCTGCAGGTGGACACCCCCCGAGCGCTCTACGACCGCCCGGTCAACACCTTCGTGGCCGGGTTCATCGGCTCGCCCGCCATGAACCTGCTCGTGCTGCCCCTGACCGTCGACGGGCTCAGTGTGGCCGGCACCCCGCTGCCGCTCACGCCGGAGCAGCGCGCTGCGGTGTCGCCGCCCGGGCCCAGCGGCCAGCAGCAGGTGACGGTCGGGCTGCGCCCTGAAGTGTTCGACCTGGTCGGAGATGGCCAGGGGATCCCCGCCCGGGTGAGCGTGGTCGAGGAGCTGGGCAGCGACGCCTACCTTTACACGACCGCCGCCATCAACGATGTGGATACGGCCATCGTCGTGCGGGTGGACGGCTTGCGTCCACCCGCACGAGGTGATCACATCGTGCTCCGGCCACGATTGACCGGGCTCCACCTGTTCGACACCGCGACGGGCGCGAGACTGTGACCAGGTCCTGGCCCTTCTGAGGCCACGCGGGGCGCAGCCGCCGACTCCGTCGGCGCGACGGTGCTGCTGGTGGGGGACCGGCCCGCTGCCGTGCGGCCTCCCGCATCAGCCTGGTCCTGCTTGGGCCGTCGCGGTCGCCGCGCCCAAGGTCCCCAACGGACCGGGTGGACGCACCGTTGCCCGCACCTCGACGGTCCTCCCGACAAGGAGGCATTTCGTCAGCTCGGCCGACTGCGCGAGGGCAACGCGAGCCGCGACCGAGCAGGCTGCGGCTTGGCCGTGCGAGGCGTGGACCGCACCGGCGAGCGCGGCCAGGTCCGCGGCTGCTGCTGCCCGGTGCCGGGCCACCGCCACCGCACCGACGCTGGCCAGCACAGCGCCGAAGGCGAGCAGCGCCAGGGCGAGCGCGAGTACGGCCACCGTCACGAATCCCACGTCCTGGGCGGCACCGGGTCGCCTGACGGGCAGGCATGCCGCGGTCGGCGCCGGCCACGACGAGTGCTCGTGAGCCGCCGGACGGCCCGTGGGCACTCGCTGCCGAGAGCGGCTCACGGTGGCGCCTCCTCGCGCTCAGCCACAGCGCGCGCCTGGAGCTGCATCGGCGGCAGGAGCCGTAAGGACCGCCCCGAAGGGCTGCACGCGCGCCGTGACAGTGACCTCGACCTGTCTGCCGAGCAGGTGGACCTGCACCTGCGCACCTGTCGGCGCGATGGAACGGGCTGCCGCAGCGACCGAGGCCGTGCTGTCCCCCCGAGCCGCGTCCCGGGCCGCCGCGCGGGCCGCGTCGACGCACCTGAGCTGGCCACTGACGCAGACGAGGATCCAGATGGCCAGGGCCAGGACGGTGAGCAGGACCGGCAGAACGATCGCCGCCTCGGCCGTGGCATACCCCGTGTCGGTGCGCCGGGACGCATCTCGGCACCTCGGGTCGGCGGGCCGCCGGTCGCCGGTTGTCGGGTCGTGGGAGCGCTTCACGCGGGCCTCCTCGGCCGGTCCCGGGCAGGTCGACCAACCTGCCCGGGACGTCGACGGGTCAGAAGGACAGGTGGAACCCCCGGGTGATCACCGCCTTGAGCAGGTCGAGGACCGCCGGACTGATGGCCACCTTGTAGAGCACGCCGCTGAACCCGTAGGCGGCGACAGTGCCCGCCGCTGAGCTCAGCGACGCGATCGGGCTCTCCGGCGCCGAAACCCGCCGGATCACCAGCTGGCCGGAGAACGTCAAGGGCCGGGCGGTGTGGAAGGTCGGCGCCCGCAGCTTCGTGGTCCAGACCAACCCCACCGCGACCGAACGGGTCCTGTTCGACACCAACGACGCGATCCTGCCGTCCGGCCAGGCCGGTCGCTGATACCCGGCCCCGCCGTGGGCCTGGGGGCCGCGGCTACGCTGCTGCTCACCGCCCCGGCGATCGGCACCGTGCTGCTGCTCGAGCCGGGCAGCCCCGCGGCCGCGGCCGGCGCCAGCAGCTGCGGGCTGGCCGGCGCCGGCAGCCACCTCTACACCGGTGAGCAACTCACCGAACAGATGTGGACGGACGCCAACAGCATCGTGCAGACCACCACGCAGGCCGGCCTGCCACCGCGGGCGGCGGTGATCGCGGTCGCCACCAGCCTGCAGGAAGCCCGGCTGCTGCCAATCACCCACGGCGACCTGGCCGGCCCGGACAGCCTGGGCATGTACCAGCAGCGCGACAGCTGGGGGCCGGCCAGTGTCCGGCTGGACCCGGCCGGCACCACCACCCTGTTCCTGGCCCGCCTGGTCACCCTCCCCGCCTGGCAGCACCTGCCACTGACCCGGGCCGCCCAAGCGGTCCAGAGCAGCGCCGCCGGCGGCGCCTACGCGGCATGGGAGGGCGACGCCACCCGAATCGTCAACACGCTGCAGGGCGCTCGACCGCCTCGGCCGCGAGCCAGGACCCACGCTCGCTGAACCACCGCGGCACCGTGAAGTGCATCAGCGTCACGAACGGCACCAGCCGGTGGGCATGCAGCGACTCCAGCACCCGCCGGTAATGATCGAGTGCCG
>JAABVA010002986.1_pt1 | contig 16428 bp, 13 predicted proteins | sample 5560331 | NCBI WGS metagenome assembly JAABVA01 (sample SAMN12812661, study PRJNA571458) | rock metagenome | isolation source: Antarctica rocks | place: Antarctica: Victoria Land, Mt New Zealand sud | collected 2016-01-07 | reverse complement strand
TGTTCGACGCCGGGATGTTTCACCGCCTCCGCAGTGAGCGTCCGATCCGCCGCCCGCGCCGCAAGATGTCCTCCCACGGCCGCGGGCGCATCAGGAACATGGTCACCATCCACGCCCGCCCGGTCGAAGCCGACGCCCGCGAGGTCGCCGGGCACTGGGAGGGAGATCTCGTGTTCGGGGCCCGACCGTCGGCGGTCGCGACGCTGGTCGATCGCGCTACCCGCTACACGATGGTCGTCGCGCTCCCCGACGGGTATAAAGCCGAGACGGTCGCCGCCGCGGTGATCAAGCAGATGGGCACGCTGCCCACCCACGTGTGCAGGTCGCTGACCTGGGACCGCGGCCGGGAGATGGCCAGCCACGCCACCATCACCGCGGCGTTGTCTATGCCGGTGTTCTTCTGCGACCCGCACCACCCCTGGCAGCGCGGCACCAACGAAAACACGAACCGGCTGCTGCGCCAGTACCTGCACAAGAACGCCGACCTGTCCGCGCTCACCCAGGACGACGTGGACGCGATCGCCGCGATGCTCAACCACCGGCCCCGCCGGGTGCTCGGCTGGGCCACGCCCGCCGAGGCGTTCGGGTTGGTAGAGCCGACCCGGCGACAGCTCGGGTAGCGCCATCGAGCCTGGTGACGATCATGACCCACATGGCCGGCAGCGGACTTCCCGAGCTCGACGTTGCCCGCGTGCAACGGTGGAGCACCGCTCAGGTCCCCGAACGGCTGCGCGGCGAGATCCGCGTCGAGTGCGACATCGGCGCCCGCCATCTCACGATCTGCGAATGCCGACCGCCCTGGCGCGACGACCTCGGACCCGAGTGGACCCGGTTCCCGGTCGCACGCCTACACCACACCAAGACCACCGGTCTGTGGACGCTGTACTGGCGCGACCGGAACCTCAAGTTCCACCGCTACCAGCCCCTCGATCCCAGTCCCCGCGTTCAAGACCTCCTTAACTACCTCGACCAGCACGCCGACCCCATCTTCTGGGGATAGACGCAGACACATGCGCCAGCAGGCGCTCACGCTCGTCTCGTCGTGGAGCCGGTTGACAGCTACCCCCGCCGATCGAAGCGCGCTCGCGCAGGCCGCTACCGTCGCCAACTGATGCGTTGACCGGTTGAGACCAAGGTCGTTTTTGGGATCGGTGTAGCCACCTACATCCCTTAGGGAGTGGCTGGTAGAAGAGAGAAGAACCGAACATGGGCAGGTCGCACCACCGAAAAGTGCCGCCGGTCGAAGGTAGCGACGCGGGTGATTCCCAAGCGCTCGGCCACGGCCACGACGGAGGCATCAGTTCCCCCCAACCCCAAGTCCGCGTAACGCTCAGTCAGCTGAGCCATGCGCCGTAGGTCTGTCAGCGTCAGATCGGCCAGGACAAGCTCGCCAGCGTCGAAGGACCGAAGGAATCTCGTTTCTGCAGGGGCGCCCGCTCTCTCCTGTAGCAGGTAACAGACCTCAGCGATCACAGTTGAAGTCACCAAGAGTTCGTCGGGCACCGTTTCCAGCAGGTCTACGGCTACCCGGTGGTTGCTGTCACGACCGTTCGCAACTGCCACCAGGATGTTGGTGTCGACCAGGATCACGTCCGGCCAAGACCTCGCAAGTATTCATCCGTGTTCTCCGACAAGTCGAGCTCAGACTGGATTGAGGCCGTGAAGCTCAACCGCCGGCGCGTCAAGGCGAGGTCGCGCTCAAGTGGACGCCCATCAGAGGCGATCGAGACGTGCAGCCGCCTACCCGGAGCCACGCCGTGGCGGCGTAGCTCGGCCAACAACTCCAAGTCGTCCTCCGGCACGGTGAAGTCCCACTCCTCAGCGATGCTCACCAAGCGAGGGTAACTGCGGGGTACTCCCCAATCGGCTCCCCTGACCACACCTGTCACTTCACCATGTTCCGAGCACCCGACAAGGCTCGCCGACGACAAACACGCACTATGGCGTAGGGCCTCCTCGAGCCTTTCTCTCAAGGCGGGACTCGACGCTAGCGGCCGGTAGACGCCTCCCCTCGTGCGTCCAGGCCGCCGCGTCGGCGTACACCGACCTCGCGCTGCCCTCCCGCAAATACAACGTCGTAACTGCACAATCTCGCAGCTGCGCAAGGGTTCGCGGGCGCGCCGTTGAGCATTTGTACATGTTTACCGGCACGCCTGTGGGACTTTGTAAGGTTGTGAGCGCCCAACGCTGCGGGTTTGTAACTCCGGAAGTGTCCAGCGGCGCGCCTCTGTAGCGAAGCGCGGCTCCAGCGCCATAATCAGCGACTGTGCCCAAGATCATCACTGTGGCTGCCTACAAGGGTGGCGTAGGCAAGACCACGCTCGCCCTGGAACTGGCCTATCTCCTGAACGCACCGCTCGTTGATTTTGAATGGGATAGCGGGGGAGCGAGCAGACGGTGGGGCTACCGCTACGAGCGGGCACATACCCGTCCGGTGCTCGACGCACTAGCACACGACCGCACGCCAAAGCCGCTCGTTGGACATCGCAAGGCGGACCTCGTTCCCGGGCACCCAGACCTCAGTCACGCCGACCTAAGTGCCGAGGACATAGCTGCGGCGCTCGGCAAGTGGGCCGCAGAGTGGGGGAGGCCCTGGGTCGTTGTCGACACCCACCCCGGCGGCTTCGCGTCTACGCTCGGGGCGATGGCGGCTGCCGACACTGTCGTCGTACCGACACCGCTGCGCGCGGGAGAGCTCGACGCACTCGACGGAATGCTGGGCGACGCGTCTGACTACCCGCTTCTCCTCGTGCCGACCATGGTTCCCAGGTCACCTTCGGCGTCGCTCAATCGACGCTTATGGGAGCTAGCGCAGCGCTTCGACGTTCCACTTGGCCCGGTGCTGTCTTGGTACCCCGATCTCGGTGAGCGCCAGCAGCGCCTAGCGATGACAGCACTTGAGCCGACTCCGGCTCGCTGGACCCGCTACGTCGAAGAGCTCAGGGCAATTGCTTCGACCGTCAGGTCTTACGGTGACGAGTGAGCCAGTGACAACCGAGACGCACAGTCCCGCCGGCCGTGTTCTGCCCTTGCCTCAGAAGCCAAAGAAACGAGGTCATCAAACACCAGCACCGACCGTCGACCCCCCAGTCGCAGGTACCCAGGACGAACCGGCGCCCCACAGGAAGCAGCCAACTGCACCCTCGGCGGCTCCCGCTGGCCAAGTTGTGGCGTCTGAACAGGCGCCGGTCGCAACAACATCTACCGACAAGGGGCCAGCCAGGACTATCTACAGCGACTTGCGGATCGATGACTTCCTGCACGAGATACGAGTCGACGCGGCAGTGGCTCGTCTTGACCTCACCCACAGCGCCGTCTGGCGGCTCGCTATGCATGAGTTCATCGAGCGGCACACACCCGCAGATGTAGTTCAACACTTCAGTCGGACAACGTCCAAGACCGGCCAAGTCGGACGTCCACGACGCTAGGTCAAGCTGCTCGCCGCTGAGTCCTCACCCCGACGGTCAGGTGTCCTTCTCCCGCAAGCAGCTTCCAACGAGCAGCCGTGAAGTCGGCGCGGCCGTCGCCGCGGCGGGGGTGCGTCGGCCAGGCCGGCACAGTGTCGGCTGGGTCGAGCACGACCAGTTGGCCCAGCCCGGGTCGTCGGCTGGCGGCGGTGCGGCGGGGGGCGTGCATCCAGGTGAGCTCGCCGGTCCACCAGGCGAACGCCTCACGCTCCAGGGTGTAGCGCCGGGCCCGGTCAGCCAGCCGGCCGGCGACCCCGAGCCGGACAGCGGCCGAATCGCGACGATCGGCTCGAACCACAGACCACCCTTTCGACGTTCGTCGCGCCAGACGTGCGGCTCGAAGTGCTCCGAGTCGGATGCCCGTGTCGTCGGGGGAGTAGCCCAGTCGGTGAGCAAGCTGACTGGCACTGACGGGCTGGCTGGTAAGGGTGGCGTACAGCTGGCCGGTGGCATGACCCAGTCCGCCGGCGAAGGTGAACACGTCGTGGGCTGCGGCACCGAGGCGGGTACGCAGCGACGTAAGCCAGCGGTTTCGTTCGACGGTCCCAGCGCCAGGGGGGCGCGGGTCCGCTTGTGACCGGCCCGGTTCGTCCATAACTGTGGACAACCCCCCGTTCAAGATCCACGACGCGGCACGGGGTCCCTCGGCCACCGCATGGCGAGTGACCCAGCCGTCCCGCGCCAGGCGCAGCAGCGCAGTGCGGGCGGTTTCCCGGCCGATCCCGCAGACCAGCCCCAGGCGGCGGATGTCGGCCTCCACCACGGCGCTAACCGCTTGCAGGGAAAGCAGGCACAGCGCGTCGAGCACCCTGCGGTCGGCCGGCCCGCCCGGGCCGGCCCACCGGCCCGCCGCCGCATCCGCGCGGGTCTGGGTGGCGTCCACCAGGGCGGCCAGGGCGGCGGCGCGGGGCTCGAACGTCGGGTCCTGGAGGTTGCTGGCCCGGGGGTGGGCGGCGACCCAGCGCACCGCCCGGTCCCACTGGCGGGCCAGCACCGCCCGACCCTCACCCGGGCCGCGGACCCGGCGAGCCACACCCGGTCCCTGACCCTGGGAACGCAGATGCTCCAGCCCAGGGGAGTGGGCCACCAGCACAGCGACGTCGGCGCAGCGCCACCGGGCAGCCGCCGCACCCACCAGCACCCGGCGCAGCACCGTGCTGGCATCCACCGCATTCGCACCCACCGTGTTCGCACTCAGCGCGTGCGCGTCCAACCCGGCGGCGTCCACCTCAAGGGCCTGGACGCTGCCCGCCGGCAGCTGCCGGCGGACCCCCGGCAGGTAGAGCCGCCCAGTCCGGTCGGTCGGCAGCGGGACGGTGGGGTCCAGCGGGGCCAGCGGTTCGGGCTGGTGGCCGGCGCCCAGCATTTCCACCAGGCGGGTTACGTCGGCTGCGGTCACCGTCGGAGTGGTCAGGGCGGCCGGGTCCCCGGCCAGCACGGTGGAGCTGCCGCCGGCCCGGTGCGGCGCGCCGGGGGGGCGCACGCAGCCGGTGACCGGGTTGGCAAGCGGGGCGATGTCCAGACTCGGCAGCCGGGCCCGGACCAGGCGGGCGAGGGTGTCCACTATGCCGGCGTCGACGGCGTCGGCGAGGCCGAGCCAGACGTGCCGGCCGCCCGAGGGCCCGGAGCGGGTGAGCAGGTGGGGGAGCCCGGCGCGGGTGAGCCAGCCGCACAGGGCTGCGGCGTCGGCTGCCGGGTCGCCCTTGGCGGCGTCGAAATCGAACGCCAGCAGCCGGAAGCCGCCGACCTGGTCGGTCAGGTACACCGCCCACGGCGCGTCCGGCCGGGCGCCGGCGGTGCTGGCCCGGCGGGTGTAGGTGTTCACCACCGTGCCGTAGGCGTCAACGTCGGCGACCCGCACCAGCGGGCGGGGGCTCAGCGCACGGGTCAGCTCCCACGCCTCGGGGCGGGACAGGGGGCGGCCGGAGCCGGCCGCCGGCCCGGTCACCGTCGCAGGCGGCGCCGGCTACGCGCAAGACTCAGCTGCAGGTCACGACACGCCAAAGCTCGCTGGCTCCGGACATGCGTGACCCGCCAGTCGGCGGGGGGTATGGTTCCTCCTGAGGTACTCGACGAAGCCCTGCACCCACAGACGCTGCCAAACGACTTTGGGGTGTGGGGCTTCGTTATGTCCCCGGGCCAGCCAGCTGGCATGGCCCGTCAGCCAGCCGCTAGGCGGTCAGCTTCATTTGGTCGTCCTCTGAGGACGCCACCAAGGGCGGATGCCCGTAGTGGGCCGCCAGGGCGTTGGCGATGACGTCGCTATAGGACAGGTCAAGGCGTTCAGCCTCGCTGCGGAGCGCCTCCGCCACCCCGGGAGCGACCCGCGACATAACGCGAACACGCTCGCCCTTACTAGGTCGACCACCACCATGCGAGACGCGCTTCGGCATGCCGCGAAATCTCGCACAGGGGTCGCTGATACCCCGGGAACCGTGCCGGCGTGTCGCGCTCCAGTCGATCTGCTACGTGCGCGCTGCTGGCCGCACCAACCCCTGGACGATGAACCGGACAGTCCGGGGAGCGGGCAGCTGCCGACGATGGCAGGGATTCCCGCCTGGGAGGCCTGCTTTCGCGAAGGGCAGAAGCCAGGTAGGACGACGGCGCCGACCAGGCACTACCTATCGCGGCCGGCTGACTGTCGCCGCGGTAGGTCGCTCGCCCGGCCCCAAGGGACGCGGCGGCCGTCCGCGCTGTGCTCGCCGCCAGGAACCACACTCGGGCTGAACCGGCGATCTGGCTGCGGTGCGGCATTGGGCGCAGACCTGGCACCGCCGAACTCGAGTAGCCGCCAGTGGCTGTGTTCTAGCGTCCGAGGCTGGGGCCTGGGCGCCGTCCGAGCTGGCGGCTCGGCGGGCGGTAGCCGGGCGAGCCGTGCCGGGCTGCCTGTTGTGCCTCGGCGGCTGCGGCGGCTTTGCGGGCGGCCTGCTGGGCGGACTGGTCGTCGCGGGCCCAGACGGCGCGGGTACCGGCCAGGAAGGTCTTCGGGTCGGGCTGGCTGGTGATCGCCGGGTCTGCGGCGCGGGCGGCGACCCGCTCGCCGGCCGCGTCCAGGCGTTCCCGGGCGGCCCGGGTCTGCTCGGCGAGGCGGTCCACGTCGGTGGCCAGGTCCCGCCAGCCGTGGGTGGTGCGGGCGATGAGCAGCCGGTGCTGGGCTGCGCTCGAGGCCTGGGTGTAGGTCGCGTCGGCGACGGCGGCGTGCTGGCGGGCCTGGTCGGCGGCGGCCAGCAGCCGGGTCTGCTCACCCAGCTCGGCCCGGGCCCGGGCCTGGGCGTGGTCGGCGATCGGCTGCTGGACCTGGTCGGCACCGGAACTGGTCAGGGCCAGACCGACCTCCGTGCCCGGCCGCAGCCTGTCCTCGCCGAGCACCGGCCGCCAAGTCTGTGCCCATTGCTCCAGCTGGGCCTGGGCGGCGCGGACCTGACCGCGACGCATCCCCAGCCGCCCCGGACCGGCCAGCACCCGTTCCGCTGCCTGCCGGGCCGCCGGCGCCTGCTCGTCCCACGCCCGGGACAGCTCGGCGGCGATCTGCCCCGCACGGCCTGCCAACACCTGCCCGGCGGCGCCCGCCGCCTGCTCGGCGACCTGCCTGGCGGACCGGGCCGTCTCCTGCTGCTCGCGCAGTGGCGCGAGGGTCTGCTCGGTGCGCCGCTCGCGGGCGGCGTCGGCGCGGGCAGCGGCCAGCCGCGGTTCGAGGGCGGCGAGCTGCTCTGCTGCGCGGGCCTGCTCGCTCCACGCCGCCCGCAGCCGGGCGACCGGCCGGGCGGATTCGCCGAGGCCGGCCGACTGCCCGGCCGGCTCGCCCGCTGCCGGCGCTGCCCCGGCCACGTCCGGGTCCCGCGGCCGGCGGCCGCCCGGCCCGTGGCCGAGGTCGTCGTGCACCGGGGTGTCGTTGGCGGTGGGCGAGCGGGTCCGGGCCTGCTCGGCCAGGGCGGCGACGACCCGCCGCTCGAGCTGCCGGTCGGTGGTGGGGATGCCGAGCTCACTGGTGTCGGCCGGGGTCTCGAGCTGGTCGCGGCCGGCGAACAGGATCACCTTGTCGCGGTGCCGGCTGGTCGCCACGTGCAGCCCGGGTTCGTCCATCCCCGCGGCGTGCACCAGCACCGTCCCGCCCTGCCGGGTCCCGCCGGGCAGGGACCAGTCCGCCGTCACGGTCAGCCCCTCGGCCTTGTGCCCGGTCATCGCATACCCCAGCGACAGGCCGCCGCCGCCGACGAACTCGGCAGACAGCGTCGCCCGGTGGGTGACCAGCCCGTCGGGGCCCTGCTGCTGCCACGCCACCCGAACCGCGCCGTCACCGCCGTGGGCACGATCACCGCCGGGGCCGGTGTCGATGTGCTCGACGACCCCGCGGTAGCCATTGAGCACATCAGGGCCTTCGTGCATCCGCTGCGCCCGGTCGTTGAGCCGGACCAGCACATGGTCCCCTGCCCGCAGCCGCAGGCTCCGCCCGCCTTTGACCGCATAGACGTGTTCCAGGCCGAGCTCGCCGGCGGCGGCCCGCACCGCCTGCGCCGCGTCGTTCAACCTTTCCACGGTGTCGTTGGCGGCGGCGAGCATCACCACCCCCCGCATCTCGGCATGCGGATCAGGGGCACCGGCCCGCTGACCCATCCAGCTCGCGACCAACGCCGTGACCGCCTGATCGCCAGTCTCGGTCGCCACCAGCCGGCCCCGCCCCGCCCAGCTGGACAGCGCCTGGGTGTACCGGCCGTCGCGCCACGCGGCGATCGCCGCCCGCTCATCCTGCTCGGACTGCCGCCGGTTCTCGGTGAGCTCCATCCCGCCGACCAGCTGATGCACCCGGGCGAACAGCGACCCGCAGCCCACCCCCCGCAGCTGCCGGGGGTCCCCGACCTCCACCACCTTCGTGCCCGCCTGCCCGGCAGCTTGGTAGAGGGCGGCCCGGTCCCGGTCGTCGGTCAGGTTCGCCTCGTCCAGCACCAGCACATCCACCCCGGAAAGCCCCCCGCCGGTCCGGATCCGGTGCACCCACTGCGCCACCGTCCGCGAGGCGATCCCCGACTCGACGGTCAGGTTCTGCGCCGCCACCGCAGCCGTCGCCGCCCCCGCCACCACCAGACCTTCGGCTTCCCAGGCGATGCGGGCAGCGCGCATCAGCGTCGTCTTGCCGGTCCCCGGCGGCCCCAGCACCGCGTCCAGCATCCGGTCGCTGGTCACCAGCCGCAGTACCACTGCTGCCTGCTCTGCTGACAGGGCGAACCCCTGGCCGGCCTCGACCGCCGAACGGGCCAGCGCCGCCGCCTGGGCACTCACGTGCGCGGCGCCCTGCCCGGGCTGGGACGCTGCCGTCGCAGTCAGGATGACCCGTTCGGCGGCGAGGACGTCGGCGGTGGTGAACCGGGCCGCGTTGGCCATGTGCCCGGCGCCGAGCTGCCGCCGGGCAGCGCTGCCCGCCGCAGCCAGCACCTGCCCGTCCGGGTCTTGCGCCTGGCCGTCCTGGTCCTGTGCCGGCCCGGCCGCCGGTCCAGCGCTCACCGTCGATGTGACTGTCTGCCTGGCGCCGGGCGGGTCGGGCAGCGCCACGATCCCCGCCGCCGCCAGCGCCCGGTCGCAAAGGGCCTCGATCTCGGCAACGTCAGCCGCCCCGGCGGGTAGCGCGTCGGCGACGGCGGCGAGCGCGTCGATGCGGGTGAACCGGCGCCGGCCGGAGGTCAGCCCGTGCTCGGGGTCGGTCAACCGCCCGACCACACCATCGAGCAGCTCGGCCTGCTGCGCTCGCTGCTCGTCCTCACCGCCCGGCCCGCTGACAGCCGCCCCTGCTCCCCGCAGCACCGCGGCTCCGGGCAGTGCGGCGGCGGCGAGCCGGTCGGGGTCCACCCCCAGGGTGCGGGCCTCGGCCCGCCAGATCGAACGCAGCGTGGCATCCGGCGCCGCGGTCTGCTCGGTCTTGTGCTGCCGGGTCTGCGCCGCCGCCAGGTCCTCGGCCCGCCGGGTCGCGAGCGCCGGGTCGAACCCCAAATCGCGCAGCATCGCCTCGATCGAGGCGCCCCGCTTGGAAAACGCCCGCAGCGTCGCGTCGTCGATGGCGGCGACCTCCCACGCCCCGGTCCGCTCCGAGCGGGCGAAGGTCACCCCGAACTCGACACTGAGCCGGCGGCGGACCAGCGCCTTGAGCACATGATCAGCCGCCGGGGCGTGGCGCATCAGGTCCCGGCCGCCGGCCGCGACCGTCGACCAGCCGCCGTCGACCCCGCGGGTCATGTTCGCGATGGTGACGTGCACATGCCAGTGCGGGTCACCCACGACCCGGCCGGCGACCGGGCGGGCGGCGCGGTGCACCATCGACCAGCCCAGAAACCCCGACCCCCGCACGGTCTGGGCGCTCTTGCCCTCGCCGTGGTGGCCGCGCATCCCGTACGCCGTCTGGCCCTCCAGCCAGTCGAACGTCGCCCCCACCTGCGCGGTGTAGAGCTGCTCGATGTTGGCGGCGGTGTCCTCGTCGGCGAACGCCAGCAGCAGGCTGTGCGATTTGGGCAGCGTGAACGACACGTCATAGCCCAGGTTCCCGACCACCCGCCGCCGCGGCACCAGCCGCTCCACGCCCTTGCCGTCCGGGCCGGCAACCGTCCGCGCCTCGGTCAGGTTCGCGACCGCGGCCGCGTACACCCCGGCGCCCCACACCGCCTCCACGTCCAGGCCGGCAGCGTCCGCGATCCGCCCGGCGTCGTCCGCGCGCAGCACCGCGCCGTCCCCGTCGTTCACAACCGCCCGGACAGCACGCCCGTACGCCCGGCCGGTCTTCACCGAACCGAACAGCGCCTCCGGGTGCACCCCCCGCGCCGCCGGCGCTGCTTCCACCGCGTGGACCAGCGGCGCCAGCGCCAGCTTCGCGTCGTCGAACACCGCCAGCTTGGGCTCCACCAGCCGCTCACCCGTACGCGGATCCAACCCCGCCATCAACGCCCGCGCCGCGTCGAACTGGCCCTCGTCCAGCACCGAACCCGCGGCGATGCCGACCTCGGCCAGCCCCCGCCCCGTCCACACCAACGGCCGCTCCGAACCGTCGGCGTGGTAGCTGAACTGGGCCTGCTCCACCCCCGGCCGGCCGCACCCGTGATGCGCCGTCAGCCGGTACTCCACCTGCGCCGCAGCAGACCCGATCGGCGTCACATACGCCACCCGGCCCCACCCCCTCGTTGGTATCTCTGCAGGAGATACCTTAGTGGACAGCACTCAGTCTTGAGGTCGGGGTGGTAACCGTCGGGTCAGTCGGTCCCAGCTCGGCTGGGCCGGTGCGGTGGTCATCGCGCTAGGGGTGTTCCTGGCCCTCGCCCGACCCTCCGGCGGGGCAAGCACCCCCGAACTGGGACCCGCCGCGGTGGCAGCGACCGGGTCTTTGGTCCTCATCGTCGCGTTCCTGGTCGCGGCAGGCACATCGGGCGCCGGCCGGCGAGCTGCCTGGCTCGGTGCCGTCACCGGCCTGCTGTTCGGTCTGACAGCGGCTCTGGTGAAGGCGGTCGGCAGCCAACTCAGTTCCGGCGTCCTGCCGGCACTCGGCAGCTGGCCCCTCTACGCGCTGCTGGTCATCGGCCCGGCAGGGCTGCTGATCAACCAAGTGGCGTTTCAGGCCGGCCCCCTGGCAGCCAGCCTGCCGGCTATCACCGCGGTGGACCCCGTCGCAAGCATCGTGCTGGGGCTGCTGCTGTTCGACGAACGACTACACGGCCGCCCCCTCGCCGCCACCGTCGAAGGCATCGCCCTGGCCGTCCTGGCCGTCGCGGTCGTGCGACTCGCTCGAGCCGAGCGAGATCCCCCCAGTCCTGCCCCGGCGGACTGGGACTCGGCCGAACCCGGCGAGCCGCTGCTTTCCCCACCACATAGCCGACGTCACGACGTACTGCTCAAACTTCAAGGTCGTGCTTCGGCGCGACGCAGGAAGGAGGTAGCCGACGTCGTCGACCACGAGGACGGCGGGTCGCAGGTAGCTGGTGAGCTGCCGGTGGCTTCGGCGATCTTGCGACGGTTGGGTGGCACGATCGACCATGGGACAATCAGCAGCATGGACAGTCCGCCGGCCTGTGGCGACGTTCTCGGCGGTGCGCGGCCTTCGGACTGGCCGGGCACCGAGGACGAGCTGGACGTACTGCGCTCAGGTCAGCTGTTCCGCGGCCTTGACCCTGACGACGTCGCCGCCCTGCTGCCCGCGTTCGCCCCGCGCACCCTCGAACGCGGCAGACAGCTGTTCGCCCAAGGCGACGTCGACGAGGCCGACGTGTTCGTCGTGCTGTCCGGGCGGTTCACCGTAGCCCGCGAGCACCGCGACGGACGGGCCGTGACCGCGGTCCTCGGACCGGGGGACATGGTCGGGGAGCTCAGCGTGTTCGACCCCGGTCCGCGCACCAGCACCGTCACCGCCGTCACCGGCGGCCGGGTAGCAGCACTGACCAGCAGTGACCTGCTCGCCTGGGGGACATCAAGACCGCACGTCGCCGCCCGGCTGCTGCAGGTGCTGGCCCGCCGGCTGCGTCGCACCAACAGCACCGTCGCCGACCTGATGTTCGTCGACGTCGCCGGTCGGATGGCCAACGCGCTGCTCGAGCTCGCGGCCCGGTTTGGACAGCGACACGGCCCCGAAGTGTGGGTACCGCACGGGCTGACCCAAGCCGAACTCGGCCAGCTCGTCGGCGGGTCCCGGGAGACCGTGAACAAGACCCTGTCCGAGTTCGCCAGCCGCGGCTGGCTCCGGCTCGAAAACCGCGCCGTCGTCCTTCTCGACCTACCCCGGCTCGCCCAACGAGCCCGCGCCGCCGGCTGAGCCGTCCTGCCCGGTGCATTGCGTCCCGCGGCAAGCAGTTGTCTTCCGGCTTACCGCTGCCGACCCAGCCGGTTCCAGCCGGGCTGCTCACCTTTGCCCTCGGCAGCTGAGCGAGCAACACGCACAGCCGGCGCTCGCCGACCACAGACAACGGCTGGAAGACTCAGCTGGCGGATGTCGCTGTTGAACCCTTCGCGTACTTCCCGGTAGGCAGCGGCGACCCCGGTTGCGCTCGAGCAGCCCGCCAGCATTGCGAACACGACAACGACGCGACCCGGAGGCACCACGTTGGCACGCACCACCACCATCCAGCTCATCGACGACATCGACGGTTCGAAGGCAGCTGAGACAGTTCATTTCGCTGTCGATGGCCGGTCGTATGAGATCGACCTTTCCGCCGAGCACGCCGAAGGCCTGCGGCACAGCCTGGGAGCTTTCATCGCCGCAGCACGCCGGGCAGCCGCAGGACCCGCCAGCACCAGACGTGGCAGGGGTCGTCCCGGACCGGCAGGAAGTCCTCATGCCTCGGCGGTCCGGGCGTGGGCGAGCGAGAACGGCATACCCGTCTCGGGCCGCGGCCGCATCCCCGAAGCCGTGCTTGCGCAGTACACCGGCGCCCAGCAGGCCTCCGTAGCCGAACCAGCCACAGCCGAACCAGCCACAGCCGAACCAGCCACAGCCGAACCAGCCACAGCCGAACCAGCCACAGCCGAGCCAGTGGCAGCCGAGCCCGCGGCAGCCGGGCCAGTGCCGGCTGAGTCGGCGGACAAGCCGAAGCGGAGCCGACGCAAGCGCGGCTGACCCTGCCCCTAACCCGGGCGAGCCATTGGCACCGCGGGCACGCCGGCCGGACGCTCGGACTCTCCTATCGGGGCCGCGTTCCCTGCCTACGCGACCGCTGCAACAGGCAGGGGCGGGCAGGCGGGGCCTGCCCTGGCAAACGGGACGGCGGCCGCGCTCACCACGGGGAACCTGCCGAAACACCAGCGAGTACCGCAAGGAGACCGATCTCGGGGTCGGCGGCGGCGTTGCCGGCGACGACGGCGATGGACGTGGCTGTCCTGTCGGTGCGGTGCCGGTCTACTGCCCGACGGGGGTGAGGTGGTCGGGAAAGTTGGGGGCGGGGGTGCTCCAGCCGCGGCAGGTGCATCGGACGCCGAGGGTGCGGAGTTCGAGTGCCGCGGTGGGGGTGTGCTCGCCCCGGCGGACGGTGTAGCCGTCGGGGTCGAACGGGTCGGGGCTGGTCTGGGTGACGGTGACCGGGATCGGGGTCTCGATGCGGAGCAGCAGCGTCGGGGTGCCGCAGTGCGGGCAGCCGAGCAGCACCGGCCGGACGCCGGCCTGTGTCTCAGTGTGAGCAGTGGTGGTTGTCATGGCAGTACCTCCTGCAGCTCAGGCGTGCCGGGGCCGGCCGGGGAGCCTGGCGGCGGTGACGGTGCGTGGGGTCCAATCCAGGTCGCGTTCGACCAGCAGCCGGGGCAGCAGCCGGACGGTGCCGGCCGGCCGGCCGGGGGTGATGCCGCCGGGGGAGTGCAGGGCTTCGAGGTCGGCGAGGTTGGTGTAGCCCCATTCGGCGTTGTCCGGGTCACCGAGGCAGGCGTAGCCGAACGCGTCACCGGAGGCGGGGTCGTATTCGACGACCCACCAGTCGCAGGGACCGGCGAAGTAGTGCAGCCAGATCGTCTTGTCGCCGGTGGGGACGGGCCCGGTGCCGTACAGCCCGGGAATCCGGGCGAGCACCTCGGCTGGGGGGTAGAAGTCATGGCCGCGCATGGTGCGGTGCCGTTCGACTGGGCTGCCGGTGGTGCTGCGGTGCCGGGTGGACATGCGGTCCTCCGACGGGGGTGGGGGAGACCGTGGTGGGTCTCCGGGCCAGGTGGGGCAGGCGCTGCTGCCTGCCCGCAAGAGCCGCCCGGAGGAGCCGCAGAGGCTCCCGGTGCACGCGTCCGACGCGGCCCCGGGTCCCGGTGATGGTTGGCAGCACCAGCGGCCCGCAGGGAGCCGGCGATCACGGGGTGCGGCGCGGCGGCGCTTGCGGCGGGAGGGGCGGCTACGCATCCTCCGGAGGCCCTTCCCGGCTGGGTCAGTACCGGCCGTAGGCCGGTTCCGCTCTGGGTTCGTGGCCGTGCCCGGCCCTAAGGGCGGTGGATGGTGACGGTGCTGCCGCTTGTGGATGGGGTCTGAGCCTCAGCGGAACAGGATCGATCCCGAGATGCTGGCGGCTCTGGCGTCGGTACCGCCCTGGTCACGGAATCTCTCGTTGGGACCGGGAAGAATGAGGTCGTGCTGCTGGTGCATCCTGCGGTCGAGCACCTCGCCAGTTACCGGGCTGCTCTGGAACGCGGCTGGAGCCCGAACACGATGAACCCGGCTGCCGGACAGGCCGAGGCGAAGCGCATCGACACCGATCCGGGGGGCTTTCTAGCCGCCCAAGACGACCCCGAAGGCAGGGGCGACCCGATCACGCTGCCGGACGGTTCGGTCGCCCGCCGGTTGCCCGGCTACCGGCGCTGGATCTGGGACGGCGAGTTCGCGGGCGTGATCGGGCTGCGCTGGCAGCCCGGCACCGCCGACCTTCCGCCGCACGTGCTCGGCACATCGGCTACGCCGTCGTCCCCTGGAAACGCCGGCTCGGATACGCCACCACCGCGCTGCGGCTACTGCTACCGGAGGCGCGGGCGCTCAGCCTGCCCTACGTCGAACTGACCACGACGGACCTGAACAACACGGCGTCGCAGAAGGTGATCACTACCAACGGTGGTGTGTTAGTCGAACGCTTCGAAAGACCCGCCGCATGCGGGTCCGATAGCGCTGCGTTCCGCTGGCGCATCAGGCTCGACAATCCCTAGCGCTAAGCCGATCGTGCTGCACCCGCTCACCTCCGCACGCGCCAGGTGGGGCCAGGCAGCGGTTCTTGGCTGACGAGCGGCAGGAGCGCCATCATCGTGGGCATGCCCGCGTACGTGATCTCCGAGGTCGAGATACTCGACGAATCGCAGGGGCAGCGCTACCGGGAGCTTGCCGAGACCTCCATCGCTCGCCACGGCGGCCGGTACATCGTTCGTGGAGCCAAGCCAGAGGTACCCGAAGGCGACTGGCCCGCCGGCCGGCGGGTAGTCGTGGTCGAGTTCCCGAGCATGGACCGGCTCCGAAGCTGGTACGCCTCGGCCGACTACGCCGAGGCGCTGGCCGTCCGCGAGACGGCGCTGACCCGTCGGCTGCTGTTCGTCCCCGGCGTTGAGGACGCTGTCACGGGCTGACACCTTCTCACCGGCCGACTGCGCCGCCCGCCGAGCCGTTACTGGGACGAGGTGGTCGGCCGGTGCACATCCCCCTGCTCACTGCGGTCAACGTCGGACTGCGGCGAACGGGGTCAGCAGGGCCGCCAGCAGTCGCGCCGCCAGTGGCCACAGGAGTGGCACAACGAGATCAAGTACCTGGTCCTACGAGACGGCAAGCCCCTGATCGTTGAGTAACCTTTGATTCAGCCGCCCGAGCGTCCGGCAGCTCAGCTGTGTGCGCGACTGCGTCAATCCCCCCGGCAACCTCGGGCCTTGGTTGGCGAGGACGACCACCGTGGCAGCTCGTCCGCGGCGCCAGTCGGGTGCAGCGTAAGCATCGTCTGCCGCAGAGACCCAGCACGCGGTGCCAGTCAGTGCCGCTGCCGCCGCTTCAGTCTCTTACGGGCACGGCTGTGCGCCCGCTGTGCGCAGATCCGGTGCGAACACAACCCGGTCACGTCCGGCCGCCTTTGCCTGATAGAGCGCGTGGTCGGCCGCGGCGAGCAGGTCGGTCAGGTCCGCATCCCGAGCCGCGCCGGAGACACCCCCGACCGAGATGGTCAGCCGAGCGGACGGATTGATCTCGGCGATGACCAGGTCGGCGACCGACCTGCGCAGCCGCTCGGCGACGTGCCGGGCCTCGGCCGCGTCGGTGTTGGGCACGCGAGTTCATACGGCGGATCTTCCCCAGCGGCGCGCACAGGAACACGCGGCGCAGCGCCCTGGCTGCAAGCAGACGGTCGACCGCGCACCGGTCAATGCCACCCAGCGGACGACGTCACAGATGCCCGTCCTTTAGCGCGGGAGCTCCGCACGCGACCGGGTCGAAGACATGACTTGATCTATTCAGGGGAACAGAGTTGGATCGAGGGGTGCCCGTCTCCCCCGACCTCGAGCATCT
>JAABVA010002110.1_pt1 | contig 16437 bp, 15 predicted proteins | sample 5560331 | NCBI WGS metagenome assembly JAABVA01 (sample SAMN12812661, study PRJNA571458) | rock metagenome | isolation source: Antarctica rocks | place: Antarctica: Victoria Land, Mt New Zealand sud | collected 2016-01-07 | reverse complement strand
GCGGCGCACACTGCGCCTCCCGCGACCGCGCGGGTGGATACCGAGGATGGTCATGGGCAACATCGGGAACCCACGCCGGCGCATCGAAGTGCTGCCCGAGGATGAGCCGGCCCACGCGCCCCAGCAGCTGCCGATACCCGCCCCGCCAGTTCCACCAGCGTCCGCGGAACCGGCTCACGAGCCGGCGCGGCGCTGATCACGCCTGGTGCCGCAGCGATGGCGAACATGCCGCGCGCTGCCTGTCGACGACCCTGCACCGGCTGCGGGGCAGGACCGCGAGGGGTGGCGCGGTGACCGGCCCTGAGCTGTTGGGGGCGCCGGGAGTAACCGCCGAAATTCCAACGCGAAGCCTCCGGTCAGTCCGGCGAGAACCCTCGTCCTGAATCCGGTTACTGATCGCGTGGCGGTAGTCGATCGCGACGAGAGTGTCTCCGGAGGCGGGAGCTCGAGCGGCTGCGCCGCTATCCGGAGGCGATCGACGCCGTTGACCGAACAGGCGAGTTCCGTGGTCCCGGCCGCGACCGCTTGCGCCATAGCAGTCGGACCGGTAGGGGGCGTTTCGTACCGGCCGATCGAGTCGAGCATTTCGCCTCACCAAACTTCAAAAGGGCTATCCGGATCACGGCAGTGACAGGTCTACGCCGACCAGATGTGGTGGCGCCCGGCCAGCATCACCACAAGATCGTGGGCCAGGAAGTCATGTACTGCCGTCTACGCCGGCCAGATGTGGTGGCGCCCGGCCAGCATCACCACAAGATCGTGGGCCAGGAAGTCATGTACTGCCGTCTACGCCGGCCAGATGTGGTGGCGCCCGGCCAGCATCACCACAAGTTCGTGGGCCAGGAAGTCATGTACTGCCGTCATCCGGATAGCCCTTAACTTCAATTGCCTCGCCGAGATCCGCCTCGACAGGACCTGCTGCCTCGGCCGGACCTGCCGCCTCGGCTGGACGCCCGCATTCACCCCCCTACGGGACTGCTGATCGCGCGACCGCAGCCTCATCCTGGGGGCAGCAGCACCTCGATGTGGCCGTCTCGTTCGCGCACCTGCAGGTGCGGCAGCGGGGGCGGCGCTGTTCGCATGGCGTGGCGCAGGACGTCGCCGGTCAGGGAGAATGCGGTGGCGTGACAGGGGCAGTCCAGGCGCCGTTGGGCCGCGTCGAGGCGGAGCAGGCAGCCTTGGTGGGTGCAGATCCCGGACAGTGCCGCTAACCGACCGGCGTCGGTGGTGATCACCCCATCGACGTTCGCGACGGAGAAGGTGATTGCTGAGCGGGCTGACACCTCGGCCTGGGTGGTGACGGGTGTCCACCGCCCAGCCTCGGGGTCCAGAGTCCCGCCGCCGCTGTCGCGCGTTCGGAGCTGGTCGACCTTCTCCCCGGCGGCGAACAGGGCTGCCGCGCCGGCTGCGCCGGCTGCGACTTGCAGCACCCGTCGGCGGTGCGGGTGTGCCGGCGTCGGCGTTGGCTGCTCGGCGTGGTAGCTGTCGGTGTGGTCCTCGATTTCGGCGCGCAGCCGCTGATGCAGTCCGGTCACGAATTCCTCGCGCGGCGCGGCCGCGTCGGGAGAGTTTGCGGCCTGCTGGATGGCCGCGCGCATCTGCCCGACCGTCCGGTCGTGTCGTCCGGTCGCGTCACGGTGGCGTCGTCGTCGCAGCATTGTGTTCAGCCCGCCGACTGTGCGATCTCGCCGGCTCGGCGCAGCGCCCGGTGTTGGAGCACCTTGGCGTTGCCTGTCGTGACCCCGAGTTCGTCCGCGGCTTGCTGCACGGTACAACCTTCCAGGAAACGTAACTCCAGGATGCGCCGGTCGCGTGGCGACAGGGCGGCCAAGATCTGCACGACCCGACTGCTCGCCTCTGCTTGGGCGATCGTGTCCGGCTCGCTGGGCTGGTGATCGAGCAGGAAGTCCAGCGCGGCCTCGATCCCCACCACGGTCACCTGGGTGCGGTATCGCCTGCGCCAGAAGTTCGCGAGCACGCTCTGCGCGGTGGCCACGAGGTAGGCGCGGACCTCGCCGACGCTCGCCGAGACGCGGAGCGGGCGCAGCGCGTTGAGGAAGACCTCGGCGGTCAGGTCCTCGGCGTCGGTGCGGTTGCCGACCCGAGCGAACATCAGACGGTAGACCGGCCCGACGTTGTCGAAGTAGATTGCCTCCCAGTCCGGGTAGGCGTCTTCGCTCACCACCTGAAGATTTGGCTCGACGTCGTCATTCGGGCGCCCCAAATGTGTGTCGGCGGCCAGGTTCCGGGCCGGCTGCGGAACGCTGATTTCGGTGGTCACGGGCACTGCACGAGACCCTGGTCCTGCAGCGGCGGTCGAGGCATCCGCACGCCGGCCGCCCGAGCGCACGGGCGGCCTGCCGGTGCTCGCGCGGCGACCATCGGCACCGGCCCGCTCACTGGTCCCATTCCGTGAGCCTAGGGGTGCTTGCGATTGGACACGCGGCTCTCGCGGTTGACCGTCCCGGACCAGGGCGTCGATTACCCACCGCTCGGGTTGGGGTCGCTGCACGACGATACCGATCACTGTGCGGGCGGCACAGCCGGGCAGCGGCGTCTGGAGTGGTCTCGGGATCGGACCGATGATCGGCAGGAGTCATTGGGTCGGGTCGGGTTGGGCGGGTCGGGCGGTGAGTCCGTCGAAGTCGCCGAAGAACGACGCGGCCGCGAACCGGGTCGGTATCGACCAGGTGGGGTAGGCGTGGATGGTTTGGGCCAGTCGGGCCAGCAACATTCCGGCGCGCATGGCCAGCGCGCCCTCGCCGATCAGCTCGCCGCCTTGGGTGCACACGGCGGTCATGCCGACCAGTTTCAGGAACGGGGTGCCGCGCAGGACCCGTCCGGGTGCGGCCACGAGTTTGACGAATCCTGCCGGTTCGCCGGCGCAGCGGGGACGGTCCATCGCGCTCATGTGGACGACCGAGACGCGGGCCCGCTCCCCGTAGGCGGCGTAGGCCTGGGCTTCGCTCAGCCCGACCCGCCCGACCTCCGGGTCGGTGTAGGTCACCCAGGGCACGACCCGGTCGCTCCAGGCCTGGCGGCCGCCGGCGATCCCGGGCAGCAGCCGCCCGCGGAGCGGACCGTTGAAGGCGTTGGCCGCGGCCAGGCGGCCCTGTTCGTCGGCGACGTGGGTGAACTGCAGGCGGGCGGTGCAGTCCCCGGCCGCGTAGACGGTGGGTGCTGCGGTGCGCAGGTAGCTGTCGGTGATGATCGAGCCGCGATCATCGACCGTCACCCCGGCGGTCGCGAGGTCGAGGCCGTCGGTGACGACTTGTCGGCCGAGCCCGATCAGCAGGTGGCTGCCCGTCACGCTGGTGCCGTCGGCGAGGGTGACGCTGACCCCATCTGCGGTGTGCGTGATCCGGTCGGCTGCCGATCCGGTGCGCAAGTCAATCCCTTCTTTCGTGAAGGCGTCTGCGACGACGCGGGACGCCTCGGGTTCCTCGACGCCCAGCAGCCGCTCGGCGCTTTCGATCAGGGTGACTTTCGAGCCGAGGCGCCGGAAGGCTTGGGCGAGTTCGCAGCCTATAGCTCCGCCGCCGAGCACGATCAGGCGGGCGGGTAACTCGGCCAGGGCGAACACCGACCGATTGTCCAGGTAGGGCGTGTCGGCCAGTCCGGGGATCGCCGGCACCAATGCCTGCGCTCCGGTGGCCAGGATGACGCGCTGCGCGGTCACCGGGCGCCCGTCGACGGCGACAGTGTTGGGGCCGAGGAAACACGCCTCGCCGGTCAGCACCTCGATCCCGGCAGCCTTGAGCGCCGGGGCGGACTCCTCCGCGCCGATCTCAGCGATGACGTCGCGCACGCTGGTCATGACCGCAGTGAAGTCGGCTGCCAGTCGCGCCGCGTCCGGGACGGGTTGACCGTGCCGGGTTACTGCAGTGCGCCCTGCGCCTGCAAGCAGGGTCTTGCTCGGTACGCATCCGTAGAAGGTGCATTCACCGCCGGGCAGTTCCCGCTCCACCAGCGCGACCCGGCGCCCGGCCCGCACACCCGCGCGGGCCGCGGCCAAGCCGGCCGCTCCCGCCCCGATCACCATCAGGTCGTAATCGCTCATCGGGCTTACCTCCGGTTCGCGCCGTGTCCTGCTGCACAGGGATGCTGTGCGCCAGCCGCGCGTGACTGGTCGGAGCCGCAGCGATGACCGGCGACGGTTACCCGCCGCGCCGGGCAGCGTGTCAGGAGGCACCGGCTTCGGCAGGCGCCTCGATACCGAGGTTGTTCACCCGCGGGCTGGCGAGGCTGCGTCCGATCACCAGGATGAGCACGCCGGTCACCAGGATCACCGACGCCGCGGCGGCCGCGGCCCCGGTCTGCAGCATCGGCGGCTTGCCCATGATGACCGAACGCTCGCCGTAGATGAACGCGATCACCGCGCCCGCGTAGACGAGGTTGCCCAACACGACGACCAGGGCGGGGTTGCGTTGCGGCACGATCCGTTTCGCTGCCCCACGCACCACGGCCAGCACGATCGCGGCCACAAGCAGCAGCGTCAGCCCGGTGGCGTTGTTCTTGAACCCGGTGGTGTATCCGTTCTTGCCCAGGGTCAGGTTCGCGCCACTGCCATAGATCATCACGAACAACCCGCCCACCAGCATCAGCTCGATGAGCAGGCTGCGACCCAGCGCCCCGACCCCCCGGTGCTCGGAGCGACGGTCGGCCTGTTTAACGAACTCGCGGGCCACCAGCACCAGCATGCCCGGGATGGTGATCCCCAGGAAACTGGTCCAGTTCCACATCGGTGGCTTCAGCTTCGGACCGGCGAGCTGTCCGATGGAGATGGCCAGCAGAATCGTGCCGACGATGAGCAGCACCCCGTCGCGTACCGCGCCGGGAAAGGACAGCTTCCCCGCTCGTTCGGCGGTCGGGGCGGTGACCCCGGACAGCACCAGCCCGGCCGAACCCAACCCCAGACCGACCACGACGAACACGAACTGACCCACCGCGCTTTGATAGTCCACCAAGCCGTGGTGGAAGGCGGGCATCGCGACGCCGAGGGTCAGCAGAGCACCCGCCAGCACGACGTCGGGGAACAGGGCACCCTGGTGCACGGGGTGCCGCGAGATCCCCGACTTGGCCATCCACAGACCCGGGACGACGACGGCCAGCCCGAACACCAGCTCCGCTACCCGGCTGCCCACCCCCGGGTGGCCGGCGAGGGAGAGCACGACGAGCGCGAGGCCGTCACCAAACGTGGCGAGCCCCAACACCAACGCGACCGTCCGGCTCACCGCTGCGCGGTCGCCGCTGGCAGACGTGGCCTGAGCATGGCCAGGCCGTGGCGAGCCCGGACGTGAAGAATCGGCGGCAGTCGTCATGGGCACCCTCTCGGTTGGGGTCGTGCTGTCTGGGACGAAGCGCGACCCGGTTGAACGCAGCTCTCGCATACAGATACGTCGAGGGGTTACACCGGCGGGAGCTCGAGGCAGACGGGTCGGGTGCGTCGGGGCAGGTCACGACCGGATCACCCCCCGCACGCCGACAACCCGGCCGTACGGCACAGCGCGCCGTCCACTGCCAACCCGTCCCGGTGTCTGTAACCGCCGGCGTATTGCAGTGCGAGGGTTCGCTCCCCGCGACAGAGAACGCGCTGAAACGCGCAGCTCGTCCGAAGACCGAGGCGGCGTACCGCATCTCGAACCTGCGGAGGTTCCATGACCACGATCGCCCCGGGCGGGTACCGGTCTCCAGGCAGGCGCGAGTCACGTGCCGGTTTCGAGTGCGGCGCCGCCGCCTCCATGATCGGCGCGGATGCGGGGGTGAGCGTTGACGTCGCGCGCTGAGCGGTCCCCGGCCCTGGCTGAGCACCGGCTTGTCGGGGACGGTCGTAGCGCGGCGTTGCTGCGCCCGGACACCGAGATCAACTGGTGGTGCGTCCCGGAACTGGACTCACCGCCGGTGCTGTGGTCGCTGCTTGACCCGTCTGGATCGCGCGCCGTCTGGTGCGGTCTCGAGCCGGTGAGCAGGGACCCGAGACCGGCTGGTCAGACGGCTCGGACCAGCGTTCGGCGCGGACCCGACATGCTGGAATGCTGGGATGCCCTGCTGCCCCACGACGACCGCGGCAGCGCCCTGGTACGGCTCGTGCGCTGCGTGACCGGCCCGTTGTATGTGACCCACGCCCTGAGTTTGGGCGGGTTCGACGCCTCGGTTGCGCGGTGGAGCGGTGCCACGGCGCTCCTGCAGCAGGGCCAGGTCACGGTCACGGGTGGCCGGGCCGAGCTGCACGGGCAGGTCATGCGGAGCCGGTTGTGCGCACCGCAGGGGACCTGGGCCGCGCTGGTGATCGCGTTCGGCTCGCCTCGCGCAGCCGATCCGATCGCGTTGGCAGCCGAACTGGCCGACCTCGAAGCGTCCGCGGCCCGGGACGAGCAGGCGTTGCGGCTGCCCACGCTACTGCCCCACCGAGCACTGGACGCGCTCGCGGTGATGCGGGCGTGCACCGACGCCTCCACCGGCGCCATCGTCGCGGCGATCACCACCTCACTGCCCGAGGTGCCGGGCGCGGATCGCCAGTTCGACTACCGATTCAGCTGGCTGCGCGACACCAGCCTGGCCGTGTCGGTGGCCGCCCTGCTCGGGAACGGCGCCGGTGGCCGGACCTACCTGGGCTTCATTCGAGACATGGCGCGCGCCGACCCGGGTGCCCTGACCAGTCCGCTGCGCGACATCCGCGGCGGACCGGTGCCGGTCGAGCGTGAGGTGAGCGGGGTCGCTGGGTGGGCCGGGTCGCTCCCGGTCCGGGTCGGCAACGACGCCGCCGGTCAAGTCCAGTACGACGCGCTCGGATTTCTGCTGGAGGGACTATCGGTGCATGTGCAAACCGGCGGCCGCCTCAAGGACGACATGTGGTCACTGGCCTGCCGCACCGCCGATGAGCTGGCGGTGGCACCGCTCGTGCCCACCGCCGGGACCTGGGAGCTGCGCGTTCCGCGGCTGCTCGTCTGCGCTGACATCAGCCGCTGGATAGCCCTGGACAGGGCGATCTGGATCGCGCGCGGGTGGCGGCCGCGCACGGGGCGCCGGCACTGGATCGTGGCCCGCCGCGCAGCCCGCCACCGTGTGCTGGACGCTCTGCGCCCAGACGGTTCGCTGCCCCAGGCCTACGGCGATGATGAGACGACGGCCGATGCGACCGCGTTGCTCGTCGTCATCTTCGGTCTGCTCAAGGGCCGTGACCCCCGTGCCCGCCGCCTGGTCGACGCGACCCTGGAGGTTCTGGGCGTCGGCCCGTACCTGCACCGCTACCCGCCCGGCGGCCAGGACGGCTTCGCCGGCCGCGAGGGCGCCTTCGTGCCGGTGTGCTGGTGGGCGGTGTCGGCGTTGGCCAAGACCGAGCGCATCGAGCAAGCGCGGGCGCTGGCCGGCGACCTCGATCGCCGGCTGCCGCGGCTGATGCCCGAAGAAATCAACCCCGACACCGGGCACGGTTTGGGCAACCTGCCGTTGGTGTGGAGCCACGCCGAAGCCGCGCGGGCGCTGTACCTGCTTGACGCCGCCATCAACCGCAATCGCTACGGCCCAGTGGGCCATGCGCTATGGCGAATCGGGCGCTACGTGACGCTGCGTCGCGCGCACCGTGAAAGCACCCGGGGTGAACGGTGGGTGAAAAAGGAATGCTGAGGGGCGTGATTGCCTGGCGACGGACCCGGCACCGCTCGGGCAGCGCACCGCGCCGGTTGGGGCGCTACACGATCGGTGCGCGCGGCTACGACCTGCTGTCGATGGAGCCGATCTATCGGCCCGGGCGGCAGGCGGGCATCGAGCTGTTGCGGTTGCAGCCCGGCGACCGGGTGCTGGACATCGGGTGCGGCACCGGCCTGAACTTCGCGCTCCTGGACGCCGCGGTGGGCCCGACCGGCACGGTCATCGGCATCGATCTCAGCGCGCAGATGCTCGCCGTCGCGCACGCCCGCATCCGGGCCCACGGCTGGACGAACGTGTGCCTGGTGCAGGCCAACGCCGCCACCTGCGACCTGGCCGGGCTGCTCGGCTCCGGCCTCGTGCACGCCAGCGTGCCCACGATCGCCCCGACGCGGCCCACCGCCACCGAGATCGCCTGGCAGGCACTCGCCGGAGTCCTCACCGACGCCTACGGCCTGACCACCGCCATCTGGACCATCGCCGCTCTCACCGCCGCCTCCGGGCTCATCGTGGCGACGCGCATGTACGAAACACACCCGCGCCCACAACCCGGAACCGGTGCAACAGCGCCGCACGCAGAAACGCCGTGGACCAGCTCCGACGCCGCGGCTTACGGCCAGACTCACGCGAAGGTCTACGACCGCCTCTACGGCGACCGTTTCGACGCCACCCACGCGGTGACCGCCCTCAGCGCCGCGGCGAGCGGCGCGAGGGTGCTCGAGTTGGGGCTGGGCACCGGCCGAATCGCCATCCCCCTCGCCCGCGCCGGAGCACTGGTCGACGGGATCGAAGGCAGCGAGGCGATGATCCACCGGCTGCGCGAACAACCCGGCGGCAACCTCGTGGGCGTGGCCCAAGCAGATCTCGCCGACTTCAACCTGCCCCGCCGCAACTACCGGGTCGCGGTCTGCGCGGTCAGCACCTTGTTCATGCTCAACCACAGCGCACAGCGGACCTGTCTGAAAGCCGTCGCCCTCCACCTCCAACCCGGCGGCCAACTCTTCATAGAAGCCTTCGTCCCGGACCCCGACCGCTTCGACGCCGACGGATGCAGGCGCGAGCAACGACCCGCAGCGGAAGGCACCCTGCACGTCGTGACCAGTCACCACGATCCGGCCGCACGGCGGATCCACGTCGTGCACACCCTCACCGATCATGACGGGCGCAGTCAGCACTACGACGTGACCCTGCACTACCTCACACCAGCCGAACTCGACACGATCGCCGACGCAGCCGGATTCACCCCGGCCGGGCGGTGGCACGACTGGACGGCAACCCCCGCCCGTGCCGCTAGCCGCGACCCCATATCGGTTTACCAACGTCGCTGAGGCGGTCGTCCGATAGTCGAAGCGCGGGAGAGGCCACCCACGTCTTGTCGGCGAGCCCTCCGCCGTCCAACTACAGTTCTCACTCGTCGATGCCCAGGAGCCGGGTCATGTCGAGGCGGATCTCGCCGTAGGGGTTGATGTTGGTCCAGAACAGCGGAGACAGCGCGCGCCGATCGGCAGGGCCGAGACGTGCCGACCACGCGGTGTCCTCGAGCACGTTCTGCAACAGCATCGTGTTGACCAACACCATCGCGGACTGCAGCAGATGCAGGGCCAGCATCGACACCTCCTGGTGCTCCCTGTCTTCACCGGTGAGCCCGGAGTCCTTGCCGCAGAAGAACACGCCGGCCGGTGCCGGCGGCTCCACACCGCCGAGCGAAGCGGGACGCGCGAGGTGCCCTCCGCGGGCACCGTCCTGTCGCGGCGGGCGTCGACGGTCCCAGCGAACGGAGCCTGATTCATAGTAGGAGTGCCTTTCGTCTCCCGGCGCCATCCACGCGTCGTCGGGTCACGGTCGGGTCGGTTCACCCCATAGGTCACGCCGCCGGCGAAGCGGCGGGGCGGGATGACCCGGCCTTGAATCTCGGCGGAGTGGATCATGTCCGGCGTCGGATGCGGGGGCTTCGCGGCGGAGTTCCGCCTCGCGGGCGACGAGCGCGCCCGCGAGGCGGGGGTTGGATCCTGCGTGGCGTCAGCCCTGGTCGGTCTCGAGGATCAGAGCGCCGAAGGAGCCAGGAGCACCGCAGCCGCTGCCCACGGCGTATATTTGCCCGGCAGGGGCACTGCTGACCCCTTTCAGGAAGTTGGCCGCTGGGGATCCGCAGCCGGCGGTTACCGGCGGTGTGGGCACGACCGAGCATGACGCGCCGTTGAAATGCTCAGCGAACGTCGTGGGGTCGGCAGTCCGTTGGTACGAGTAGCCAACTGCCCACAGGTCGGTGGCCGACAGAGCGGTGATCGCCTGCAGGTGAATCCCTGAGTTTGTACGACACCGGGTTTGGGACGACCTTCCACGCCGTGCCGTTCCAGTGCGCGACTTCGTCGCCGACCGACCATGCGTTGGTCGGCGACAGGTCCAGGACAGCACTGATGGCCATGCGCACCGGGGTTGGTACGACACTCCACACGGTCCCGTTGAAATGCTCGGTGAAGGGGCCGCAGCGCTGGTCACCGACGATCCAGATGTCGCTGGCGGAGGAGGCGTCGATGGCCGACGGGATGACCGCATCGAACGGGTTGGGCAGCACCTTCCAGGACCTGCCGTTCCAGTGCTCGATGAACTGAATCGGGTCGTTGTATCCCTGGTAGGCGCCGACCGCGTACACGTTGGTGGGGCTGATGGCCTTCACGTCGGTGAACACGACGTTGTTGTTGGTCGCGGTGGGGTCCTTGATCGGGACGATGCTCCACTTGCTGCCGTTCCAGTGCTCGGTGAACGGCTGGCCGCCGAAGGTGCCGATCGCCCACACGTCATTGTGGGACGCGGCGCTCACCGCCGTGAAGAAGCCGCGCCCGGCGGGGTTGGGAGTCGCCACGACGCTCCAGGTGCTGCCGTTGAAGTGCTCCGCGAGCGGGGCCAGGTCGTTTGCCGTTGGCATCGTGTCCGTGAGCCCGACCGCCCAGACGTCGGTGGCCGAGACCGCCGAGGTCGCCTTAAGACCCGAGTTGGCCGGTTGCGGGCTGGTGTCGACCCGGAAGATCGACGCCGTCGCTGCCGATGCGGTGCCAGGCGAGGCTGCGACGACAGCGCCGGTGAGGGCTAGGGCCAGCGCGGCGGCGCCGGCGGCCAGTTTGGTGATGCGGGTTGGTGCCATGACATCGACTCCTTGTTGAGATGGGCCGGGCCAGACTTCAATCGAGTCGTCCCCGCACCGGCTCGTTGAGGAAGGGGACTACTGATAGACGGCTGGCCGGGTTACACTGAGCCCACCCCGGGGCCGGCGTCGAAGCGCATCCTCATGCGACGTTGCGGGTGTCTCGGTCACCGGATGGGAGCAGGCTCTGTCTCTGGCGCGGCGATCTTGCCGGGCAGTCCACCGAGGCGTGGATGCGCGACCTCGACGCGCTGCGCGTCAGCCGGCGGGACGGACGCATGATGACGCCGCACGTGTGTCGTGCGGGTAGAGCTGTCGCCGGAGGCGAGGCCATTCCCGGTGGTGCAACACCCGTGCGCCTGCGGCGAGGTTTCCGCTCACCTGCTGTCGGTTCCCGGCGTCGTCGCAGGGCACGATGCGTGGCGCCGCCTGGGCTTCTCGGAGGACGCGGTGTCGGCTCGTCGTCGATTTCACCGCCGCGAGCCGGCTACCGGCAACCCCAGCTGGCGCGAGCCCGCGGACGTCTTCGCGACTGTAACCGGCTGCGTATCTCCTTGGCACACACCCATCGCGGCCATCCTCGACTTCGGGGACGAAGGCGTCCCGGCCCGGGCGCCGCCGGTGGTGGCGACCCGACACTGGCCCATCTCAGTCTGACCAGTCCGGCCCTGGCTGACCATGCTCGGGGGGCGGCCCGGGCCGAGACCTGCGATACCCGGTCCGAGACCCGAAGCCCCGCACGCAAGGAGACCCGATGCGCAAGCCGGTCCGAACCGCTCATCCGCGCGACGTCCACCGAGCAGAGGCGGCAGCTCCCATGCTGGGCGGCGGTGACGACACACCCTCTACGGAGACTTCGACACCCGCGGAGGCGAAAGACCAGGACGTGGTCCTGATGGAGCTCGCCGCCGCGCAGGGGTGGTCGCATCGACACCGCGACGTGTCTGGCGGATGGTTACGCCCGACGGTCTTCGGTGCCGTGGACGGGCTCGTCACCAATGCCGCACTGATAGCAGGCGTCGGTGGCGGTGGGGCACAAGCACATTCGATCCTGCTGACCGGGCTAGCGGGGTTGGTGGCCGGCGCGTTCTCCATGGGCACCGGTGAATACGTCTCGGTCACCAACCAGAACGAGCTGGTCCACGCCGAGGTCGACGTCGAACGGTCCATGCACGCACGCTTCCCTGCCGCCGAGCTGGCCGAACTGGCCGAGACCTTCCGCGGCTACGGCGCGGATGCCGACACCGCGGCACGCATGGCCGCGGCCGTGTCCGGTGATCCGGACACCGCGCTGCGGGTGCACACCCGCGAAGAACTCGGCGTCGACTCCCACGAGCTGCCCTCGGCGGTGCTGGCCGGTATCGCGTCGCTGATCGCCTTCTCGCTCGGGGCGCTGCTTCCGCTGCTGCCCTACCTGATCGGCGCGCCGTCGCTGATCTCCTCGCTGGCCATCGTCGGAGTCGCGCTCGTGGTGGGCGGCATTGTGGTGGGCCGACTGACCGGGCGACCGCTGCTGCTGTCCGGCGCTCGTCAACTCGTGCTCGGTGCCATCGCGGTCGCGGTCACCTTCGCCATCGGACAGCTCATCGGCAGCCCCGCCGCCTGAAGCCCTGCGAGAACCGGAACCCGGCCTGCGGCCCTTCTCCAAGCTGTCCGCGCCGTTCCGCCTCGCGAACCCAGCCGTGCGGCGTCGCCTGATGGTTCACCCCCGAACAGCGCCGCCCGCCGCCGAGGTGGCGGGCGCTGCTGGCGCGATCTAGGACCGTCGCATCCGCCTGGCGATGAGGGCGAGATAGCCGGCCAGCAGGAGCACAGCGGCACCCTCGGCCACCAGTGCCAGGTCGATTGCGGTCCGGTAGCCGGACTCTTGGAATCCGAACAGCCGGGTGTTCTCGCTGATCACCAGGAAGATGAACGACCCGGAGGCCAGCCCGATCCCGGCCAGGGCCAGCACCGCGCTAGCGATGGAGCCGGCGCCGGGCCGCAGCTTGTCGCCCAGTCCTTCGAGCGGGGCGAGCAGCAGCACCCCGATGATCGTCGCGGCGATGAGGTTGAGCAGGAACAGCGGCCCGATGACGGGGATGACCCGGTAGTAGACCGCGGAGTACTGGTCCAGATGGATGATGCCCACCGCGAGGATCGCGAGTGCACCCAGCATGCGCAGCACGAGCGGGATCGCGACGCGAGATCTGGCGGTCGGATCGCCTGGCATGGTGTCGGCCATCTTCGCTACCTGCCTTTGGTTTGGGGACGGACACGTTGACGTGACGTACTGATCGGGGGATAGCCCTGGCGTCAGCTCTTGCCGCCCTTCTTCTTTTCGACCTTCTCGCCCTTGGGTGATACGACGTACCAGCCGTCGCCGAACTGCTTGAGGTCTTGGCCGTACATCTCGCCTGGCTTGCTGTTGTCCGCGACCTACCACGGTCACCCGCTCTACTACTGGTATCGCCTTCGCTGATGTGGACCGATGATCAGATCGGCTGAGCATCGCCGGTCTCGGGTGCTGTCCTCCGGTCGCAGTGCGCCGCTACTGCTACTACGGACTGCGGAGGCGCTGGGTTCATCGGCGCAGCTCGCCGCGCGGCCGACGTCGACCTGCGCATGCCGGGGCCGGCGCCGATGAGCGACCGTGCCGCCCAGTCGGTCACGCTTACACCGGCCGCGTGCAGCAGCCGGCAACCGACCCGGCTTGGGGTCGACGCGGCGCAGGTGTCCGCCGAGGTACAGGTACATGGCTCTCATCTCCGATCTCGGCGCCACACACGCGGCCGCCGAAATACCGACCCACAGGAGGCCGACGGTCAAGGATCGGACCCGGATCCACCAGCGACTCCCGAGAAGAGATAGGAACCGGGGTTACACCCCGGCTCCCAACCCGCAGCGGCGTGCCAGCTGGTTGGGCCAGTGCCCGGCTGCGGTGTAACCCGGCGGCCTATTACCTGGTGACCGGCCCCAACGGCACGGCGACAGGACCCGGGTGAAACGCCCGGCAGGGTGGGGAGAGGCGATGACTCCTCACGAGGGGCCCGACCCACCACCGACGTCCATCGAGTCCCCCAGAAATTACACGCCTGTTCTTCCCGCCGACACGCCGGCTGCGTCTGCCGGTTCGACGGGCCATTCGGAGTATCCCAGCGTCCTATCGACGGCCGCGTACTCAGGCTGGGAGGCGATCTACGCCGACAACGTCGCCCGCATCTACCGACTGATGTTCACCAAGGTCGGCAACCGTGTCGACGCCGAAGATCTCACCTCCCAGGTCTTCCTCAACGCGTTGACCCCGTTGCGCACCACCGCCAGCGTCGGCGAAGTCCGCGCCTACCTGCTCCGCACCGCCCGCACCGTGCTGGCCACCCACTGGCGCACCACGATGGGCCACCCCATCACCACGATCGACCTCGACGACCTCGACGACCTCGACCTACCCGCACCGGCCACGCCGGGCAGTACCGACATCCACGCCCCGAAGCGGATCACCGCGATCCTGGCCGAGCTGCCCGAGCGACACCGCAGAGTCCTCACCTTGCGGTTCCTGCGCGGCTACTCCATCAAGCAGGCAGCGGCCGAACTCGAGGTCTCGGTCGCCGACGCCAAGGTGCTGCAACACCGCGCCCTGCGCCGGGCAGCCGGACTGGACCCGGAACGGGGAACAGCGTTATGAAACGCCCGATCGAGCGCTACGTCGACAGCCTGCTTCGCCGCCGGCGCCCCAAACCGTTCACCCCCACCGAAGACGACGTCGCCCTGGCCCGCACCGCGATCGAACTCGCCGCCGCGGCACCCGACGCACACCAGCCCCGCGAGGCATTCATCGACCAGCTACGTCGCAGACTCGCGGCCCAGGAAACCCAACCCGAACCCGACACCTCCCGACCCGCGGCCCGCTGGACGCCCGGACGCCGCAGCGTTCTCGCCGGCCTCGCGGTCTCCGCGGCCGGCGCCGCGGGCGCCCTGGCCGATCACGCGCTGACCAGCCCCACCGCCGAGCCGCCCCCTGCCGCGGACGGCGAACTGCGCCCCGTCGCCGGCACATGGCAGACCGTGGCCACCGAAACCGACCTCCCCGACGGCGCTGTCCTGCCCTTCGACCTCGGCGTGGTCACCGGATTCCTGCGACGAGACGCCGGCCAGCTGCACGCCGTCTCCGGAGCCTGCACCCACCAAGGCTGCCGCCTGGACCTGCACGCAGCACGCCGCGAGCTGACCTGCCCCTGCCACGGCGCGACCTTCACCGTGGCCGGCCGGCCGCTCACCTACCCCCACAACACCCTCCGCCTCACCCCGCTCGCCCGCCTACCCGTCCGGATCGAGCAGGGCCACGTCCAGATCCTCGCCCCGCCCCGACCCAGCGGACCGACCCCGACCCACTGACAGAGATCAGCGCCCATCAAGCGGGCAACGGGCCACGGCGGATCCTGGGTGAGTGTCACGCTCCGGGGAGCGTGACGGGTCGGCAGGTTCGCTACGGGCGCGCACCGGCTGTAACCTCGCCCGCTATCTACTTCGACCTGAATAAGTCGAAACGCCTTCCGTTGTAGAACAAAGGTTTTGCTCGGCGTGGCAGCGTCGTTGCCGGTCTGAACGACGAGATCATGGGGTGGTCGCGGGTTGAGCGAGCCCTGGAGTGGCGAATGTTGCGGACCCGAGCGGTCGAGGTGAGTTTGTGGGAGGCGGTGTTGCCGCCGGAGGTGCTGCGGCTGCCCGAGGAGCTCGCCCGGGTCGATGCGCTGCTGGACGACCAGGCTTTCTTCGCGCCGTTCGTGCCGTTCTTCGACGCGCGGGTCGGCAGGCCGTCTACGCCGATGGAGACGTACCTGCGGATGATGTTCTTGAAGTTCCGTTACCGGCTGGGCTACGAGAGCTTGTGCAGTGAGGTCAGCGACTCGATCACGTGGCGGCGGTTCTGCCGGATCCCGATCGATGGCAAGGTCCCGCACCCAACGACGCTGATGAAGCTCACGACCCGCTGCGGTACCGCGGCGGTGCAGGGTTGCGCAATAGCACCCTAACTGGACGCGCACACGAGTTCTTCTGACGTCGAATTAGGGTCTACTCCAGATTGGCAGGGCCTGGGCTGCGTTCGGCCTGGCAGTCATCGATCCGGCGGCAGCGGTAGCGGCCGGTAACCGAGCTGATCAAGCTGAGCGAGCTCCTTGTCGACCTCGATCGGGATGGAGCCGAAGAACTGCACGGGCTCGCTGCGCGCGGGCGAGATGTGCGCGAGGACCTCATCATCGACCTGCACGCCGACGCTGCGGCGGGCGTCCACGGCCAGGCCGCATTGACTGACACATGGGTGTCGGGCTCTTAGGTTCCAACCTGACAGTTTGGTTGGAGGATGTGATCACCGGTCAACGAGTCGGCTACACCAGGGTGAGCAGCCTGGACCAGAACCTCGCCCGGCAGCTCGACGGCATCCAGCTCGACAAGACGTTCGCCGATAGTGTCTCCGGCAAAGACACGAAGCGGTCACAGCTCGAGGCGCTGCTCGGCTTCGTCCGCGACGGCGACACGGTCATCGTCCATTCCATGGACCGGCTGGCCCGCAACCTCGACGACTTACGGGTAACTGTGCGGGTGCTCACTGCCCGAGGCGTGCGGATCAAGTTCGTCACGGAGCAACTCACCTTCACCGGCGAGGACGG
>JAABVA010002985.1_pt1 | contig 16444 bp, 17 predicted proteins | sample 5560331 | NCBI WGS metagenome assembly JAABVA01 (sample SAMN12812661, study PRJNA571458) | rock metagenome | isolation source: Antarctica rocks | place: Antarctica: Victoria Land, Mt New Zealand sud | collected 2016-01-07 | reverse complement strand
CCGCACGCAAACACGGCCAGAGCGCCATGACCGTCCTACGCGACCTGTTCAACGGCCACGCATGGATCCCAGCCATCAGCCCGAACCCGTAACCGTCAAGCGGCTGGCGCGACCTGAACAGTTACGAAGGAAGCGTCAAGCACGTGTACTTCGTAGCGGAGACCAAGGGTTCGTTGTCCACTCTCCAGCTTAAAGGCGTGGAGGACGCCAAGATCGAGTGCGCGCGAAAGTTCTTCGCTTCGCTGAGCGAAAAGCACGGACAGGCTGTCAAGTACGGCGTTGTGACCGACTACACGGAACTCATGCAATTGGTGGCGGGGTAGTGACGGCGGGCGCACCCCATCGGCCACCCGTGCTTCTGGGTGCAATGCCGCGGGAGGTGGTCATGTCCAAATACGACGGGTTAGCTGACTGGCTGAAACGCCAGTCGAGATCGCCGCTCACCGTCTCGTTCGGCGATCTTGACGTGCTGGTTGCCGGGCTCCCTCCGAGCGCCCGGACTGACCGCTCATGGTGGGGCAACACAACGAACCGAACGCACGTACAGGCGCAAGCCTGGCTCGGCGCGGGATGGCGAGTCGAAAATGTGGACCTCATCGAGGAACGGGTGACTCTCGTGCGCGCTGAACCGAGGAGGACAAGTGGCTGAGGTTTCTCGTGAGCGCCTGGGAGCAATACAGCGCGCCATCTTCCAGGTCCTGCTGACCGAACCCGACGGTCTGCCCGTCAAGGAGGTCGCCCGCCGCGCTGAGGAGCTTTGCCCAGCTACACCGTTCGAGGACGAGGACTACCCCAGCCAGCCGGGCGCGCGTCGGTACCCGAAGATGCAGCGCTTCTCCACCATTACTTCGGTGAAGGCCGGATGGCTGGTGAAGAACAAGGGCATCTGGTGCCTCACTGATCGAGGCCGCGATGCCTTCGCCGACCACGTTGATCCAGCTGATTTTCAGCGCGCCGCTGTTCAGGGCTACCGAGAGTGGAAGGCGGACCAGGTAGAGGAGGGCTACGACGCCACCGAGGAGGCTGAGGACGCCGAAGCAGCCCGGCTCGAGACCGAAGGGCTTTCTCGCCGGCGCGCGTGGCTGGTCCGCGGAGCCAACGTTGGGGGAGTCAACGTGCTCCCGCAGTGGTTCGCCGAAGGTTTCTGCTCCATCGCCTGGCGCGAAATCCCCGACATCCCCTCGGGCACACCCAAGACCGAGATCGCCAAGCTCGTGAGCGAGGGATATCCCGACGCCACGGCGGTGAGCCGGGGATTGTCTGTCGGCGTCCTGAATCGGTTCGTCAATGAGATCAGCGTCGGCGACATCGTCGTGACTGTCCGTGGGGCAAAGGTGTACGTAGGCGAGGTGGCGGGTGATTCCACGTACGTGCCGGAGAAGCTGGTGACTCGACAACGTCCCGTAGCGTGGAAGAACGTGGCTGTTCCGTTCCTCCGCTCTGACCTCTCGTCTGAAGCGGCTGACGGCCTCCGGGGTCAACTCACCGTCAGCGACCTCACTGGCCATGTTCGCGAGTTCGCGAAGCTCGCCGACATCGAGCTCGACCCGCTCTCCGAAATCCCCCTCCCTGAAGCAGTAATTCCCGAGCCCGACGAAACGCTCGCGGACAAGCTGCTGCTCCCGGTCGAATGGCTGCGTGAGACCGTTGACCTGCTCAACGACAAGCACCAGATCGTCCTGTACGGACCGCCCGGGACGGGCAAGACCTACCTGGCCCAGGAGCTCTGCAAGGCGCTCGTCGAGGGTGCCGGCGGGGAGTACGACGTCGTGCAGTTCCACCCGTCGTACGCCTAAGAGGACTTCTTCGAGGGACTACGGCCCCGGCTCCAGCAGGACGGTTCGGACGGGGTCACGTTCGACCTCGTACCAGGACCTCTGCGTCGTATGGCGGCCAGAGCGCTGGAGAACCCTTCCGTTCCCTACGTGCTGATCATCGACGAGATCAACCGCGCCAACCTGGCCAAGGTCTTCGGAGAGCTCTACTTCCTCCTGGAGTACCGCGGCACTCAGGTCTCCCTGCAGTACTCCGAAGACGAGTTCGCTCTGCCTCGCAATCTCTACCTGATCGGGACGATGAACACCGCTGACCGATCCATCGCGCTTGTTGATGCGGCCATGCGGCGTCGCTTCTACTTCCAGGGACTCTTCCCCACAGCGGAGCCCGTCGCAGGACTTCTTCGACGCTGGCTAAAGCGCCAGGGTTTGCCCGAGGAAGCGGCGGCGCTACTCACTGTCCTCAACGAGGTCATCAACGACGACGACTTCGCGATCGGCCCGTCTTACCTGATGACGAAGCGAGTGTCGCAGCACGGGGGTCTCGAGCGGATCTGGCGCACTGCGCTCCAGCCTCTGCTTGCGGAGCACTACTTCGGCGAAGGCCGCGACATCGAGGCTGAGTTCGGCCTCGTCGCCCTCCGGGCGCGGTTGCAAGCAGGCGCGACGGGACCTGTCGCGGCGCAGCTGGAGGAACCTGTCCCGGACCAGGCATGACGACGCTCAGTCTCACCGCGTGGTCGACGGTCGAAGCGGTCGGGCTCACACCGGCTCAGGCCCACGCGCTGGCCGCGACCGGTGCAGTCACGGTGGCCCCCGGCTGGGTGGTAGGCACTCACACAGTCGCGGCGGGACCCCACGTCGGCGTTCTGTTTGCCGAAGGTGTCGAGGTGCGGCTGAGTCCCCGGATCAGCATCGGGCGCCTGATGTTCCTCATGGGGTACGCGCAGGATCCGCGATCGTGGCTAGACGACCCAGTCGGGCTGGAAGACCAAGCCGACGTATGGCCGGCCATGGCTCAGGTCTTCGTGCGCCAGGCGGACAAGGCCCTCGAGCGAGGCGTGCTTCAGGGCTACCGGACCGAGGAGGCGTCGCAGCTGGTGATGCGTGGACGACTTCGCGAATCCGAACAGCTCCGGCGCCGGCCCGGCCTAGCCATTCCGCTTGAGGTCCGCTACGACGAGTACGACATCGACATCCCGGAGAACCAGATGTTGCGCGCTGCGGCAGAACGACTCTTACGCGTGCCTCGTCTTCCTGCGCCCGCCGTGCGACGGCTCCGGCACCTGGTGGGGCGCCTCGCTGACGTTCACCGCCTTGTGCCCGGACAGCCACTGCCCGCGGCTCCGAGATCGCGCCTCAACGCCGGCTACCGACCGGCGCTTGCTCTCGCTCGGATGGTCCTGAGGAGCCGCTCTGTGGACATGCTCGACCCAGGCATTCGAGCCACAGGGTTTCTCGTCAATATGAACACCGTCTTCGAAGACTTCGTCACCGTCGCCCTCTCAGAGGCGCTGGCTCCGTTCGGCGGCCGCTGCGTCTCTCAGGACAAGCGGCACCGGCTTGATGTCGGCGGTCGCATCAAGCTCATACCCGACCTTGTGCGCTACGGGGCCGACGGCCACCCACAGGCTGTTGTCGACGCGAAGTACAAAAGCGAGTCGCCTGCCGGGTACCCGTACGCCGACGTCTACCAGCTCTTGGCCTACTGCACTGCGCTGCGTGTGCCGGCCGGCCACCTCATCTACGCCGAGGGCGACTCGGTCGCGAAGGACGTCGAGGTCCGAAACGCCGACGTACTCATCCGCCAGCACGCGCTCGATCTCGCCGTGCCTGTCTCGCAGCTACTCGGGCAGGTGGCGGGGATCGCGAGGAACGTGGCCGCTGGCGAACACGCGCAGTCGGGGAAGCTCACCGACTGACTTGCCCATCCAGACCCAGCCACACAGGTGGATCCCCTCCGGGATCGCGTCGTGGTGCGGTCAGTGCGAACCTCACCGAGCCGTCGGAGCAGGTTCTCGAGGGACCGCTGGCTGACGGGGTTCGGTCCCGACCAGACGCAGTACGGAATGGAGACGGGCCTGATCCCGGAGGCCGTTGGGCCGATGCAGGCATTCGTGACGACCGCCCACGACAACCCTCGGGTACTGCGGATGAGCAGCCAGATCGGCACCGTGGAACCCGGGAAGCTCGCGGACCTGATCGCTGTCGACATCGACCCGCTCAGCTGTCCCGGGCTACTCGCCGACCCCGCCAACGTCAGGGTCGTCCTCAAAGTCGGCCACAGCGAGAAGGGCCGGCGATGACGGGTGCGAACGCCAGCGTGATCCGCCGGGACAGGTCAGCTCGTTGGTGCACTGGAGAGGGTTACCTTACATAAGATCTAATCTCTTATCGGCGAACATAAATACGAGCGGGGGAGTGCCCCAACGGAAGGTTGTCCCGGCTCAGGTCGGGCAGGTAGCGATCTCGTCGCCTCGTTCGCTGGCCCCGCCGGTAGCCCCCTTATCGGCTGTAGGAGGTGATCGCGTCGATTCGGCGTCTTGTGCTCGGGTGACTGGCCGGAAGCCGCGCAATCGGACTGCGAAGGCAGGAGGCTCCCCGGTCCAGGACCCGTAACGCATCCGCGAGGTCCGAGCCGACACCGTTTTGGGCAGCGAACCGGTCGGCGGCGTACTCGCTGCGGCGGCTGACCGCGGCGTCAACCAGCGGGCACCCGACTGCTGCGGTCGCGACACCACCGATCAGGGACGCCACGATCCACTGATGCTGCGCCATGGCCTGCGCGACCGCGACGATGACCTCAGCCGCCGCGACGACCGCAAGGAGAAGACGCGGTTGGCGCCGCGCCCCGGTGAGGGCCATCGCGATGCCAGCCATCAGTCGGGCCGTCAGCCGCCACGGCGACGCCAGCCAGGCCGACATCAAACCGAGCTGGGTCGCCTTGGTGGCTCTGTGCCCCAGCTCATGGACCAGTAGCGCTGTCATCTGTTCCTGGCTCAGCCGTCGTGCCAGATAATCGGCGAGCACCCCACTGGTCACGGCGACGCTGCGACCACCGGCCGCGTAGGCGTTGGGTTCGTCCCGGTGCTGCACGTACAGGTCGACGTCGGCCGCCGACGTGCCAGCCCGTAGCAGCGCGGCCGCCCAGGCAGGGCCGAGCAACGCCAGCTGATCAGCCGTCGGACGCCGGAACTTGCATGCGGTGCGGACCGCGAGACGCTCCCCTGCTGGCCTGAGCACCATCGCGCCTGAGCCCAACCATCCCAGTAGCAGCAGGCCTTCCCAGCGACCCAGGCCAGCCAGCAGAACGAGCAGCAGCAACAGGCTCCCGACCATCGCTGGGGCTGAAGCCAACGCCCGCCACAGACCAAAGCTCCCGGACCGGCGTGGGACCAATGTCGATGGAGCTGTCCTCCTCGAGGGCCATGAGGTCGATGAGGCCAGCGGTGCGCGCGGTGTCATCGCTGACCTCTCGTGCTGGGTGGCGATGTCTGCGTCATCGGGCCACGGTGACACGTCCCAGTGACAAATAACGCGAGCGTGCCCTTCCCAAGAGACCGATGTGGACGCGGGCGCCGGCATCGGTGCGACACTCCCGAGGACGCTAGAGACATGGCGGACAGAAGGAAGCGGCATGCCGCCACCGACGGTCAGTTGTCCTTCGACGCGTTGCTGTGGGGCCCGGCCCCAGCCAAGTCGACGCCCCCCAAAGGCATGGACGGGCCCGAGGGAACTGAGGGGCCGGAGGAAGGGGAGCGTCATGAACAGGTACGGACGCCAGGCGCAGGAGCACTGGGGGAAGTGGCGCCCCCACCAGCTGAGTCAGATCCCCGATCCCGAGGCGTTCTTTTCGAGCTTGGGCCTCCAGGTCGAGACGGAGGTCGACCTGCTGTCGAGGGACCTGGCCGGGGACGACCTGGCTGGGGAGGGCTACCTGCAGAAGGTGGGGCGGTTGCGGATGGCACGGCTGGACGCCGAAGCGCAGGTGCTGAGGGAGATGGTGCTGCTCCCGCCGGAACCGGGGCACCCGGAATACGACCCGGCGGACGACCCGAGCAGCGACCCGGGCCGCCCCAGGACATTCCCAGCGCAGACCGAGTGGCTGCCGGTGGTGATGACGGCAGACGATCCCCGCTACCACGAGCTGGACAACGACCCGCTGCTGCACCAGACCTACCTGCCCGAGCAGACAGGACCAGCGACCTAACACCCACCCCCGCCGCGACGGGACCGACGGAACCACCGGCGCTGTCAGCCTTGTCAGCGCTGACCGAGACGCCAGGGCCGACCGGGCAGCCGACGAGGCCGGCCGGGATGGTGATGTTCCGGCCGTTGTCGCAGCACGACCTGGCTCCGGCTGGCGGCGCCGCGAAGGTCGCGGCGAACGTGGCGGCGTTGACGTTGCTGCGGCAGCTACAGGACGACGATCGTCGGGCCAGGCCGCAGGAGCAGAAGGTGCTTGCTCGTTGGTCGGGTTGGGGTTCGGTACCGAAGGTTTTCGAGGAGGACAGCGCGCAGTTCGCCTCCGAACGCGGGCAGCTCCGGGTCCTGCTTGATGACCAGCAGTGGCGGGCGGCGTCCCGAACGACCCTGAACGCCCACTACACCGACGCGGCGATCGCCCGCGCGATGTGGCAGTTCCTGTCCGAGGCGGGGTTCGGCGCTGACGGACCCACCAGGGTGCTGGAGCCCGGCTGCGGGGCAGGCACCTTCCTCGGGCTGTCCCCGGAGACCGGGGTTGAGCTGATCGGTGTCGAGCTGGACCCGACCACCGCCGCGATCGCCCAGCACCTGTACCCGCGGGCGGACATCCGCGCCGAGTCCTTCGCGCTCACCCGGCTGCCCGCCGGTTCGCTGGACCTGGTGATCGGCAACGTCCCGTTCGGCAAGATCGCCTTGCACGATCCGGTCCACAACGCGGGCGGGCACAGCCTGCACAACTACTTCATCGTGAAGTCGCTGGCGTTGACCCGACCGGGCGGCGTCGTGGCGGTCCTGACCAGCCATTACACGATGGACGCGACCAACCCAGCGGCCCGCCGCGAGATCGCCGAGATGGCCGACCTGGTCGCCGCCATCCGGCTTCCCGCGGGGGCGCACCAGCGCGCCGCCGGCACCGCGGTCATCACGGACGTGCTGGTGCTCCGCCGTCGCGACCCCGCCGACGGACCCGGGGACGGAAGCAGCTGGGAAAGCACCATCAACATCGCCGGACCCTCCGCCGCTGATGCCGGTAGCAGGCGCGAGATCGGTGATCCAGCAGCGGATGCGGGTCGACAGGTGCCCGTCAACCGCTACTTCACCGACCACCCAGAGCGGGTCATCGGCGCGATCGGCACCCGGCTGGGCCAGTTCGGCCCGGAACTGCATGTCGAACCCGCCGCGGGCGTCGATGTCGCGGCTGAGCTGAGCAGCCGCCTGCAGAGCGAGCTGCGCGGTGCTGCATCGGCCGCTTCCACCGCGTCATCCGAGGAGCCATCGGCCGCGGGTGACGGGTCGTGGACGTTGTTCGGAGCCCGCCGAGCCGCAGCCAGTCCGAGCCCGGTGCTGCGCCCGGATGCCCCGGCGCAGACCCAGCAGGACCACCTGACCGCGGTGGGTGACGGCACCTTCCTGGCGGTCGACCAGGGCCTGCTTGTCCCGCACCCGGTGCCGACGACCCAAGCCACCGAACTCACCGCCCTGCTGGGTTTGCGGGACACCACGATGGCGTTGCTGACGGCTGAGGCCGCCAACGCCGAGGACACCGACCAGCTCGCGGAGCTGCGCGGTCGGGTCAACTCGCAGTACGACGCGTACGCAAAACGGTGGGGACCGATCAACCGGATCAGCACGCGCCGGACCGGCCGCCTGGATGAGACGACGGGTGCGGAACGGCTGGCACGGATCAGCCCACCGCAGGGCCGGTTCCGGATCGACCCGCACTCCCCCGCCGTCTACGCCCTGGAGGAGTTCGACGCCACCACCGGCACCGCCCGGAAGGCCCCGATCATGTCCGGACGGGTGGTGGCCCCCCGGGTGCCGCGCCTGGGTGCCGACAGCCCAGCGGACGCGGTCGCGATCTGCCTGGACACCCATGGCGAGGTCCGATTGGAGGAGGTCGCGCGGCTGCTGGGTCGTAGCCTTGATGAGACCCTCCAGGCCCTGGATGGGTTGGTGTTCACCGACCCATCCCCCAGCACCGGCTCCCACCCAGCCCTGGAAACGGACGCTCCTATGGCCCCCGTCGTAGCTGTCACGCGGGACCGGCTGGTCCCGGGACCGGAGTACCTGTCGGGCAACGTCCGGGTCAAGCTCGCCGCTGCTGAGGCCGCCGCCGAGCGTGACGCCGCGGATCCAGCGGTTGAGGATGGTGGACGCCGGTGGGACGCCAACATCGCGGCGCTGCGCGAGGTCATCCCCGTTGACCTGACCCCTGCGGAGATCGACGCTCGTCTCGGCGCGTCCTGGATCGACGCGCTGATGGTGCAGACATTCCTACGCGACATCCTGGCCGACCCCACCATCCTGGTGGAGCACCCGGGCGGTTCGACCTGGGCGGTGCGGGGCGGCCGGCACAGCGTGCTGTCGTGTTCGACCTGGGGCACCCAGCGGGCTCCCGCCACTGACCTGGTCGCCTCGTTGCTCGAGCAACGCCCGATCCGGGTCACCGACGAGGTCGAACCCGGCAAGCGGGTGCTGAACCTGACCGAGACCGTCGCAGCGCAGGAGAAGGCCACCGTCCTCGCTGAGAAGTTCTCCGACTGGGTCTGGTCTGACCCCGACCGGGCCCGGGCGCTGGCCCGCCGCTACAACGACATGTTCAACAGCATCGCGTTGCGTTCCTACGACGGCGCCCAGACGCAACGGATGGCGCTACCCGGCCTGACCGTCACGTTCACCCCGCGCGACCATCAGCGCGCCGCGGTAGCCCGGATCGTGTCGGAACCCTCGGTGTTGCTCGCCCACGAGGTCGGTGCCGGCAAGACCGCCGAGATCGTCATCGGAGCCCACGAACTCCGCCGGTTGGGGATGGCCGACAAGCCCGCCGTGGTCGTCCCGAACCACATGCTCGAGCAGTTCACCCGGGAGTGGTTGCAGCTCTACCCCCGGGCCCGGATCCTGGCCACCTCCATCGATGAGCTGGCCGCCGGCAAACGCCGCCAACTCATCGCACGGATCGCCACCGGGAACTGGGACGCGGTCATCGTGTCCCGGTCGGCGTTCGAACGGATGCCGCTGTCGATCCGGGAGCAGCAGCGCTACCTGGACAACCAGCTCACCGAGATGCGCCGGCAACTGTCGAACGCCAAAGGCGGGCACGGCCTGACAGTCAAACGGCTCGAAGGGTCGCTCGCCCGCGCCGAGGAACGCCTCAAGAAGCTCACCGACACCGCCAAGGACCCCGGCATCACCTTCGAGCAGACCGGCATCGACTACCTGTTCGTCGACGAGGCCCACGGCTACAAGAACCTCCGGACGGTGTCCAACATCCCCGGCGTCGGCAGCGACGGCTCCGGACGCGCCACCGACCTGGACATGAAGCTGGACTACCTCCGCGGCCGGCACGGCGAGCGGGTCGCGACCTTCGCCACCGCCACCCCCATCGCGAACTCCGTCGCCGAGGCGTACACGATGCAACGCTTCCTGCGCCCGGACCTGCTCCGCGATGCCGGGCTGACGGACTTCGACAGTTGGGCGGCGACCTTCGCCGAAGTCACCACCGACCTCGAGCTGGCCCCGGACGGCTCACGGTTTCGGATGGCCTCGCGGTTCGCGAAGTTCCGCAACGTCCCGGAGCTGCTCCGGATGTGGCACGTGTCCGCGGACATCAAGACCGCCCAGGACCTGCAGCTCCCCACCCCGGCGCTGCGGGGCGGCGTGGCCGAAACCGTCGTGGTGCCCGCCACCGACGAGCTGGCCGTGTTCATGACGGAGCTGTCGGGGCGGGCCGACCGGGTCCAGAACCGCAGTGTCGGTCCGGAAGAAGACAACATGCTCAAGATCGCGACCCACGGGCGGATGGCGGCGCTGGACCTGCGGCTGCTCGGCCGCGATCCCGGCCCGGACCCGGGCCAGCACACCAAGCTCGCCGCCGCCGCCAGCCGGATCGCCGCGATCCACCACGCCAACGCCGGCCGTCGCTACCCCGACTCCCGCGACCCACCTGCGGCAGGCTCGCTGCAGATCGTGTTCTGCGACCTCGGCACCCCCGCCGGCCGCCGCAACTCAAGCAGCGGCCCGAGCACTGGCGCGGGCCGGTGGACGGCCTACTACGAGCTCAAGGCGCTGCTGGTCGCTCGCGGCGTACCCGCGCAGAAGATCCGGTACGTCCACGAAGCCCGCAACGACAAGGAGAAAGGTGAGCTGTTCGCCGCTGCCCGCAGCGGGCAGGTGGCGGTGCTGATCGGGTCGACGGAGAAGATGGGGATCGGCACCAACGTGCAAGCCCGGGTCGTCGCGCTGCACCACCTGGACTGCCCGTGGCGGCCGGCGGACCTGGCCCAGCGGGAGGGCCGCATCCTGCGCCAAGGCAACCTCAACAGCGAGGTTGAGATCCTCCGCTACGTGAGCGAGGGTTCCTTCGACGCCTACCTGTGGCAGACCTGTGAGCGTAAGGCCCGGTTCATCGGCCAGCTCATGCGCGGCCGCCTTGATGTCCGCGAGATCGACGACGTCGGCGACACCGCCCTGTCCTACAGCGAGGTCAAAGCCCTAGCCACCGGCGACTCGCGGATCCTGGAGAAGGCCCGCGTCGACGCCGAGATGACCCGGCTGGAACGGCTCGAACGCGCCCACACCCGCAACCAGCGGATGCTATCCGCCACCATCACCGACGCCGATACTGAGCTCCCAAAGCTGCTCGCCGAACGCCACCTGGTCGAGGACGCGATGAGCCGCCGCGTCGACACCACCGGCGACAAGTTCACGATGCAAGTCGCCGGGGCCCAATGCAGCTCCCGAGCCGACGCCGCCATCGCGCTCCGTTTTGCCCTCGCCGCGATCGAGCCCGCGCCGGAGCACACCGGCCTCGGCCAGCCCGTCATCCTCGGATCTCTGGGCGGTTTCACGGTCGCCGCCACCGCCCAGCGCTACCTGCAACCGCACCTGAGCTTGGAGCTGGTCGACGTGCCGCGCAGCAGCTTCACCGTCAGCTACGACGAGCTACGGGCCGACAAGCCGCTGGGCATCATCACCAGGCTGGAGAACAAGACCCACGACCTAGACCGCACCCACGCCACCATCGCTGGCCTGGCGGCCAACGTCAGCGCCGAAGCCGACCGGGCGCGCGCCGACTACGGACAACCCTTCACCCACCGCCAGGCTCTGCTCGACGCACGCACCCGCAGCGCCGAGCTCGCCGCCGAACTCGCTGAACCCGACCGGCACCCACCAGCCGCCACCAATGGGAGCGCCGCGAAGACAACGACGGCGGTCACTGCGATGGCGGCCTCCGGTGGCCGCTGGGCCGACCTGATCGCAGCAAACCACCCCAGCGTCGTGACGGACCCGCACTGGGACGCGCTGGCCGCGCAGCTGGACCGCATCCACGCGGCAGGCAGCGACGTCGCCGCCTTGGTCGCCCAGGTCACCAGCGAACGCGCGCTGCCCGACGACCACCCGGCCCGCAGCCTGGACTACCGGCTCGCCGAGTTCACACCAACCACACCCGCGACGACCCAGGTGGCTGTCGGGACGCCCGGCTCCAGCGACCGCAGCCCCGGCAGGGACTCCCTCACCGGGCCGACGCCTTCTGCCGGTGTGCCCCCGGCTGGCCCGACAACCCGCACCGGGCCAGGCCGGTGACCAGAAGAACCGGCACGACGCCGCCCGGCGAGCATCCCGGTCAAGTTCACGTCCGCGAGCTGTCAGCAATCAGCCGCGAAAAGCGCCTTCTGCTGGTGAAAGCACCCTTCACCGTCAGGAGCAGGCATGCCCCGACCCACTCGCCCGGCCGGTCCCCCTCGCCCGGCGGCACAGGCAACATCTGAGGGCCTAACACCCTCCCCCGAAGCAGCGCTGCGCGTCTGCTGGGGTCCCGAAGAGCTACGGCGTCGACAACGGCACGACGGTGCGTCCGGTGCGCTGCGCCCACGCGACGACGTCGGTGTAGCGCCACACCTTGCCCACCGTCAGCTGCGCGACCGGCGCCGGGAAGTCGGGCGTCTTCAGCAGCTGGAACACCCGGGCCCGACCCACCCCGAGCATCTGCACGATCTCCGCCGCCGCCACCACCAGAGGTTCCACCCCCACAGGATAGAGACCTCCCGTCTATGGACTACCAGTCCATAGATTTGTAGTCTACTCCGGTGAGCCCGGACCTCTTCCTCGGAAGGCGAAGTGGAATGACCGCAGCCCCGACTAACCAGAACACGCCGCTGGCGACGACCTGCCCCATCCGCCTCGACGAAGCCGCCGTTGACGCCGGTCCAGACCCGAACTCACCCGACGAGCAGTGATGATCGTCGCCCGTACCTGCCCCAGCTGCGGCTACACCGCCAGCTACACCAGCCAAAGACAGGCGGACGCGCACCACCCGCGGCACTCCTGTGCCAAGCATCAGCAGCGCGCCGAGATGGCCCGCCAGCGCGCCCTGCGAGCCCAGCAAGGCCCGACCCGGCCGTGCCACCACCCTCGAGCCCAGCACATCCACGGCACCCGGGCCGCGTACGTGAAGGACCGGTGCCGCTGCGCGCCCTGCACCGCCGCCAACGCCGCCGCCTGGGCAGCGACCCACCGGGCGCAGGCCTTCGGCCAGTGGGAACCGTTCGTCGAGGCCGCGCCCATCCGCGACCACATCGGGCAGCTCCGCGAGGCCGGCATCGGCGTCGACCAGATCGCGAAGCTCGCCGGCACCTCCACCAGCCACATCCGGGAGCTGGCCGAACCCGGCCAGCCCGACAAGCCACCGGTGCACAAGGTCCGACCCGACACCGCCAAGCGGATCCTGAGCATCCAGGCGACCGCAGCCAACCGGGCTGCCCGAAGCCACCTCGATGCCCGGGGCACCCGCCGCCGGGTTCAGGCCCTGATAGCCACCGGCTGGACCCACCAGCAGCTCGCCGCGCAGCTCGGCCGGACCGCCACCAACCTCAAGCGCAGCCTCGCCAGCGAACAGGTCACCGCCCAGACCGCCGCCCAGATCAGCGACCTCTACGCACGCCTCTGGGACAGCCGCCCGCCCCAGGTCACCGCCAAGGACCAGGCCCAGATCTACGCCACCCGCACCGAGGCCCGCGAGCAGGGCTGGCTACCGCCGCTAGCGTGGGAGAACATCGACAGCGACCCAGACCCCGAGCCCCGCGACCGGCACCATCCGCACCGGGGCGACCCCGACGCTGACTACCTCGACGAGATCGCCATCGAACTCGCGGTCGCCGGCCAAGGCATCCGGCTGGACCGCCTCACCCCCGCCGAGCAAGACGAAGTCGTTCGACGGCTCACTGACCGAGGCGCCTCGATCCGCGACATCGCCGCGCAGCTCGCCACCACTACACGGACTGTTTCCCGCCGCCGCAAGGCCGCCAGCGCAGCATGATCGGCGTCGTGAACCCTTCCTAATCCCATCATCCGAGGCCCGTCCAGGTCCCCAAGTGCCGTCACGCGGATGACCATCGCCTACGTCTCCGCCGGACCGGCGGGAGTTGCTGCGGTGACCCTCGGCCACAGTCGTCGGCATCTACCGGCGCACCACGCTGCCCGTGACCCGGGGCGCCGAACGGCGACGGCCCCCGCCACCGTTCCCAGCACCAACGAGCCCCGGCAGCTGGTGGAGAACTACGCCTACCTGTCCCTCCTGCCCGCTGCCGGTCGGAGATCGGCTCCGCACGATCGCCGTGCCGGCCGACGAAAGTTCATGCAGATGACTGCATGACCCCAGGCGGCCGCGTTGCCCCTCATGCCGATGAGCGGAAGTTGTCTGCCGGGAAGCGCAAGCCTGTCGGCCTCGGTGCTGTACTGGCGCAATGACAGAAGCCGTCCGCTTCACCTACGTGGGTCCCGCGTCGCTCGTGGGCGACCTCGCGGAAACGCTCAAGGACGCCGGGATCGTGGTCGAATATCGCCCGCCGTTCGAAACCAAGGACATGGCGACGGCCCTGGCGGCGGTCTCGGTCGTCCTGGCAGCAACCGGGTCACTGCCGGACGTTGTCCGCCTCGCACGGACGTGGGTCACCCGTCGGCCGGGCACCCGGGTGGAGGGGCTGCCGGAGGCGCAGGCGCGAGGAAGCGTGCAGGACCGGCTGAAGGGGCTCGACCGGCTGCTCGCTGACGGCGCCGTGACGCAGGAGGAGCGAGACGCGCAGAGGTCCAGAGTCCTCGGGGAGCTCTGACGCGGGTAAGCCCGGACGGCGCCGTCCCGCGCTACCTGAGCAGCGCGGCGGTCTGAGCGATCGCGTCGCTGGCGAGCAGCAGCACTTGATCGCACTGCACGACGACGTCCGCCGGCGCGCGATGGTGCCGGCCGGTCCCCGTCCCGGCCGGGTCGCTGTAATCGAGCTGGTGCACAATGGAGTTGCGGGTTTTGAAAAACGGATCGAGCGCGTGCAGGCGGGCGTCGGGCAGCTTCGACTTCGGGATTCCGAGTATGTCCCGGAGTCGCCTCCGCAGGTCGAAGCTCCCTTGAAAGCTCGCGGAGGTCTTCGCGGTCACGTACCGGTCGATCAGCGCGGTGCGGGGTCGGCGGCGGTCAGTGCGTCGAGGAGCCCGTCGGGCGCGCGGTGCAGGTCGAGCTGGTCCCTGAGGTAGGCGTCGAATTGGGCCTTTGCGCCGCCGCCGCGCTCGATGAGAGGCGGCGCGGCGTCGCGAACGAGCCGGTGGCACACAGCGTCCAGGCCGCTGCTTGTGAACACCATGGCGGCGCGCAGGAGGTCCACCTGGTCGCGGCGGAGCCTACCGGCCAGCGTCGCCTTGGACGCCGCAGCGTTGACCCGGACCGCGTCGAACGCCTCGAGGAGCTTTAGGGTGCGGCTGCTGCACCGACGGCTACAGCAGCCGACCCGAACACGCACCCTAAAGCTCGGTTAGAAGGCGTCCGTCTGGAACCCCGAGGTCCAGCCGGATACCTCGGGCTGATCGCCGGAGCCGGTAGCGGACCGTGTTCGCGTGCAGGGACAGCCGATCCGCTGTCAGGCGGGCATCTCTGGCGCACTCGAATCAAGTGCGCAATGTGAGCACGAGATCGTCCCGGTGCTCACGGTCGTGCTCGAGCAGGCGCATCACGCGGCCCGGGAGAAGTGTCGCACGCTGGAGATCCGCGCGTGACGGCCACGGCCCCGCCTGTCGCCATGGAAAGCTGCCCCCCCCCCCCCGCGCCACCAGCCACGACGCGCATGCCCGGCATCGCTGCGCGATGCTGACAGCCCATTAGCCGCCCAGCCCGAAAGGGGCCCGTCGTGCCGGAATCGAAGCGGCTGAAGGTCTTCGTCAGCAGCGCGGCCGCCGACATGGACGCACGGGAACTGCGCAAGGCGCTCAGCGGCTCGTTCGACATCAGCAGCTCCGACACTCTGGTCGGCAGCTACACCCGGCATGCCGCACTCAGCCAGGCGCTCGGCGATGCCGACGTGGTAGTGGTCTTTGTGCCGCCACCCGAGGACTCCGCCGCAGGCAACGTGCTGTTCGAGGCCGGCGTTGCGGTGGGAGCGCACCGGCCGGTGCGGCTGGTCGGCGAGCGAGCCCATGTGCCGGCGGCCCTGGCTGCGCTGCCGGTCTCGCCCGCTATGTCCTCGCATGCCCTGGCCGCGGACATCGAGCTGGTCGCGGCCGGCGGTCCAAAGCCACCGGTCGCCGGGGGGACCCCACCCGCAGCCGGTCCCGTCGTTGCGCCGCAGCTCGCCGCTCAGTTGCACGCTCGCCTGGCCGACGAAGCCCTCCCGCCGGCCACCGCCGTCAGCGTCCTTGACGAAGTGTTCCGTGCCGCCGGAGCGCGGACCAAGAACGCGGTCATCATCGGGCACCCTCCCACCAACCGCGCCGACCTCGCCGTCTGGCACGACGACCTCACCGCCACCTTCGGCACCCCGCTGCCGGTCGAAGTGCTCGCCCGCATCCGCTCGTGGCCAGCGGTGCAGCCTCGGCTGGCACGGACCCTGGAGCTCAGCGGCGGCCGAACCCTGCTGGCGCTGTACCTGGGTCCGGTGCAGGACCTCCCCCGGCGGTGGACCGATGGCCGGGGGCTCATCCTCGTCGCGGCCGCGGTGCAACTTCTCGATGAGCTCACCCGCGGCTCGTTGGCCGTCGCTCTGACCCGACTGCTTCAGCAGGTCGAGCCGTGACCGTCCCAGCCGGTGTCGCGGTGCCGCGCGGCGACTCCAGCACGTGGGCGACGCCGTTGGACACCACACTGCTGGCCACACTGGTGCAGGCGTGCCTTTACGCGCCGGCCGACCCGCGCGCCACCACTGTGCAGCGAGGGCAGCGGCTCGAAGATCTTATGAGCTGGCTCATCGCACACCTGCCCGGGTTCGTGGTGCGCCAGCGCAACGTCTGGAGCGCCTCACGCGCCCAAGAGGTCGACCTGGTGGTCTGGAACGAGCAGCACCCGGCAGGGTTTGCCTCGTTCGGGTAACTGTTCAGGTCGCGCCAGCCGCTTGACGGTTACGGGTTCGGGCTGATGGCTGGGATCCATGCGTGGCCGTTGAACAGGTCGCGTAGGACGGTCATGGCGCTCTGGCCGTGTTTGCGTG
>JAABVA010002982.1_pt1 | contig 16451 bp, 23 predicted proteins | sample 5560331 | NCBI WGS metagenome assembly JAABVA01 (sample SAMN12812661, study PRJNA571458) | rock metagenome | isolation source: Antarctica rocks | place: Antarctica: Victoria Land, Mt New Zealand sud | collected 2016-01-07 | reverse complement strand
ACCAGCACAACGCCTATAACCATGAGGACAACTCCCACAATCCGAGGCCAAAGCACCTGGCGCTTGATGAATCCAACCCACCCAAACCCATCCAAAAAAATGGCTGTCACAAGTTGCGCTGTTACTGCTATTCCAGTGAGTGTGCCGTTGCCCAGTTGCTGAGCAAAGAGGATAACGATGATCACGTAGTACGCTCCAAGAAAACCGCCAATGTATGAATACCACGGTGCTTCTGCATGCAAAGAGATCAAGGTGCATCTTCGCCTTGACTTGGTTCGCGAATCAGACAGCTTTTTTGAGCAAGCATGCAACACCTTTAAAACCAGCTACGGTCGGCCCCTGAGCCTTCGCTGCATACGTAGTGATCAGGAAATATATTAACAAAAAGACGAGCCCGCTGCCAAACGAGATGATTCCCGCGAGCCCCTTGCCTACGTTACGTCCCAGGGTCGAGTTGACCCCTGCTTGCACTGCTAAAGCAATACCTCCAAGGGCTGCAAGAACGAGCCCGACAATCTCAAGTGCAGATGCGACCATACACGGTTGTTCCGACAGATTGTCGCTGGCCTGGCGTGATCTGCAGGCCCGTCAGCGTTGAGCATTTTAGCGGCCATCAATAACCGTGTTATATGATTACTCATGTGTTAACAGGTCTTCCACACCCTAGCCTGGGCACCATGCATGGCATGCCATCCACCTTTTGGCTTATGCATGAGCTGCCGCATGCAGTCAGTTAGACAAATATATATATATCACACTGGCTGTTGAATCCTGGTTGCTATACAGTAGTAGCAGCAGCAGCACCTATGCAGATTTTGGGCTATCATCGCCTCACACAGTCTTGATTGTCAGAGAGATGGACACTTGCTCCCCTGATCTAGAGTGGGACTGGCATGCAGGCAAAACCTTGTCAGAGCAGGCTGAAACCCTGGCTCACTCCCATGTCTACATTCTGATCCATGGGGCTGCAATGGCCCTGTACATGTTTCTGCCCAGACATGCTGCCATCATCGAGGTGACACCTCTGGGCTTGTTGCTCTCACTGCAAGACACACTGACACACATTTCATGTGTACCAGGGCCAATGACCGTCCATTCCAAGTCAGGAGGACTGCTACCATGTACTCTTCCCATGCAGTGCTATATACTGTGCGATCAATGCCTGTGTCCAGTCCAAGTATGCCTTGCTTAAACAGGAGCATAGTGTGCAATGGCAATGGATCGCAAGTGCACATCAGCATGTAAGAACGTGCTGTGTTCGGTTTTGTTATGCTTACAACCATTATGTGTCTGCATTTGGCAAATCATGATTTGATCAACCGGGCCGTGACTCATGGAGAATTCCATGAGTCTTTGTTACATATTCTGTGCAATCAAAGTAATGTTGTTTGGCATGTAGATCCAGCACTTCTATGCACACTCAGCAGCCTTTCCAAGCAAACTACACCACAGAATCGTCTTGCGGTATGACATGGATTATCACCATGAGATCATGATCTCGCCCAGGTCCCAGGACATAGTCCTGCAGAAAGACAAAATCCTGGTATGCACACAGTCACCATTGTTTGTTGCTGCGATCTTGCTGTATCACTTTATGTCAATGTGCAACCAATGCTTTTTGACACTGGCATCATGTACATTGGACCAATACATACATTAGCTTAGCCATGTATCTGTACTGGTTCAGCTGGCAGTATTAAGGAAATGGTATACATGCAGAAAGATGATGTGTACAAGAATATGACCACCAAACAGCAAATGATGTTGTGGGAGCAAGGAGTGTGCCCAGGCAATGAGATATGCGGCAATGCGGCTTGGCATAGCCCAATATATCAAAATTCACAACCAGTATGTGTACGTATGTGTTAACCTCGATCTCAATCCTGTTTTATTTCAATGGCATGCATAGCATCACATTCTAGCATTCATAGTGAGATATCGATTGAGATGCAATCTATGATGGCCTTGTACGTACACACTGCCAAGCTATGACGCATATTGTCAAGGGGGCTGCTAAAATGCTGGCAAATTGCTCTGGTATGCCAATGCACAATGATTTTGTCCTTTGCTCATGCAACATGCTGTACACTGTAGTACAGACAGCCCCTGAGCTACCTCAACAGGCTGCTCATGTCATCAGGCTCATCTTGCTCATTGCATTTGCAGGACGATGAGTTGAACCAACATTGTGCGAGCAACTGGATATTCGTAGGAAACATGGTGATTGATCTTGATCAGCTCATGAGCTACTGTCAGAGCGCCTGGCAATCACTCCCCTCATGGGCCCCTGATCAGCAACCACGGCAGCAAACCACTGAACCCACAGCAGCTGACCAGGCATGACTTGTTTGAGCATTATAGTGAGCTATAGACAGAGGCATTGGCACTTCTATTGATAACAACAATGCTGATGTCTGCTAGTCCGCGGCAGCAACGACGGTGGTGGTGACCGTGAAAGACCATGAAAGGAATGGCGGTGATGGCAATGCTAGCCCAAGAAAGGCCACAGCATTGCAGCATTACGGGCACCAAGAATGGCTGCAGTGAGGACAAGTTATGAGGGCAAGAACAGCAGCTCTACCTTGCAAATCATGCAGGTCTTTTCAGCCCCCTCAATAGATTTTATATGTGTGTTCCAGCATAAAAAGCTAGTGTTGATTAGCATCCTCCAGTGTGTCCAATCAAGCATGCAATAGTACTAGTGACGCAAAGCTGAAGGCAAAATGAGATTAGTTTGTTCAAAGAAGTGTGGCAGGGACTCAATTGTTACGACCATGTGCGTGGTGATTTTCTGTGAGAATGCATTATGGTAAGCTCTAAAAGCTGTTAGAGTTTTCCTTAGTCTGGCCACTAGTGTGTGACTCAGAGTAACTAAATCAAAATACACCAGACGCTGCAGGTCTCTGCGGGGGCTCATCTGGCTGAGCACTGTACAGGTTCCCCAAAGCTTCAGTCCGCTCTGCCAACCCAACAGGAGCTTTCCTGTTTTGAATTTTGTGTGCCTTCCAAAATTGCAGAGTGAAATAGCCTCAAAGCCTGTGTCGAAGCCCACGCATGGACTCCAGCAAGGCACAAGCAGGTGTCGGTCTACTCATGCACAAAGCATCAAACAAGCTTGTGGCCTTTGACATGTTTGACCAGCTTCTCTTGCAAACAGACAGGAGAGTTGTGACTAACAGCGTTTGTACCATGACCTCTCAGCTTTGCCAGTCATGCATTCGAAGCATGAGCCCATGAACCAAACACTGAAATAGGACGTGAAACTCTGTCCTAGGCAGTGACTGAACAAATTCATGGCTCAGATGTATTGATGTCACTACTTCAGATATTGTGCTTGTAAGACAGATTTCTCAGACCTACATGGGTCATCATCTCCAATTGGGGGGAGGCAGATAAAGTTCTAGAACACACGGCAGCAGCACTTGCGGCAACAAAATCAGAATAAGCCAAATCTTTCGCATTGACCTCAATATCAGTCAACATGCACGCCCAAATAGCAGGCAAACTGCAGTCAAGTTTTGAAACATGTAATCAAACTAAATCACTGATTTCACAACCCCATAAAAGAAAACCTGGGCTACTATGCCCTCATGACATACTTTGAAGTTGGCTGCAGTCCGTCGTTGGCATGCTTGCAATGTACAGGGCTACTGAGGTTGGCTTGCTGAGAACGGTGAAAGCTCGACGGATGGTGTCCTTCTGTTCAAGTGTGCATCTAAGGAGCGCTGACTGTCTGGTTGCTCCTCAGAACGGCCACGCCTGAGCTTTATTGATTCTCTGGCAAGATGGTGCTTCGGCTGATGCTGCGCAAATTCTGCATCCCCCAATGCCGGTGTGCTTGATGAGCCCTGCAGCCAATCCGCGCAAACTGGTTGCCATCTGTGAGCCCTGCTGCCAAAGACTTCCAGACGGGCATGTTGCAGGTTGTCCAGCCCAAGTACGAGGTTCTACTATTGCTGCCACAGCTTTGCATGCACAGTTCAGGCAGTCTGCACATGCTGATGGCAAAATTGCCAAAGTAAGGTGTCAATTGCGTGAGGCATTGCACATGCTGCACTTATCTCTAGCCTGGCTGGCACTGCTGGCATTTGCAAAGGGGTCATGTACTTTGTCTGACTGAACACAATCATTCTGCAAATGGTCCTTAAGCCAGGCAGTAAATTTCACAAGTGCTCAAGAAGAGACAGTGTCAAACTGTCTGCATTGAGTCCAGGCTTGTGCACCTCGTTGAATATCTGCACTGGCAATTCATTTCACGTACCAACTCAGCATTGTCAGCAGCTTCTCTAGCAGCTGCTTCATCACTGATAGGTGGCGCCTCCTCGTACTCAGCAGCATCCAGCTCATGCAGCGTATGGCGGGAAAAGATGTATGGCAGGATGTACTGCCTGATGGGAACTAGAGCCATAATCATGACGGGAAAGATGACTCCCACAATCTGCAACAGCCACCACATGGTCACAACCAACTGGCATGCAACTCTTCATGCCTCCCAACGTTTGTACTGCCATGCAGTAGCTGAGCAAACATGTCCTTCAATGATGCTGACACAAACCAGTGCAAGACCAATAGTGAGGATCGTCAAAGCAGCAGAAAGTACTGCTGCGCAATGCTGCTAGGCAGGTTGCAATGGCAGGCATGCTGCTGCAAGCTAGCAGCCAGTAGGATGACTCCGATGGACCCCAAAGCTCAGAAAAGACTCTAAATGTGGGTAGAAGGACAGTGCTCTTACCCCAGTCCAAGATGCCACAACATAGACAGCAGCCAGACCTATGAACTGGAGGACTGTGAAGAATGCAATGGCTTTGAAAGGTACAGTCTCCAGGAAAGCCACGTGCCCTTCGCTCAGCAGCCTGCAAAGCATTACAAATTGACAAAGACATCCAAGAGACTGACATAGAGTGTGTCTCTGTGTCATGTAGACAGTGAAGCAAAGAAGGTTGCATGGCCTGAAGCTGTAAGAAAGACCAGAGACTGAAAGTCTGCTATGCAACAAACGTGCAGGGTGGGTATGCACTGTTGTCTGTATGACAGGGTTGCCCTCTGCTCAGCAGTGCTGCATTGCCTGTTCACAGCAGAATACTGTAAACCTAAGCCAGCCATGATGGTGCACTGACAGGCAAGCTCATCTTGTGACATCTGAAAACACATAATGACAGTGGCTGCGGAAAGCAGGCAACACAATGGTCAGCATAAGCTTACTTGTAGTACTGGCTCTTGTCTGTCCCAAGTAAGAGTATGCGCTGCCAGAACTGATTCCCAGGGAGTGAGTCTAAAGCCATATAGGCAAAGTAACCCCACAGAACCGCCACTGGACAGAATTTGATCAGAGGAGTCAATGCTGCAAACGCAAGCGATGCACATCAGGCGCGGACAGACAGATTGCCATGCAGCAGCGGGCTACATCAACTTTGTACTGGGACATTGTCCAGTGAGTGACTGACTGGCAACAACGCAGTTTGCAGCAGCACTGGATGCAACATTCACTGCAGTGTCTCAAGCACCCATTTGCAGCAAACAGAATGCAAATGCAAGCAGCACACCAATCAGTACGGATGCCTGCAGCTCAGGCTGGCTGGTGAAGTAACTGTGCAAAGGCTGTGGAGAGAGCTCACGCAAGCAGACTGCTACCAGCAGGGACTGAATGAGGCCGGACATGCGCTGCTCCTGAACCTCCATGGGCAGCACCCGGTCAATGTCTCTGACCAGGTCAAACTGATCCAGTGACTTACTGTGGCCATCTGACAGGCCTGCAGGACAAGCATAACTGCTGAGCACACCCAGGGCTTCACAGACGCGTGCTGAGCAACATGTGACAGCCATCATGCACGAGCATGCGGCGCAGCATCAGTTGTGTGCCGCAGAGACAGTGTGAATGACATGCTCGAAATTAACATCACAGCAAGCAGACCTGCCAGGAAGTGAATGTGAGGCGCCAGGCTACATTCCCACGCTGACATCAGCAGGCGCCTTTGACCAGAAGCTCTGCTGGTGCCAACCATGACACATGACAGGTCCGGTTGCAAACAATCCAGCAACCAGCAGCACAGGCAGCAACAATCAAGACCCTGACCTGACACCCTTTGGCCTGAAATGATAAACCAAAAGAAACACTCGGGTTTTTATGTACAAGTTTCCTTATAGGTACCCACCATTGACAGAGTTGCCAAGCTCTTGGTCCAGAGCTGCCTGTATGGTGTCAGCCGCTCTGGACTCCAGCTTCTTGGCACGCTCAACCATTCTAGCCAGGACCTCGGTGCGTGGCTCATCCTCATGCTGCACTGCAACTGCAGGCACACAGGTGCATGATGAACACTCAGTCTTGACCAGGGTATGAACAACCCTGGCACATCTGTACAGTCTTGTTGGCTGGCTCAAGATGTAGATCCTCCTCCTCCCTCTCTCTCTCTGTGCACTGGTCACATGCGCCCATTTGCAGCAGCACTTGCAGGTATGTGCAAAGCAGTTACAGGGTGTCTACAGGGTGTAATCAGGCAGTGTTTTGGGCTTTGGTAGGGTGGGTAAGGCAATGATAGTTTGAGGGTGTCTTCATGCAAGCAGTGCTTGCTGGCAGAGCTGCAACAACAGGATACACAGAGCATGATGTTGACCAGTCTTGAGCATGGCACAGTATCTTGGGCTTTGGTATGTGCCACCTGGGTGTCAGAAAGCAAACAAAGGACAGTACTTGCCCAGATGAGAGTGCAGGGCAGGGGTCTGGGAACAATGCCATCACCATTGCACTTACTCTTTTGCAGTTGTGTTTTGACCATCTGCATCTTCAGCGTAGCCAGAGCACGTGTATGCATAGGTGCCTGCATCCCGACAAACAGAGTCTCAGGGTTGGCTACAGTAACACTAGTATACTGCTACTGTATCGCGACTACATTAAGACTGTAAGGTATAAACTACTGTGCAGCTGAATGCAACTTGGGTAACAATCATGCTGGTGTGGTAAGTCTCAAACAAGGTTCTGGCTGTAAGTGAGTGTGGGACCTGGGGAAGGACTCCATTGACGGGAGGTATGCCCAGGATTCCACAAGCAAAGGTCATGAAGCCTACGAGCAGCAGGTCCCAGTTGTAGGCGGAGGGCTTGCGCAGGTTGAAGTCAGCGGTCTGTGCCAGCTGTGACGACACGCTGTGGTCGAAGTAGAAGAGGATGGTGATGACCAGAGCAGGCACGAGAGCCCCAGCAATGTAGACTCCTGGTACCTGCCCCATGTCCTACACCACCAAAAGCCTTGTCACAATGAGCCTCACATGCGATAAGTGACTGTCTGGCCTGTGTCTTTGCAAAGCACCACCATACTACCATTCACAATGTACGTCCTGCTCAGCATAGACAGCTGTGTCAGAGGGCGTTTGTGCTGTCAATTGCGCTGACAATTGGGGTGTCAAGGCTGCAAGATGCTAACCACAGTGACAGGGTTGACAGAGCAAACAACCCAAACATCCGGACGGCGATCAGTGGAGATGTCATGATATCCAACCAGCACATGCATACATGTTGTTGACTGCCTACTCGTGCGACTGTCCAGTTAGTCTTCTCATCCCAGGTGTTTGGGATCCTGGTGCGTCTGGGTATCCCACTGGGGGTGCCATTGTTCACGGCATACCCCAGAGCACTCCAGATCACCACCAGCAGAGGTACACCATAGTCAGCCAGGAAGCTTCTGGCCCAGCCTTTAAAGTAGAGCCAAGACCGGGCCTGCCTCACGGTGAGACTTGTATACAGTAAGCCTACTGCTAAGATGAGGCCCCATAAGCCATTTACCAGGCGCCAGTTGAAGTCATTGGCTGCGCCACTGCATGCAGCAACGCAAACATTCAATTGGTGGAGCAAAGCACAGTGCAACAGCAAGCGGCTGATGAAACAGCGTTTGGACGCATTGGTTACTAAGCATGCAGTGATGCATGCATCTTGTCCCACGGCGTCAGTGAGCTTATTACTTGATGAGCGTTCCTGAAATGATATATATGCACGCAAGCTATGCCATTGCTGCCGAGACAAATATGCTTAGCCATGTCATTACTGTGTTGGGTGGTTTGTCAAGGGAACCAGCAGCACAGTTGCTGTGACCATTCATCTCTCATAGCGGCCTTTGATGCAGGAAAACAGTCGTAGCAGCCTTTGATGCAGGAAACAGTCATAGCGGCCTTTCATGCAGGAAAACAGTCATAGCAGGAACAAAGTATTGCAAACAACTGGCCAGCATACAGCTGGAGTTCAGTGAGACCGCAAAGGATCAAGCTCAGCAACAGGGCTGGTGACTTGGGAGAGGGCTCACGTGACAGCATCTGTCCCTGAATCTACTTGGAACCCTTCCTTCACCCCTTCAAAGGCTTGTTGCAGAAACAATGTGGCAATCAGCATTCCAAAGAGTTCCCCGCTGAACCTGGTGAACTTGTATATGTAGCGGCAAGCCCCTGAGCCTGCTGTTGCCCACAGCATGCATGCTGTCCATGTACATGTCCATGCACACCATGGCAAGAACATATCCTGGCCTAGAGCAGGCCTCGCTGAAGCAAACGAATACATGAACTTGTACAGCAGAACAATGGGTTCTGCCACTCCTACTATCAGCAGTGGTTGACCTCCAACAATGGCCTGCATGGCATATACGCACATATGAGTAGGGTCAAACACAAGGGGTTTCTGCCAAGTGTGTTTGCCGTGGTGAGACGAGGTAGCAGCGGAAGCTGTGGGCAGAGTGCATCAAACCTGGAAATGGGGTACAGCAAAAGACAGCTTGAGGCAAGTATAGGCATGGACCAAATACAAGCATGGCGCAAACACAAGCATGGAGCTTGCCTGGATGATGCCACACATTGCTGTAGCTGTAAGCACCTGCACTGCTGAAATTGACCCATCTGCACTGGCGTGTTTACAGTCAGTGAGACAAGAAAGCATAGCAAGTTGCTGCAGCTTGCTGAGACAATAGACTTGACAGGCCTCATACATCACCTGTGTATCGCACAAACTGCTCGCCAAAAGCAATTGCTGGTATGGCTGAAGTAAACAAAATGTATGTAGAGGGAGCTAGAATCCTGCTCAGGTAAACCTATTTCAATTTATGGTGTCAGCTACTTATATACATAGTCGAGCATTACTTGGTGCTAGAAAGCCGCATCCAGCGATGTTGCCCTGAGAAAGGCAGATTACCATGTGTAACGGCAAACGAAGCGGACAATGGTGGAAACAGACAGTGCTGACAAGGTGATCACACGGTTCGCATGTACGGAATTGTGCGAAGCACCGATGCGCTCGCATTGCTACGTGCGCTTACCTATAGCCACAGTTGATGCCTTGCTTCCAGTCGTCCTTGTACCAGAGAGCTCTGCCTCTCAAGTCGTCCAAAATTCCGGAGTTTACCCGAAATTTTGGCAAGCGCATGTGCCTGGAATACAGCCAACTCCGAGGTGCTGGCCTACCGTTTGAGCCCAACTTTGCAAGGGCAACAATACTGTACAACCAGCGCGAATGTCTATGATGGCCAAACTGAAGTGAACGACCTAGCTAAACAGCTGTAGACGAAGGGAAGTCGCTTGTCGTTTACAACGGCCGCACGGGCTTGCGCTTACAGGATCAACAGAACCGTTGCTGGTTCGACGGATTAAGGTGCAGCGCAAGAACCGGATCACAGCGGCATCCCACCAGGGACTTTGTGTTCCACATGCATGACGAGACTTAAGCAGAAGCGTTTCGTACGGACGTCGTCAGCTCTCCGTGGCTCCGTGCACAGCATGGCCTGGTCAACGTTTGCTATGATCTTGAGCCCCAGTGGGCGACTGCGCGAGTCCGTAGGTGCAGCGCTGGGCAAGGATCGTTCTGCGCGTTTGCGGATGCAAGTTGACCTCCGACCAAGTGTCAGATCACAAGTGGATGCCATGCATGTGTCTCGCTTGCCGGGCAAGTTCGTGAAGCAACCGCAACCTGCAGCTCTGCATGACATGTCTTCTGTATGGCATTTGGCAGCTAAATTGAGACTTTGTCATGTGCCAGTGCGGTTAAGGCACACGTCCTCTTTGCTGGATGTGTCGACACGGAGCACTTCAGGTAGCGTACTGCAAGCCCACTCAGACCCAGATCCATGAGGATAGCTGACTGAACTCATACCATTTGCAGGACCGGCTCGTGCCCATGTTCGGTCAGCACACTGTCGTCGGGAGTTTCTCTGCACAGCTACAGCCACAGGTGGGTCCCTTGACTGTAGGAAACGCTGTTGTCTGTTCTGGATGCGTGCAGAAGACGAACGCAGATAGTACATGCAGATGCTCACTACGCACAGTCTGCCACGCACAGTCTGGTACCTGTTCCGCCAAAGCTGGGAGGTGCAGAGATCAGAGAATGCTTCCTCAAATTCTATGAGCAGCATCAGCATGTCAGGCTGCCAAGTAGCTCCTTGATACCGGATGACCCAACAGTGTTGCTCACCATTGCTGGCATGCTGCAGTTCAAGTCCATCTTCATGGGACAGGTTGGCGTTATACACAACTCAGCAGTTTGCACAAACAGAGCAGCTGTGCATGGCAGTGCAGCAGCATGCTCAAGTAGCTTGACATGAGCGCAAAATGCTGATGAGATCTGTGTGTCACAGGCTCAGCGGAAACACAATAGAGCAACCACCACACAGAAGTGTATACGCACCAATGACCTAGAGAATGTGGGTGTCACTGCTCGCCATCACAGCTTCTTCGAGATGCTAGGCAACTTCAGCTTTGGTGATTATTTCAAGCCAGATGCAATCAACATGGCTTGGGAGCTGTCTACAAAGGTGTGTCTACCTGCTCATGCTTGACATAGGAGCACAACCTGATAAGCTGCTCAACAGAACACCTGCATGGTATGCCATGGTCATGCATCAACGCCAAACTCAATCCATACTGAAGAATGGCTGCTGCTGCACAGACAGCCAAGTCACAAACAGCCAGCACAGGGCAACAGCTTATGACAGAAACATCTGACCTTGGTGCACAAGCTCATCTGGTATATATGGTGTACAGGTGTTTCAGCTTCCATCAGAGCGTATCTGGGTGAGTGTGTATGAGAAGGATGATGAGGCATATGCGCTGTGGAGGGACCAGGTGGAAGTGCCTGAAGCCAGGATTGTGCGCATGGGGGCTGCAGACAACTTCTGGGCTGCAGGCGCTACAGGTGACCTACTTTGACCAGTCATCATACAGAAACTTGATCACAGTCATGTGCAAGTGCATTGCAGTGCAAGCCTGCTGAGTCTGAGTTCTCTTCAGATTTACAATAGATTTGGATCACGCTTGTCAACGTAGCACACAGTGGCTGCATGGCCCCTCTTGGACAGTTGGATGCAAGCAATGTTGGTGGACTCAAAATGTTAGTCTTCCTGTGAGGGTGAAGCATGCAAACTGGCAGCGTTAGTCTTGTGGCATGGCACTTGCAGGGCCGTGTGGGGGCTGCTCTGAGCTGTACTATGACTTCTTCCCGGAGCGAGGCACAGCTGGTGCAGACCTGGAAGATGACTCCAGGCATGCATCATCAAATGCATGCAAGCTCATACATATGCACATTGACATGTGATTGCGCCCCAACAGAAGCCTCATTCCAGGCCTGTCAACGAGTTGACTGCACTGCTCAGTAAAAGGTTTTGTATACTGGTACTGTCTCTTTGGCCATGCATCATGACAAATCTTCAGAGCAAGTCACTAACAGATATTGCATGTGCTGCGTTTGCTGCAACATGTTGTCCTGACAGCAAGCCAGTCAATGGCAACTGTGACTGTGTAGGGCACAAGAAGTTGGCATGTTCTACAGGTTCATTGAGTACTACAACCTGGTGTTCATGGAAAGCAACAGAGATGCAGACGGCAATCTGACTCCTCTGGCCCGCAAGAACATTGACACAGGCCTGGGCCTGGAGCGCATGGCCCAGATACTGCAGCAGGTTCCCAACAACTATGAGACAGATCTAATTCTGCCCATTGTCACAAAGGCAGCTCAGCTGGCAGGCCTACAATATGCCTCAGCCAGCGCTGCCAACAAAACTGATCTGAAGGTGACTTCTGCTGACTTGATGCAATGTCAATGTCACATCCTGACCAGGCTCCTGTACAAGCAAGACAAGTCAAACCGGCATCAGCCAATTTGTGACTTGCGTATGTCGAGTAGTCTTTCAGACCTAACACTCAACTGTTGCTGTACGGAAAAGTGAGTAAAGTGAATAATTGGCAGCAGCACCCTCAATGTCTTGCCTACTGGTCATACAGGTGATTGGTGACCATGTGCGAGCCTGTGTCTACCTCATCTCAGATGGCGTGTTTCCTTCCAATGTTGGCAGGGGTTACATCCTACGCCGGCTCATCAGACGCAGCTTACTCAAGGTAAAAGTGCTACACCCTTTTGCGCGCACAGTCTGTGGGGCTCAGTTCACACTCCAAACTGCAACCTTGCTTGAAGACAATGACATCTGATGCTATTTTCGTTTGGCATGCTTTGGGGTGTCAGCTTCTTGATGTGCATGACACAGACTTCATTTTGCAGAGCGACAGCTGTCCTGCTCAGGAACAGATGTATGTGCATTATCTCCATCCTAGCATGGCTGTAAGGCAGCTGTGAAGGGGGTGCACGTGCTTTGTGTTTGAGGACGCCAACAAGGGTATTGCTGGCGCATGTAGGGTTACCTACTGGGTATTGAAGGCACGTTTCTGAGCTCTGTGGCTCAAGTGGCCATAGACTTGTCGGAGGGGTGTGATCCAGCTGTGAAGAAGAACACCTCTCGTATACTGAAGGAGCTGCAGCTGGAAGAGGAACGGTTCAGTGCCACATTGGGCACTGGCCAGAAGCTGCTCACAGATATCCTGCAGGTGTGTGGTCACTATGCTGCCTTCAAGGCCTTGGAGCATAAGCTTGTTTGCAGTCATCGTCATCTTGCTGATTGTCATAGATGGGGCGTGTCAAAGCAGACGAGTGCAGCAGCCTCCCTTGCAGCAGCTGTGCATAGACCCAGCTTTAGGGAGACGCCATTTTGTGCACATAGTATGCTGCATTCCTTCTGCTTTTACAAGTGAGCGGAGATGAGTGTATGAACAACAAATCAGACATGTGATACAACATTGAACAATCACTTGGTCTTTGTGAAAACATCCACCAGGTGTCCTGCTGTGGCCTTGAGCTTGGCCTCCTGTGCCATGAGGCACACGTCATCCTTCAGGCCCTACTCAATCTTGCAGAAGTCTCAGGATCTGAGCAGCATGAACTCTGCAATGTGCAGACTTGAGATTTGAGATGGATCTAGCCTCAGTGACCTAGTCATGTGGATGTGCATTTGCTCAAGAACAGTACATTCATTTGGTTGATTGACGCCTGGTTGGTTGGTTGACTGGTTAGTTGGTTGATTGACTGGTTGATTGATCGATGTTTTCATGGCTGGGCATGCTGTACAGGCAGCAGCAAGGCAGTCCAATGGGTCAAAGGAATCCAAAGCGAGTGTGAGTGGGCGTGACGCCTTTGTGCTGTACGACACTTATGGCTTCCCATTGGAGATCACCCAGGAGCTGGCAGCTGCACAGGGCCTCACCGTCGACCTTCAAAGCTTCACCCAAGAAATGCAGGTCTGGACAGAGGGAGAACAAACTGGCTGATGCAAGTGAAATGTAAAGTGTCTAATGTGGAGTTGCTTTGGGTGCATGCAGATCCCTGACTGTACACTGTCCAGCCTGCTTTTACCTGTCTGTCAGATCGTAAGCATATAGGCTGTGGGTGCTTGGGCTGCAGTATGCATGCGGTCAAGTCAGCAGCAACTGCTACAACCAAGCTGCACCATCCTAGAAATTACACACAATTCATCTGCCTATACTTGGGTATCAGACCGCTCCTGATGGACCTCTGGTCTGGCAGCAGTAATCGATGGTCAATGGTTTTGTGCTTCTGCAAATGCCAAAGGCAGTCATTGCTACCCAGCATGAGACTGTTCAGTGACATGGCATTTGCACATGGGCAGGTTCAGAAGAAGCGTAGCAAAGACGCGAGCAAGCAGGTGGACCTGACCGCAAATGACGCCTTGAGGGAGCAGCTGCGGGAGACCAGGGCTACTCAATTCCAGGGCTATGAGGATGTGTCTGGGGCAGGGGCTGTTGTGGCCATCCTGCGCCATGGAGAAATGGTGTCAAGCGCTCATGAAGGTAACAGCCATACACACATATAGAAGGAGGGTTGTTCAGTGCTGAAATTAGGATGGCTGTTGCTGAAGGCGCTGTGCATTGCACGTGCTGAATTGCTACTGTGTGCGGCTGGGAGCAAGTCATTGTGCATACCATGCTTGCTAAGACTTGGGCAATGTCAGAGTTGTCACAAGTGGCAGAGGCATCCCGTGAAGCAAGTTGTGTGTTTTGGGGCAAGTTTGGCATTGCTTGCAAAGGCTATGACCAGACATAACAGAATGACAGCGAGTCCCAACATTCACTGATATGGTATCTGAGGCTTGCAATGTCATGCAGGTGATGAGGTGGACATCATTTTAGATCGGACCCCCTTCTATGCAGAGAGTGGGGGTCAGGTTGGGGACCAGGGCTTCTTGAGAGCGGTGTCCACCCCTGAGGCTTCCTCAGGCGCCAGCACCAGCAGCTGTGCGTCTGAAGCCCTGGTCAGCGATGTGCAGAAGCTGGCTGGTGACTTCTTTGCACACAGAGCACGCGTCACAGCTGGTGATGTGGCCATAGGACAACAGGTGTTGTATCCTTGCTGTACGCCACCTATGTAGTATCTGCTCAAAACCAAAGTTCTGTGAGTACTGTTGCGAACCCAAACCTTCTTCACGGCAGTATACTAATCATTGCAGGCATGCCCTGGCCTGCGCCAGGTGGTCACTGTCTGCTCCAATCTTTGCCTGCATACTAGACAGCAGCTGCCATGCGTGCAACTATGCACGTGCCGTGTAGTGCATGACACACAAGCTGTGCGGCAGCTTTATAGCATGAGCATGGGTTGTGTGGCGTTGAAACCAGAAAGCTTGCTGGTGCAGATGAGCGCCAGTGTAGATGAGGCATTAAGGCGGCGAGCGCGGTGTAATCACACAGCCACTCATCTGCTCCAGGCTGCCCTGAAGACCGTCCTAGGGGATCACATCACCCAGCAAGGCTCCCTTGTCACTGTATGCCCTTCTCTGCTCATCTGTGTGTCTGTTTCTCTTTGATCGGATGCCTGTCTGATTGTCTGTGTGTCTGGCTGTCAGTGGCTAGATTGGGAGCAAAGAGCAATTGCGGTCTTGTAGACCTAGTCTGGGAGTTGCATAGGTCCTGCATGCGAGATGCACAAGAGTGTCCGAAGCAAAGTCTGCAGGTTGCAGCTGATCGGCTGAACAACAACTCCTTCTCATATGCTGTCTGCATTTGTAGACAACATCACCATGCTGTGTATCTCCATGCATCATGTGTGGCTCCTCTTATCAACAGTGCACCAGCACTGTCTCTGGCGTTACTGCCAATGCAGTCATCAATCAGAAGGCAGCACACTACCCCATGCCGTGAGTCACAAGTTCTGTGTGTGTGCAGACTCAGCGGCTACGCTTTGATTTCAACCTGCCACGTGGCATGACTGGTGAGGAGGTGCATCAGGTGGAGGGCTTAGTCAACAGCTGGATCCAGCAGGACCACTCACTCACCACCCATGTGGTCCCACTGCAAGAAGCCAAAGACAAAGGTCAGATACATGTGCTGTGTGTCTGTAGACCAATCATAAGCGACATGCTGCAGTCCCTGTTGTCTACCCTGCCAGCAACTCGTTGCACATGGTGCACTGAACAAAATGTTCAAAGTTAAACCGCACAGACAACAATTGTATCACAAGACAATCACAATGCTACCATCAATGTTGTGCAATGTGATGATGATGATAAGCGATATAATGATGCTAGGTGCATGAGTCAGGCTAGCAATCACAGTTGCAGTTGAACGTTCTTGAATGGGACACATTCCAATGCACCTGAACTTTTGTTATGCAATGCCACATGCATCTGGAGCAGACCAAACATTGACAGTCATCTTGCAATGCAGGCGCTGTTTTCATGGCGGGAGAGCAGTATGGTGAGGAGGTGAGAGTCATCGACATCCCTGGTGTCTCCATGGAGCTGTGTGGTGGAACCCATGTGACCAGAACAGCCCAGATAGGCGCCTTCAAGATCCTGTCAGAGTGTGGCATTGCATCTGGGGTGCGCAGGGTAGAGGCTGTGGCTGGCCCGCCTGCTGTGGACCACATGAACAGCTTGGATGGTGTTGTCAGGGCTATTGGGCAGCAGCTCAAGGCCAAGAATGAGGACCTGCCTGCCAGAGTCACAGGTGTGTGCATCAATGTCTTTGGAACATAGTTTGCATGCATGTAGCAAGGGCATAAACATGTTATGGTAAGAGCGTTTTGCATGGGCTTGACGAGACCATTGCCACATGGGTGTCCATGCATTTGGCAGCAGTACATTACAATGTTT
>JAABVA010002979.1_pt1 | contig 16470 bp, 9 predicted proteins | sample 5560331 | NCBI WGS metagenome assembly JAABVA01 (sample SAMN12812661, study PRJNA571458) | rock metagenome | isolation source: Antarctica rocks | place: Antarctica: Victoria Land, Mt New Zealand sud | collected 2016-01-07 | reverse complement strand
AGCTCGAAACAGCACCGGCGGGCTTCACGCCGGTGATCAGCACGTTGTAGAACCACTTGCGCGGCAGCACCTTCCGGAGCACCTTCTCATCGAGGGCGGAGAGCCGCTGCCAGCTCTTGAAGGCGAAGAAGTTCCAGCGGATGCCGAGCTTGCCAGCGGGCACGGCGGCCTCCAGGGTGCGCATCGGCCAGCCGAGCAGTGCCGCGGCCAGCTCTTCGGTGGCCGCCTGCACCTCGATGGCGCCGGCGCGAAGGGGCAGGTCGACGACGGCCTCCAGAGCAGCGGCCCGGGACGACTCGTCCAGCTCGGCCTGGGGCTTGCGCCAGGAGCTCAGCCCCGGCAGCTTGGTCACGCGGGTCGCCGTCTCCCAGGTGACGCCCCCGAGCAGGCGGGCGTAGCCGTGCCCGATGGTGGTCGGCTCGCCCGCGAACACCAGCCGACCGCCCGGCTTGAGCACCCGTAGGCACTCCGACAGTGCCTGTTGCACGTCCGGGATGTGGTGCAGCACCGCGTGCCCGACGACCAGGTCGAAGGTGTCGTCCTCGTAGGGGATCGTCTCGGCATCGGCTACCCGGCCGTCGACGTCCAGTCCGAGGGAGGTGGCGTTGCGCAGGGCCACCTCCACCATGCCCGGTGAGAGGTCGGTGACCGACCCGCGCTTCGCGACCCCGCTGAGCATGAGGTTGAGCAGGAAGAAGCCGGTGCCACTGCCCAGCTCGAGCGCGCGCTCGTAGGGGATCTGCTCGGCTTGCACCTCGGCGCCGACCACCGCGCCGAACCGACCCCGCGCGTAGTCGTTGCAGCGCTGGTCGTAGGAGATCGACCACTTGTCGTCGTAAGTCCCCGCCTCCCAGTCGTGATACAGCACCTGGGCCAGCTTGGTGTCGGAGTACGCCGCCTGGACCTGCTCCGCGGTGGCATGGGGGTTGGGCGCGGGATCAACGTGCTGGCTCGAGCTGGCAGTCATGGTAGACACCCTAAGTGCTGCCTACCGGCCGGTGAATTCCGCCTTGCCCGGCCCGTTGGCGATGAAGGACTCCATGCCGATCTTCTGGTCCTCGGTGGCGAAGCCCGCGGCGAACAGGTGCGCCTCCAGCTTGAGCCCGGTGGCGAGGTCGCCGTCGAGTCCACTGTCGATCGCCGCCTTGGCCGCGGCGAGTGCGCGGGCAGCGGCACCGGTGAACTGGCCGGCCCACCGTTTGGCGGCCTCGTACACCTCGTCAGGGGCCACCACCTCGTCGACCATCCCGATCCGCAGTGCCTCCTCGGCCCCGACGAAGCGGCCGGTGTAGATGATGTCCTTGGCCTTGCTCGGTCCGACCAGCCGAGCCAGCCGCTGTGTGCCGCCCGCGCCGGGGATGATGCCGAGTAACAGTTCGGGCTGCCCGACCTTGGCGTTGTCGCCGGCGATGCGCCGGTCGCAGCACAGCGCCAGCTCGAAGCCGCCACCCAGCGCGTAGCCGGTGATCGCCGCGACGGTCGGCTTGCTGATCTGCGCCACCGCGGAGAAGGACTGGGAGAGCTGACCGCCATCGGCGGCCATGTCCGCATAGGACTTGTTCACCATCTCCTTGATGTCCGCGCCCGCGGCGAAGACCTTCTCCCCGCCGTACACGATGACCGCGCGGACGTCGGAGCGCTGGTCGGCTTCTTGCGCTGCGGCCCGAAGCTCCCGGTGCAGCGTCTCGTTCACCGCGTTCATCGGTGGGCGAGCCAAGCGGATGGTGCCGATGCCGTCGGAGACCTCGAGTGTCACGAATTCAGCCATGCCGAGCACGCTACCGCTCACGCGCGGCGCGCGAAGAACCTGTCGTCGATCGCATCCAGGGCGATGGCGGTCCCAAAGGTCTCGCTGAGCGCCTCGGCGGTGATGACGTCCTCCAGCAGGCCCTGTGCCACGGCCTGGCCGTCCCGCAGGAGCAGGGCGTGGGTGAACCCCGGCGGAATCTCCTCGACGTGGTGGGTGACCAGCACGATGGCCGGGGCATCCGGGTCGGCAGCCAGGTCGGCCAGCCGGAACACCAGGTCCTCGCGGCCGCCGAGATCCAGCCCGGCCGCGGGCTCGTCCAGCAGCAGCAGCTCCGGATCGGTCATCAGTGCCCTGGCGATGAGCACCCGCTTGCGTTCGCCCTCCGACAGGGTGCCGAAGGTCCGCCCGGCCAGGTGCCCCACGCCCACCGTGTCGAGTAGCTCCTCGGCGCGGCCGGTGTCCATCTGGTCGTAGTCCTCCCGCCAGCGACCCAGGACGGCGTAGCCGGCGGACACCACGAGGTCGATCACGCGCTCGTCGGCCGGTACCCGACCGGCCAAGGACGCCGAGCACAGGCCGATGCGCGGGCGCAGCTCGAACACGTCGGTCCTGCCCAGCACCTCACCGAGCAGGTGCGCGGATCCGCTGGTGGGATGCACCTCCGCGGAGGCAATGCGCAGCATCGAGGTCTTGCCTGCGCCGTTGGGCCCGAGGACCACCCAACGCTCGTCGAGTTCCACCTGCCAGTCCAACGGACCCAACAGGGTCGTCGACCCGCGCCGCAGGCTCACATCAGTGAAGTCGACCAAGAGATCCGGGTCCGGTTCAGCCACGGCGACCATCCTCTCCTACCCGGTTCTGCCCGGCAGGGCAGGATGCCTCCGTGTCGCCCGAAACGCCCAGCCGCCCCGGTTCGCCCTTTCCCCTCGGCGCCCACCTGACCGATACCGGAGTCCGGTTTGCGGTCGCCTCTACGGTCGCCGAACGCGTCGAGCTGTGTCTCTTCGACAGCGGCGACCCAGCAGGTGCTGCCGAGCGCCGGGTGGAACTCACCGAGCGCACCTTCGATGTCTGGCACGGCGTGGTCGACGGGGTGAGCGCCGGACAGTGCTACGGCTACCGGGTGCACGCTCCGCTGGGGTTGCCCGGCGATCGCGACGTGGTCCTCCTGGATCCCTACGCCCGCCGGATCCGGGACGGCCTCGCGGTGGTCACCGCACCCGGCGGCCCGGACACCGGCCCTGCGCCCGAGGTGCCCTGGGAACAAACGGTGATCTACGAGCTGCACGTCGGCTCGTTCACCGCCGAACACCCGGAGGTTCCGGCCGCCCTGCGCGGAACCTATCCCGGCCTCGCGCAGCCGGCGGTGCTGCAGCATCTGCGGGCGCTAGGCGTGACCGCGGTGGAACTGCTTCCGGTGCACGCCTTCCTCGACGAGCCCTCGGTGCGAGCACGCGGGATGCGCAACCACTGGGGGTACTCCACCGCCGGCTACTTCGCCCCGCACCCGGGCTACGCCAGCGCCCCCGGCGCCGAGGTCGTGGAGTTTCGCACCATGGTGGCGGCCCTGCACTCCGTCGGCATCGAGGTCATCCTCGACGTGGTCTACAACCACACCTGCGAGGGCGGGGCGGACGGGCCGGTGCTCAGCCTGCGCGGGCTGGACTCCACCGGGTATTACCTGCACTCGCCCGACGGCCGGCTGCTCGATCTCACCGGCTGCGGCAACACCATCGACCCCGCCTCGCCGATGGCCGTGCGTCTGGTGCTCGATTCGCTGCGGTACTGGGCGCAGGACATGGGTGTGGACGGCTTCCGCTTCGACCTCGCCAGCGTCCTCGGGCGTCCGCGCGGGGGCCCCTTCGACCCTCGGGCCCCGCTGTTGACGGCCATCGCCACGGACCCGGTGCTCAGTCGGCGCAAGCTCATCGCCGAGCCATGGGACGCCACCGGCCCCGGCTACCAGGTCGGCGGCTTCGGGGTGCAGTTCGCGGAATGGAACGACCGCTTCCGCGACACGGTGCGCGACTTCTGGTGCGGCTCCGCGCCGCTCGGCGAGCTCGCCAGTCGACTGTCCGGCTCCGCCGACCTCTACGCGGCGAGCAGGCGGCGGCCATGGGCGAGCGTCAACTTCGTCACCGCGCACGACGGGTTCACCCTGCGCGACCTGGTGTCCTACCAGCGCAAGCACAACGACGCGAACGGCGAGGACAACCGGGACGGCACTGACAACAACCACTCCTGCAATCACGGACTGGAGGGGGACACCGACGATGCCGCCGTGCTCGCTGCCCGCGCCCGGCAAGTGCGGGCACTGGCCGCCACGCTCCTGCTGTCCACCGGCACCCCGATGCTGCTCGCCGGGGACGAGCTGGGAAACACTCAGGGCGGCAACAACAACGCCTACTGCGCCCCCGCAGAGACGCCGGCCCCGTGGGCGCTGGACTGGGCGGGCGCCGAACCGGACCTGCTGGCGTTCTTCCAACGGGTCTCTGCGCTGCGCAGGCAGGCCCCGGCATTGCGCCAACCGGAGTTCTTCGAGGGCCGCGCCACCCCGTCGGGACAACCGGACCTGGTGTGGTTCGGCGCCGACGGCCATGAGCTCACCGACGGCGACTGGCGCGACCGCTCCCGGCGGACCCTGCAGATGTGGGTCGACGGCTCGGATGTGCGCTCGCACAGCCGAACCGGCGAGCCCTTGCCCGACGCAAGCTGGCTGCTCCTGCTGCACAGTGACACCGAAGCGAAGGTGACCCTGCCCGCGGTGGGCGAGCTGGAGCTGGTGCTGGACTCCGGCACCGCCACCGGGGCGCCAGCCGGCCCCGCGCGGCTCAACGGTGGCGCCACGGTGTTGCTGCCCGGTTGCACGGTGTGGGCGCTGCGCGCCCGTGCGTGATTTGGGTTGCCCTGAGGACAGTAATCACGCACAGGCCGTCAGGCCCAGCTCGGCCGAGCCGGACAGCAACGGATGGCGCGGGAGCACCCGCACCGTGTAGCCGGCCACCCCGGAGTGCGGCAGCGGGGTGCGCAGCTCGAACGCCTCCCCGCCGGAACCGTCACCGGCGCCTCCGACGTGAGCCATTTCCAGGATCCGCACGTCCTGCAGTTCCTCGTCGGAGTCCACCCGGCCGAGGACGGCCTGCACCACGACGTCCTGCACCCGCAGGCCGGCCAGCTCCACCGCGGCGTGCAAGGTCAGTTCCGCGCCGATCACCGGCGTGTCGGGCAGGCCAGAGGCGTCCACGCTGGCCACCCGCACCCGCGGCCACGCCACCTCCAGCGCGTGCCGGTAGGCCGCGAGCTCCTTGGCGCCGGCAAAGTGATTCTCCTGCAAACGCTGCGCCGATGCCGCCGCCGGCTGGTAGTAGCCCAGCACGTACTCGCTCACCATCCGCGAGGCCAGCACCTGCGGCGCCAGTTCACGCAAGGTGTGTCGGACCATTTCCACCCAACGCGCCGGCACCCCGTCGGATCCCCGGTCGTAGTAACGCGGAAGCACGGCCCGCTCCAGCAACTCGTACATGGCGGTGGCCTCGAGGTCGTCGCGCCGCTGCTCGTCGATCACCCCGTCGGCCGTGGGGATCGCCCAGCCGTTCTCCCCGTCGAACATCTCGTCCCACCAGCCGTCCCGAATGGACAGGTTCAGCCCGCCGTTGAGTGCGGACTTCATCCCGGAGGTGCCACAGGCCTCCAGGGGGCGCAACGGATTGTTCAGCCACACGTCGCAGCCCCAGTAGAGGTAGCGGGCCATCGACATGTCGTAGTCGGGCAGGAACACCACACGGTGGCGCACGTCGTGGTCATCGGCAAAGCGCACGATCTCCTGGATGAGCGCCTTGCCGCCGTCGTCGGCCGGGTGGGACTTGCCCGCCACCACCAGCTGCACCGGGCGCACCGGGTCGAGCAGCATGGCGCGCAGCCGCTCCGGGTCGCGCAGCATCAGGGTCAACCGCTTGTAGGTGGGTACCCGGCGGGCGAAGCCGACCGTGAGCACCTTCGGGTCGAACACCTCAGCTGTCCACGCAAGCTCGGCATTGGTGGCGCCCCGCTCCACCCAGGAGTCCCGGACGCGACGCCGAACTTCTACGACGAGCTTCGCCCGCAACACGTTGCGCATGTTCCACAGCTCTTCGGGCGTCACCTCGTTCAGTGCCTCCCACGGCCGCGCTCCGTGATCGGCACCGAGCGCCGCGGAAACCCGCTCGGACCCGACGAGTCGCTCGGCGAGCTCGATCCACTCCCTGGCCGCCCAGGTCGGGGCGTGCACGCCGTTGGTGACCGAGCTGATGGGCACCTCGTCGGGGTCGAAGCTCGGCCAGAGTTCGGCGAACATCCCTCTGCTCACCTGTCCGTGCAGTTTGGACACCCCGTTGGCCCGCTGAGCCAGCCGCAGACCCATGTGCGCCATGTTGAACATGTGCGGATCGGCCTCCGCGCCAAGGTCCAGGATGCGCTCCAGCGACAGCCCCGGCAGCAGGGCCGAATCGGTCCCCTCGCCCCCGAAGTAGTGCCAGACCAATTCGACGGGAAAGCGGTCGATCCCGGCCGCAACGGGCGTGTGGGTGGTAAACACCGTGCCGGCGCGCACCGCGGCCAGCGCCGCACCGAAGTCGAGCTTTTGCTCGGTGAGCAGCTCGCGGATGCGTTCCAACCCTAGGTAACCCGCGTGGCCCTCGTTGGTGTGGAACACCTCCGGCTGCGCCAACCCCATGGCGTCGCAGTAGGCCCGCACGGCGCGCACGCCGCCGATACCGGCGAGGATCTCCTGCTTGATGCGGTGGTCCTGGTCTCCGCCGTACAGCCGATCGGTCACCGCACGCAGTTCCGGATCGTTCTCCCCGATGTCAGAGTCCAGCAGCAGCAGGGGCACCCGGCCGACCTGCGCGATCCACACCCGGGCGAGCAGTACCCGGTCCCCCGGCATCGCCACGTGCACCAGCACCGGGGCGCCGTCGGTCGTGGTCAGCAGTTGCAGCGGTAGACCCTGCGGATCCAGCGAGGGGTAGTGCTCCAGCTGCCAGCCGTCACCCGACAGCGACTGCCGGAAGTACCCCGAGCGGTAGAGCAATCCCACCGCCACCAGAGGCACGCCCAGATCGGAGGCTTCCTTGAGATGGTCGCCGGCGAGCACGCCGAGGCCGCCCGAGTAGTTCGGCAGCACCTCCGTGACGCCGAACTCCATCGAGAAGTACGCCACCCCGGTGGGCAACCGCTCGGCCTGCGCCCGGTCCTGGTACCACCGCGGTTCGGCCAGATAGCGCTCCAGCTCGGCGGCGAGGGCATCCAGGCGTGTGGTGAAACTCTCATCGGCGGCGAGCGCGTCCAGCCGCGCCGCCGGAACCTCACCGAGCAGGCGCACCGGGTCGTGGCGCACCGTTTCCCACCGCGCGGCGTCGATCTCGGCGAAGAGGTCCTGCGTAGGCGGGTGCCACGACCAGCGCAGGTTCATCGACAGCGGCCCCAGTGCGGCCAATCGCTCGGGAAGGTGCGCTCGGACGGCAAAACGGCGAAGGGCTCTCACGAGCGAGGACGATACCGAGAAGGTCGCTGCCGCGGGCTAGCGTTCGGCGCCGCTGCCCGGCAGGGTAGGTGCGGCGCTTTCCCTGATCCCCCACTTCTGAACGGAGCACCTCACGTGACTGGTCGGCTTGGCATCGACGACGTGGCACCCGTGGTCGCCTGCGGTCGTTACCCTGCCAAGGCGGTGGTCGGGGAGGTGATTCCCGTCGCCGCGTCGGTGTGGCGCGAGGGTCACGACGCGGTGGCGGCGACCGTGGTGTGGCGCGGACCCGGCGCCGGCGCGGCCATGCAGGTCGCGATGGTGGAGGGCCCGGAGCCCGACCGCTTCCATGCGCTGCTGCGCGCCGACACGCCCGGGCTGTGGACCTTTCGCGTCGATGCGTGGAGCGATCCGTTGACCACCTGGCGCCACGCCGTCAACGCGAAGGTGGGCGTCGGGCAGAGCGCGACCGAGCTGGCCAACGATCTGGAGCTGGGCGCCCGGCTGCTCACCGAGGCTGCGCGCAAGGTCAACCGGGCGGGACGGGAGCGGGTGCTGCACGCCGCGGCCGCACTGCGCAGCGACGCCTCCGTCGCCGAGCGCATCGCGCCCGCGTTCTCCGCGGAGGTGACCGAGCTGCTGCGCCGCGACCCGCTGCGCCAGCTCATCACCCGCGGCAAGATGCAGCAGATCTGGGTGGACCGGCCGCGCGCGCTCTTCGGCTCCTGGTACGAGCTGTTTCCCCGCTCCACCGGGGGTGTCGACGCAACCGGGACGCCGGTGCACGGCACCCTCGCCACAGCCGAGCGCGAGCTGGACCGCGTCGCCGACATGGGCTTCGATGTGGTGTATCTGCCGCCCATCCACCCGATCGGCGTCGTCAACCGCAAGGGACCGAACAACACCCTGACGCCGGGGCCCGTGGACGTCGGCTCGCCGTGGGCGATCGGCTCCGCCGACGGCGGTCACGACGCGGTGGATCCCGCGCTGGGCACGCTGGCCGACTTCGACTCCTTCGTGGCCCGCGCGCGGGAGCTGGACATGGAGGTAGCCCTCGACCTGGCGCTGCAGTGCGCGCCCGACCACCCATGGGCCCAGGCGCACCCGGAGTGGTTCACCGTGCTGCCCGACGGCACGATCGCCTACGCCGAGAACCCGCCGAAGAAGTATCAGGACATCTACCCGCTGAACTTCGACAACGACCCGGAGGGCCTCTACCGGGAGGTGCTCCGGGTGGTGCGGCACTGGATGACCCACGGGGTGCGGATCTTCCGGGTGGACAACCCGCACACCAAGCCGCCGAACTTCTGGGAGTGGCTGATCGGTGAGGTCAAGAAGACCGACCCGGATGTGCTGTTTCTGGCCGAGGCATTCACCCGGCCTGCCCGGCTCTACGGCCTGGCCCAGCTCGGCTTCACCCAGAGCTACACCTACTTCACCTGGCGGACGTCCAAGAGCGAGCTCGAGGAGTTCGGCCAGGAGATCACCGACCGGGCCGACATCGCGCGCGCCAACCTGTTCGTCAACACCCCGGACATCTTGCACGCTTCACTGCAGCACGGCGGCCCGGGGATGTTCGCCGTGCGTGCGGTGCTCGCAGCCACCCTGTCCCCCACCTGGGGCATGTACTCCGGCTACGAGCTCTTCGAGGACCGAGCCGTGCGTGCGGGCAGCGAGGAGTATCTTGACTCCGAGAAGTACCAGTTGCGTCCGCGCGACTTTGCCGGCGCACTCGAGCGCGCAGAGTCGCTACAGCCCTTTGTCACCACCCTCAACCACATCCGTCGCGCCCACCCCGCCTTGCAGCAGCAGCGCACCCTGCACTTTCACACCGTGGACACCGATGCACTGCTGGCGTACTCCAAAGTGGATCCACTCAGCGGTGACTGCGTCCTGGTGGTGGTGAGCCTGAACCCCTTCGGCATGGAGGAGGGCACCGTGTGGCTGGACATGCCCGTGCTGGGTCACGAGTGGCCGGACCGGTTCACTGTGCACGACGAGGTGACCGGGGAGTACTACCAGTGGGGACAGTCCAACTACGTGCGCCTGGAGCCCTGGCGGACCGTCGCGCATGTGCTGAGCCTGCCGCATCTGCCCCAGCAGGCCCGCGAGCTCACCGCCCGCCGAAAATGACCGGAAAGAGCTTGGCCCTGTCGTCCCAGCCCAACCTACCCACAGAGGTGAGAATGACCTTGAGCACTGACCCGGTCCGTCCGTTCGCCCCCGGGCACAGCGCAGGCCACGACGCTGAGGGGCACCTGCACGAAGCGAGCGCGGACGACTACATGCACGCACGGTCGCTGCGCGTCGAGACCGACTGGTTCAAGCGCGCGGTGTTCTACGAGGTGCTGGTGCGCGCGTTCAACGACTCCAACGGCGACGGCACGGGCGATCTGCGGGGACTGGCCGGCAAGCTCGACTACATGTCCTGGCTCGGGGTCGACTGCCTGTGGCTGCCCCCTTTCTACGACTCGCCGCTGCGCGACGGCGGCTACGACATCCGGGACTTCCGGGCCGTGCTTCCCGAATTCGGCACCGTCGACGACTTCGTGTATGTGCTCGACCAGGCGCACCGTCGAGGCATCCGGATCATCACCGACCTGGTAATGAACCACACCTCCGACACCCATCAGTGGTTTCAGGAGTCCCGCCACGACCCCGAGGGCCCCTACGGCGACTTCTACATGTGGGCCGACGACGACACCGGCTACCCCGATGCGCGCATCATCTTTGTGGACACGGAGAACTCGAACTGGACCTGGGACCCGGTGCGCAAGCAGTACTACTTCCACCGGTTCTTCTCCCACCAGCCCGACCTCAACTACGACAACCCGGAAGTACAGGACGCGATGATCGACGTCCTGCGCTTCTGGATGGACCTCGGTATCGACGGCTTCCGGCTGGACGCCGTGCCGTACCTGTTCGCCAGGGAGGGCACCAACTGCGAGAACCTCCCGGAGACGCACGCCTTCCTCAAGAAATGCCGCAAGGTCGTCGACAGCGAGTACCCGGGCCGCGTCCTGCTGGCCGAAGCCAACCAGTGGCCCTCCGACGTGGTGGAGTACTTCGGCGAACCGGACGCCGGCGACGAGTGCCACATGGCCTTCCACTTCCCGCTGATGCCCCGCATCTTCATGGCGGTGCGCAGGCAGAGCCGGTTCCCGATCTCGGAGATCCTGGCGCAGACCCCGGACATCCCGAGCTCGGCGCAATGGGGCATCTTCCTGCGCAACCACGACGAGCTGACTTTGGAGATGGTCACCGACGAGGAGCGGGACTACATGTACGCGGAGTACGCCAAGGACCCGCGGATGAAGGCGAACATCGGCATCCGCCGACGGCTGGCCCCGCTACTGGAGAACGACCGCAACCAGCTCGAGTTGTTCACCGCGCTGCTGCTCAGCCTCACCGGCTCGCCGATGCTGTACTACGGCGACGAGATCGGCATGGGCGACAACATCTGGCTCGGTGACCGGGACGCCGTACGCACCCCGATGCAGTGGACCCCCGACCGCAACGCGGGGTTCTCCCGGGCCGACCCGGCCCGGATGTACCTCCCGGTGATCCTGGACCCGACCTACGGCTACCAGGCGGTCAATGTGGAGCAGCAGATGGGCTCCACCAACACCTTGCTGCACTGGACCCGGCGGATGATCGAGGTCCGCAAGCAGCACCCGGCGTTCGGGCTCGGCTCCTTCACCGAGCTGGGCAGTGCGAACCCGAGTGTGCTGTCCTTCCTGCGGGAGCTGTCCCCGTCGCACAGCGAACCAGGGGGCACCGACCGGGTCAGCGACGTCATCCTCTGCGTCAACAACCTGTCCCGGTTCCCGCAGGCCGTGAAGCTGGACCTCGCGATGTTCAACGGCCGCATTCCGGTGGAGCTGACCGGCGCGGTGCCTTTCCCGACGATCGGCAGCGACGAGTACATGCTCACCCTGCCCGGGCACGGCTTCTTCTGGTTCGCGCTGCAGCCGGACCCGGCGATGCCAGGGCCGCAGAGCGCCGCAGGGTCCGAGGCCCACGAGGCGGTGCGGCCATGAGCACTGAGCTGGAGGACATCCTCGCGCAGTGGCTGCCCGTGCAGCGGTGGTTCGGTGCGATGAACCACGCGCTCACCAGCGTGCAGGTGCGCAACAGGGAGGTGCTGCACGACTCCGCAGGGCTGCGCGTCGAGCACCTCCTCGTGGCTGCCGAGCTGGTCGGTGCCTCCACCCAGCTCTTCCAGGTGCCGCTGAGCTTCCGCGCCGAGCGGCGCCCGGAGCTGGCCGCGAGCGCATTGAACGGCCACCAGCCGCTCGATGGCGCGGGCGGGATCGCTTACGACGCCCTGCGCGATTCGGCGGCGCTCGCCGTCATCGCCGACGCGCTCGCCACCCAACGCAGCGCCGGAGCGCTGCAGTTCAAGACCGAGACGGGCGTGGAGTTGCCAACCGGGATGACCGGTCGCGCGCTGTCCGCCGAGCAGTCCAACTCCTCGGTCATCCTCGGGGAACGGCTGCTGCTCAAAGTGTTTCGGCGCGTCGCGCCGGGCCTCAACCCGGACCTGGAGCTGCACAGGGCGCTGGCCGCCGGCGGGTGCCCGTGCATCGCCCCCGTCCGCGGGTGGCTCGAGGGCACCGTCGACGGCGAGCCGACGACGCTGGCCATGGCCCAGGACTACGCGGCGAATTCGGCCGACGGCTGGCAGATGGCACTGACCAGCGTCCGCGACCTCTTCGCCGAGGCGGACCTGCACGCTGAGGAGGTGGGCACCGACTTTGCCGACGAAGCGCATCGGATCGGGGCGGCCGTGGCGCAGGTGCACACCACCCTCGCCGAGGAGCTCGGGACCGAACAGCGCGACGCGGCGAACAGTCCGGTGGAAGGCATGTTGGCTCGGCTGGCCTCGGCCACCGCCATGATTCCCGCCCTGGCCGCATTCACCGAATCGGCCAGGGAGATCTTCCTCGCCGCCCAGCAGACCTCGTACCCGCCGACCGTGCAGCGAGTGCACGGTGACCTGCACCTGGGTCAGCTCCTGCGTACCCCCCGGCACTGGTTGCTCATCGACTTCGAGGGCGAGCCGGCGAAGACCCTGGCCGAGCGTCGGCGGCCGGACAGCGTGCTCCGGGACGTCGCCGGAATGCTGCGCTCCTTCGACTACGCCGCCTTTCACCAGCTGCACGAGGCCGAGCACCCCGGCCCGCGCACCCAGCTGGAGTTCCGGGCCCGGCAGTGGGCGCAGCGCAACATCGCCGCCTTCTGCGAGGGGTATGCCGAAGTCACCGGCACCGACCCGCGCGAACACCGTGAACTGCTCCGCGCCTACGAGCTAGACAAGGCCGTGTACGAGGCGGTGTACGAGGCGCAGAACCGGCCGAGCTGGCTGGAGATCCCGCTGCGCGCCATCCGGCGGCTCACCGGAGCGACTCCCGCTCGCACCGAAGCGACGCATCGCACAGAACAGGACCCCTCATGAACAGCCCCGTCACCCGGGACCAGGCGCGCCCCGACACCGAGGACCTGACGCGGTTGCTGTCGGGCACCCACCACGACCCGCACTCGGTGCTCGGCGCTCACCCGCACCCCAAGGGCACCGTCATCCGGGCGCTCCGACCCGACGCCGGCGCGGTATCTGCGCGGATCGGCACCACGGACTACCCGCTGGAGCACATCTACGGCGGCCTCTTCGGTGCGCTGGTACCCGTCACGGACCTGGCCGACTACCGGCTGGTGGTCACCTACGGGGCGGACACCCACGTGGTGGCCGACGGATACCGCTTCCTGCCCACCCTCGGGGAGATGGACCTGCACCTGGTCGTGGAGGGACGCCACGAGCGGCTCTGGGAGGTGCTCGGAGCGCACGTGCGCAGCTACGACACCCCCGACGGCACCGTGCGCGGGGTGTCCTTCGCGGTGTGGGCGCCCAACGCCCGCGGCATCTCGGTGGTCGGCGACTTCGACGGCTGGGCCGGTCGGTCCACCCCGATGCGCGCACTCGGCTCCACCGGGGTGTGGGAGGTGTTCGTGCCCGGTCTGTCCGATGGCACCCGTTACAAGTTCCGGGTGCACGGCGCGGACGGCTCGGTGGTGGACAAGGCCGATCCGATGGCCTTCGCCACCGAGATCCCCCCGGCCACGGCGTCGGTGGTGTACACGAGCGGCTACCGGTGGCAGGACCAGGAGTGGTTGGCCAAACGGGCGACGGGACAGCCGCACGCCGAGCCGATGAGTGCCTACGAGGTGCACTTGGGATCCTGGCGGCCCGGACTGAGCTATCTGGAGCTGGCCGAGCACCTGGTCGCCTACGTGCACGAGGCCGGCTTCACCCACATCGAGCTGCTGCCGGTGGCCGAGCACCCCTTTGGCGGCTCCTGGGGCTACCAGGTCAGCTCCTACTACGCCCCCACCTCGCGTTTCGGCTCGCCGGATGAGTTCAAGGCCTTCGTCGACGCCATGCACGCCGCGGGCATCGGCGTGCTGGTCGACTGGGTTCCCGCGCACTTCCCCAAGGACGCCTGGGCGCTGGCCCGCTTCGACGGCACCGCCCTGTACGAACACGCCGACCCGCGCCGGGGCGAGCAGATGGACTGGGGCACCTACGTCTTCGACTTCGGCCGCAGCGAGGTACGCAACTTCCTGGTGGCCAACGCCCTGTACTGGCTGGAGGAGTTCCACATCGACGGCCTGCGGGTCGACGCGGTCGCCTCCATGCTGTACCTGGACTACTCCAGGGAGGCGGGTCAGTGGGAGCCGAACATCCACGGCGGCCGGGAGAACCTGGAGGCCGTGGCGTTCCTGCAGGAGATGAACGCTACGGTGTACAAGCACCATCCCGGGGTGGTCACCATCGCCGAGGAGTCCACCTCCTGGCCCGGCGTCACCCGGCCCACCCATCTCGGCGGCCTCGGGTTCGGGATGAAGTGGAACATGGGCTGGATGCACGACACCCTGAGCTATCTGGGGCAGGATCCGGTGCATCGCAGCTACCACCACCACGGCATGACGTTCTCCCTGGTGTACGCCTGGAGCGAGAACTTCGTGCTACCGATCAGCCACGACGAGGTGGTGCACGGCAAGGGTTCGCTGTGGCAGCGGATGCCGGGCGACGACTGGAACAAGGCGGCAGGGCTGCGCGGCCTGTTGGCGTACATGTGGGCCCATCCGGGCAAGCAGCTGCTGTTCATGGGCAGCGAGTTCGGCCAGCCCAGCGAATGGTCGGAGAAGAGTGGACTGGAGTGGGCGCTGCTTGCCGATCCCGACCGTGGCCACCTGCACCGCGGCGTCCAGCGAATGGTCGCCGACCTGAACAGCACCTACCGCGGCGAGCCCGCCCTGTGGACGCAGGACGCCACGCCCGAGGGGTTCTCCTGGATCGACGCCAACGATGCCGAGAACAACGTGCTCAGCTTCCTGCGCTACGGCAGCGACGGCTCCGTACTGGCCTGTGTCGCCAACTTCGCCGGTGTTCCGCACGAGGGCTACCGGCTCGGTCTGCCCAGTGCCGGCAGCTGGCGAGAGGTGCTGAACACCGACGCCGAGGCTTACGGCGGCTCGGGGGTGGGCAACCTCGGGACCGTGCACGCCACGGACGATCCGTGGCACGGCAGGCCGGCCTCGGCCGATGTGCGGCTTCCTCCGGCCGGAGTGCTCTGGCTGGTTGCCGAGCGCTAGGGTGACGCCACGCAGGCGGCGGCGCACGCGGCCGGCATCGGACGACCAAGGGGTGCGGATGGCCTGGCCGAGGAGTATCGCTCGCCGGTGCACGACCTTCGGTTCGGTACTGGTGCTGCTGGCACTGGTCGCCGGGTGCTCAAGCGTCGTGAACGGCAAGGCAACCTCGATCTACTCCGACCCGAACACGGTGGCCGGCCTGCGGGTCAGCAACGGTCCCAGTGGCCCTCGGCCAACGTGGCCAAGACCGACCTGCCCGTGCAGGGCGGCACCGACGACGAGGTCGACGGGATCGCGGCGAACGCCGTCGCCGACGTGCAGACCTACTGGAAGGAGATGTACCCCAAGCTGTTCAACGCGCCGTTCGAACCGGTGGAGAAGGTGGTGTCCTACGATTCGGCGGCGAAATCCGGCAGCAAGGTCTGCGGCACCAGCACGACGGGGTTCATAAACGCCTTCTACTGCGAGGGCGACGATCTCATCGCCTGGGACCGCGGGAAGCTGCTGCCGATCATCCAGGACCGGTTCACGCCGATGGGCGTGGTCACGGTCCTGGCCCACGAATACGGCCACGCCGTCCAGCACCACTCGAAGATCAACCCGAAGACGACGCCCAGCATCGTCCTGGAACAGCAGGCCGACTGCTTCGGCGGCGCGTTCCTGCGGTGGGTGGCCGAGGGCAAGGCCGAGCACTTCACGCTGAACACCTCCGGTGGCCTCAACACGGTGCTCGCGACGACGGTCGCGGTGCGCGACAAAACCGGCAGCGATCCCCGCGCCAGGCGGGCCCACGGTTCGGCGTTCGACCGGGTGAGTGCCTTCCAGTTCGGCTTCACCGACGGTCCCGCCCGCTGCGTGGCGATCAACGCCGACGAGGTCACCGCCCGGATCCAGAAGCTGCCTTCCCAGTTCACCGGGCGTAGCGACACCGGCGAGCTCCCCGTGACCGAACAGAACATCCAGCACGTGGTGCAGTCGCTCAAGGAGAGCTTCCAGGCCAACCACGTGCCGGAGCCCGCCGTCAGCTTCCAGGGCTCGGCTACGTGTGCGAATGCGAAGGCGACTCCCCCCGTCAGCTACTGCCCCGCCACCAACACACTCACCGTAGACGTGGCCGGACTTGCCGAACGAGCCAAGAAACCGGGCGACGACGACGACACCAGCGCCCTGCCGAGCTCGATCAACGGTGACTTCAGCGCCTACGTGCTGCTCGCCTCGCGATACACGCTGTCGCTGCAGAAGGGGCTGGGCGCCTCCCTCAGCGGGGAGATCGTCGGGCTGCGCAGTGCCTGTTACGCGGGCGGCTACGCGGCGGCCACCACGTCCAACGGTGCGTCGTTGCAGCTGTCTCCGGGTGACCTCGACGAGGCCGTGTCGGGGCTGCTCGCCGACGGACTGGCCGCCAGCGATGTCAACGGCAAGGAAGCCCCCAGTGGGTTCACCCGGGTGCAGGCGTTCCGCACCGGGGTGCTCGACGGCACCGCCGCCTGCGCCGCGGTGTACAGCTGAGGCGCTTCAGTACTGAGGTCGCTCGTCAGTACAGAGCGCTCGCCAGCTTGCGCCGGGC
>JAABVA010002978.1_pt1 | contig 16474 bp, 14 predicted proteins | sample 5560331 | NCBI WGS metagenome assembly JAABVA01 (sample SAMN12812661, study PRJNA571458) | rock metagenome | isolation source: Antarctica rocks | place: Antarctica: Victoria Land, Mt New Zealand sud | collected 2016-01-07 | reverse complement strand
CGCCCAAGCGCACGGTCAGGTCGAGCGCCGCCTCATAGTCCACGGTTTTGAATGTTCTACTCATGCTTCCTACTGTACCACCGCGCGCGGGATGGAGAGCCCGCTTCTCTCCGACAAACTGCTAGTAACCCACTAATCGCCCAGGCGTAATACTTGCGCCCAACGTGTACGCGCCGGCGGTGTGCGCTGCACGGTCCGCCCCGACGGATCTCACCAGCGGCTCAACGTTTCGCGGCGCCGCCGATCGCTCCATGTCGTGTAGATGCGCGTTGTCTCTAGTTTACCGTGCCCGAGGTGGCGAGCCGTTTCCTCCAAGTCGAGCGTTTCCGCGAAGAGGCGCGTGCCGGCCGCGTGGCGCAGGCTATGCACATCGCCGAGGGCGGAGCTTTCACCGATCCCACGCAGAATCGGATGCGTGGTCGCGCTCGCGAGAGTGCGCACGCGCGTTGGCGGCCATTCCCGCTAACGATCATCGAGCCGGCGATAGGGGGACAGGTCCCTGGCCGACACGCGGCACCAAGACCAACCCGTTCGTCGCGATCGCTGAGCGGGCCGGTCGGTCAACTGCCATCTGGGAACCCGCCTCGGTGCAGCACCGTGGGGTGGTGTGGCAGCGTGTCGGGCGGGCGTACCGACGCACGCCACCCCTCGGGGTAGGGCTCCAACCCGCGGACCAGAGGCGACGGCTGAGCGGTGGGCTCACCAACCAAACGCTCCAGCGCGTCGCGGAGGGCGCGGATGTTGTCCGGGCCGAACCGCGCCTGCCACCGCTCCTCGATGACCCCGAGGAGCCGACGATGCGCTTCCTGAGCTTTTCTGCCCTGCGGGGTAAGGCGCACGACCCTGGTACGAGCGGCGGTGCGATCCGGCTCAATGACAACGTGACCGCGCCTCTCCAGGAAACCCACCGACATACTGATGGCCTCCTTCGAGACGCCCGTCAGGTGCGGAAGGTCGCGGACGCGCACGCCCTCCTCACTCAGGACCCGCAGGGTGTTGGCGCTGATCGCGAGTGACACGGTCGACGCGCGCTCGAACTCGATGGTGAACGCGAACAACACCTGGGACAGGAGAGCGGATAGATCGAGGCGAAACGCCCTGCCACCTTCTCGTTCCGCTGGCGCCCGTTCGTCCGGGGGCGGGGCCTTGGCGAACAACCCGTACCCCACCCCCGGGAGATACGGGGGCAGCGCGACGTCGAGCTGACTGACCAGCGCCTGCAACGACTCCTTGAGGGTGTCGATCTCGTCCGTGCCGAACCGCGCCCTCCACCGCTCCTCGATGACGCCCGCCAGCGGTCGCCAGACCGCCTGAGCCCTCCGACCGGCGGCGGTGGGGCGCACCACCCAATCGTCGCGCGGCGGCTTGGGTCGGCGGTCAGCCGGATCCGGCTTGACCACGACGTACCCCCACCTTTGGAGGCCCGCGAACGAGCCCTTCGTGGTGCGGGCCCGCGCATGAAGCTCATGGACACGCACGCCGTCCTCGCCGACGAACTGCATGACGTTTGACCACATCACCTGTGACACTAGCCAGGGCGCCCCGCGCGGGGCGCCCGCCTTGCCTGCGTTCGTCGTCCAGTGCGGCATCTGATGCTCGAACTCGTTGTCGAACTCGATCGTGAACGCGACCAGCGCCTGGGAGAGAAGCGCGGACAACCCAAGACGGTCCGTCATCGGTCGAACCCCCCGCGCGCGCGCGCCGCGATCGCCTCGGCGAGATCACGGTTCGTCGACAATCCGCCCACAATCTCGGGTAACCGCGCCCGTCCGCACACGACACTCCAGCACTCCAGGATCAGCGAGGGAGCGCGGACCGCGTCCGCGAGCCGCGCCCGCTCATCGACGTCGAGGCGGACGTGGGCGCGGTAGCCAGCGATGACCGCATCGACGAGTCCAAGGTCTCGCCCCCCTGCCGCCCACAGGAGAAACCCGAGCGACGACACACGGGGGCCGCGTCCCGCGCCGGTCCAGTCAATGAGCACCGGGCCCACTTCAGGCGCCACGATGACATTGGGTGGCGTGAAGTCCGGATGGATGAACGCGGACGGCAGGTCACGGCCATCGTCGGTGCGCGCGACGTCCTCGCACAACGACGCGCACAGCGCCCGCTGATCCGAGGGCGCGACACGCTCGACATCGGCGAGCAATGCCGTCAACGCATCGATGTCTTCCCGTCGCCCGCCGCCACGGAGAGACAAGTGATGCCACGACCCGCTGTCCCGCGCGCTGGCCCCCGACCCGGCGGGCAGGGTGTGCAGGCGACCGAGGAGGTCTCCGAGAATGTGTAAGGTCCGTGGACCGCGCCGCGCAGGAGTACCCGGGACGTGTTCAGTCACGAGGACGCCCTGCCCCTCCAGCGTGGACACAGCGTCGGCGCGCGCGCACCGTTCGGCGGGAAAGCCGTGCTCTTCCAAGAAGCGCAGCGCCTCGGCGTCGCCCTGCACCTGTGCGAGGGGCCGCAGCGCCGAGAACACGCGAGCGACCCAGGGGGGGGCCGTCGTGCCGGTCAACGCGAAACACGCCCAGATCCAGTTCTGTCAGCTCCGCTACCCGGATGCCGTAGCGATCCTCGAGATGGGCCGGAAGATCCTCCGTTCCGGAGCGCGCGTAGACCTGCTCCTTGAACGTCTCGATGGAGGGACCGATCTCGGGCACGGCCCTCTCGGTGGCAGTCCTCGCCACGTTCGTGGCCGTCGTTCGCATCTTCTCTGTCATCTCTGTCATCGATCGCACCTACCCCCTTCGTTCACTGCGGCACAGCCGCGCTGGATGACGTCGTCTGGCTGCGTGTCCAGCCCCCCTGCGCTGTCAGGGCCATTGGCCCAGTGTAGCGGTCGCTGTCACGAGCCGCACTCTGTGTAAAGATTGCCCTGGATGGTTGCTCCTCGCCCCGAAGGCGCTCACTGTCAGAGGAGGCGCTTCTCCCTTGACGAGCTATGGACGGAACCCAGGGACGACGGACAGCCGCTCCGCATCCCGTGGGTGCGCGGGAGGGGCCGTCGCCCCACGGCGACCCGACCGACATCCCGGTCGTGCTCAACCACTCTGCGTCGCGATCCACCATGTGTTGCCCGCTGGGTCCCGCACGCCGCCGCGGCGGTCGGGATCATCCTTTTGGGTTGGCTCCTGCACCGCGACGCCACCGGCCGTGAGCGCGCGCTGGTAGGTCGCGTCGACGTCGGGGACGTACACATGCAGCCACACCGGGAAGGCCGGACAGTCGCCGCTGCTGTCGGCGATCATGACGATCGCATCGTCGATCCGCACTTCGGCATGCATAATGGAGCCATCGGGCTTATCAAACCGGCGCAGCTCCTCGGCGTCGAAGGTCTGCCGCAAGAAATCGATCACGCGTTGAGCGTGGTGCGCGACCACGTACGCTGACACGCTCGCATAGGCGTCGGGCTTATAGCCTCGGTTCACAGGCGTTTCCTCCCAGGGCGGCGTGCTGCCCTGATCGTTAGTCGTCCTCTCGTCAGAGGCATTATAGAACAGGTATTCTACGTTGTCAAGCGGCGTGGCGCGGTGCATGGCGTCCAACGAACACGGCGTGGCGAGGGTGACGTTGCCCCTACAGCCCACCTAGCCCGACTGGCGCCACGGCATGTCGGGCGCGGGAAGCGTGAACCGACGTGGCGCGGTATGCCGTGAGCGCTCGTAGCGGGCCGTGACAGCGTGCGTGAGATCAGCGCATCGCTGGCCCATCAATTGTAACCCCGACGGAATACTGTTTTTCCCCTGCCGCGCCCGCGGCGCTCCGCTCGCGATCACTGCGGGGACGGATGCGTGACACCCCATAGGACGAATCCGATACTCAGGATGACGCTAGCCGCGATGACGCCCTGAGCGACGGGCCGCAGACGCGGCCTGTGCAGGCAGAAGACCATGACGGCGATGACGACGACGAGGTCGATAAGGGTGGCCAACACGAGGCCGAACACGAGATACATACCGAGGAAAAAGCCGCTGTCACCTTTCATAGGTGGCGGGCCGGTCACCGCGGCGGGCCGTTGTGTGCCCACCAATTCATCGCCAGGAGGATAGCGCCGCCCAGTGCGACGAAGACGGCGCCGAACACGATAAAGCCGACGGGCAGACAGCCGGTCGCCATGAACGTGTCGATCCGGGCGTCGCGCGGGTTGGCGGGGTTATACAGCACCGGGACCGTCTGTCCGACCCGGCGAGAGCGCCAGCTCGTCCCCGTGGACGACTGGAACTGGACGGCCTGCCCGTCCGTCGTCGCGAACCGCACGACGGGGAAGTAGAGATAGCTGCCCGTGCTCCCGAGGCCGCCCGTGTTCCCGAGGCTGTCCGAGTTCCCGAGGCTGTCCGAGTTCCCGGGGCCGCCTGGGTTGGACCAGCGCCGCGCAAGGTCGACCACGTCGCCCGTCGTCCGCACCGCCCGGCGGGCGAAGCGTCGCGCCCGCACCAGCATTATGACGCCTAGCGCCACGAAGATCAGACCGACCGCGCAGAAGATGGCGGGGATGATCTCTGGGTGATCGCCGACGAAAGAGGACAAGACTGGGATCATGCGTTTTCTCCTTGTGCTACTGGCCGGTACACATTCGGCCCCACGGGCGGCGTATCGCCGCCCGTGGGGCTTTATTCATAGACGAGCTCCGCCTTCCCTCCGTGCGCCGCGCTACGGCGCGAAGCCCTGCGTCCCGCGCAGTTGGGTGTGGTAGCCCACGTTGATGATCGTCTGCTCGGCGATAAAAGGCTGACCGTCGGTGGACTGGACCACGACGCCGTGCGGACGGCTGATGCCAGTGCCGGCCGTATACACCGCGTGCGGGCCAATGCTGAAGGTGAAGGTCTGCGGCGTCGCGGCCTGGCTATTCTGGCCGTAGCACGTTATCGTCCCCTCCACGCTCCGCGTCGGTGACGGGTTGTAGATGAGTTCATCCTCGACGCCGTCGCGATTGTCGGCGGCGAAGCTCCATTGCGCGCGCGGCGTGGTCAGGCCGAGAATGACCTCGCCCGCGGGCTGGGCGGGTAGCACCGCGCCGGGGCCGGCATTCGGCGAGCTATTGGTACCGATGCCGTGATACTCGGCGCGCTCGACGATCACGGGCTGGCTGCTCGTGACCGCGATCGCCTGATGGAAGTCGCCATCGGGCCTGACGATATTGGAGCGACTGTGCGGGGCCACCGTGACGCTGGGCGCCGCGACAACGCGCCCCTGCGTGACCCCTTCGTAGTAGCGCGCGGTGACCCGCGCCGGCCGGTCGCCGGGGTTGAGCACGGTGAGGTAGCTCTCGAAGAGGATGGTCGGCGCGCCGCCCCCGAAATACCATGTCGTCGCCGTGCCGGTCGCGCCCATGCGCGCGGTCAGTCCGTAGCCGCCCGCGCCGAAGGTCAGGCTGCGTTCGACGGCGATGGGGTGATCGCTGTCCACGACCGCGCCGAGCGACTGGTTGGGCAGCACGCGGTTCACGTCGACGAGCGTTTGCGTGTGCGCGGGCACGCTGACTGCCACGGCGCGGCGTGGCCCGTTCGCCGCGGACACCAGGCGCAGCGTGACGTGCGCCGGTCCGTCGCCGGGGTTGAGCAGCGCGACCGTTTCGTGGAAGGTCAGGAACGTGTAGCCCTCGGCCAGATACTAGCGCGTGGCCAGCGCCGGGCTGCCCAGGATGTCGTCGCCGTCCTGGCCGTTCCGCGTGAGATCCAGTTGCGCTGTGACGGGCTGGTTCGACTGGACGCGCAGGCCGAACGCGCCCGTCTGTTTGATCAAGCCCTGCACGGGGACGGCGCGCTGGAACGAGGCGGGGACGCTCAAGGCGGCGTGCGCGGTGGCGCCGTCGGCGAAGTAGAAGGTGAGGCGCACGGCGGCCGCCGCCCCATTGGCGTTGAGCAGGTCGAGCGTGGAATGCGCGGACGCGCTGTTCTGGCCGCCAGCCAGGTAGAACTGTGTGGCGCCGGGCGCGCGACTGGCCCGTCCGGCCACGGCCGGCGTGGCGCCGTGCGTCGTGGCGTACGCGCCCGCGGCGCCGGCCGTCACACTGAGCGCCGCCAGGATGGCGCACCCACAAGTCATGAAGCGTGTCATACGATCTATCCTCCTGTGATGTCTGGTGTTCCGATGATACCTGGTGTTCTAATTGACCAACGTGACTCGTCCCCGCCAGACAATGTCTAGGGGCCGGGTTGATAGGAGCCGGCGATGCCGTCGAAGACGATCTGCGCATCGCCGATGTCCTGTGGCGCGGCCGTGAATGAGAAGAGGTGCGCCGTGCCCCCCGCGACGACGTACACCCGCTCGCTATCCTCCGTCGCCCCCGCCACGGTGACCTGCGCAAGGTCCCGATAGGCGTGGCGCCCGGCGACGACGACGCGCTCCTCGTCGAGGAGGCGTAACCCGGGTTGGCGTGCGAGCGCGCCGCGATACCGCTCCAGGCTGTCCTGTCCCCGCCCCACCGTCGTGAGCGTCACCGTCATGACTGTCGTACCGGACGGGGCGCGGAAGGCGGCCGCAGCGCCGCGCGACGTTGTCTGTCGCCAGCCGGCGGGCACGCGCACGGAGAAGCGCCCGCGCGGGTCGGTGTAGAGATGTCCCCCGCTCGGGGGCTGCAATGCGCGGCCCCAGGCCGTGCCCGCGCCACCCGTCGCGGATGGCGGCGCGCTCTCCGTTGGCGTCGCCATCGCGCGCGGTGTGCCCCTCGTGGCGACAGGGGTCGCGGACGGTGTGCCGCGAAGCACCGTCGGCGTGGATGCCAGCGGCGCTGCCTGTCCCCTCATCGTCGCGGTCGCGCTCGCCGTCATGGTCGCGCTCGCTGCGGTTGTCACAGTGGCGTGCGCCCGGGCGACGGTCGGCGTGGCGGACGTCGCCGTCGCCACGATGGGCGCCGTCGGCGTGGGCGCGGCGTCCGGCTCGACGCCAATCTCCACGCGGCACGCGGTGAGCGTCGACAGGAGCAGGAGCAGGATGATGACGCCCAGCGCTTGCCTCGTCCGCACGGCCTGTGGCGCCCGCATCACTCCCTCCTTCGCGCCTTCGCACTCTCCCGCCGATGGAGCGGCCTCCCCGCTACTCTTCTATCATACAGGGCCGCTGTGACGGGGCTATGGCAAGGATGTAGCAGGCGTGCAACAGGGTGTTACCGTTCAGCAACGCCCGGGGGGTGGGTCGGGAGCCGCAGGGTGACGACCGTGCCCTGCCCCGCGCGGCTGCGCAGGTTCACCGCGCCGTGGTGCCGCGCCGTTATGGCGCGGACCAAGGCCAACCCCAGCCCGCTGCCCGGCACGGCGCGGGCGGCCTGCGCGCGATAGAGTTCCTCCCACACGAAGGGCTGGTCCGCGTCGGCGATGCCCGGCCCCGTGTCGGCGACCTCGACCACCACGCCCGCGCCGTCCTCGAAGCCGCGGACCTCCACGGTGTCGCCGGGGGCCGTGAATTTGACGGCGTTGTCCAGCAGGTTGTGCAGGCACAGGAAGAGCAGGTCACGGTCGCCCTCCACCGTGGGGAGGGGCCACGGCGCGCGCGGCACGTTCAACGACACCCGCCGCGACCCGGCGTCGGGCCGCTCCTCGACGAGCGCCACGGCCTCCTCCAGCAGCGCGGTCACGTCCACCGGGGCGCGCTCCAGCGGCCGCGTCTCCAGGTCGGCCAGCTTGCGCAGATCGGCGGCCAGTCGTCCGAGGCGCGCCGCTTGGGCGCGGATCGACCGCACCGTGCCGTCACGCCCCACCTCGGCCGGGCCGACCGGCGCCTCGAGGTTGGCTAAACCAGCGTGGATGGCGGTCAGCGGGTTCTTGAGTTCGTGGTCCAGCTGGCGCAGGAAGCGGTGCCGGTCGTCGGCCGCCTGTGTCCGCGCCGCGGCGACGGCGCGGCGGCGCGCCGTTCCGATGCGACGGGCGCCGGCCATCCCACCGAGGGTCGCGAGGGTCAGCAGCAGGCCCAGCGCGAGGGCGAGGGCGCCGAGGTCGGCGCGCAGATAGAGGAGGGGATCGGGCCAGAGACCGACGGACGTCAGGATGAGCAGGAGCAGCCCCAGGGCGGCCGGCGCGAGCGCGACGGCCCAGGGCCGCACCCGCCTCACGGGGCCGGCTCCTGCTCCACGACGCCCGCGAAGCGGTAGCCCTGGCCCGGCACGGTCTCCACGTAACGCGGCCGGGCCGCGTCGTCGTTCAGGACGCGGCGAAGCTCGGCCACGCGTGTGTCTACGGCGCGCGTGCCGGCGGGATAGTCCCAGCCCCACACGCTGTCCAGCAACCGCTCACGCGTGATCAGTTCATCCGGGTGGGTCATCAGGTAGTCGAGCAGGGCCAGCGCTTTGGGGGTCAGGACGACCTCGGCCCCGGCGACCCAGGTGCGGCGGGCCCGCCGGTCGAGCGTGAGGGCGCCGCTGGTCAACCGCTGCGCGGCGGCGAGCGGCGGCTGGCCGGGGCGCGCGCGGCGCAGCACCGCGCGCAGGCGCGCCACCAACTCGTGCGGGTCGAACGGCTTGTTGAGGTAGTCGTCGGCCCCCTCGTCCAGAGCCATGGCGCGCTCGGTGGCGTCGCCCACCTGCGTGAGCAGGATGACCGGGGTCCACTGGCCGGCGTGGCGCAGGCGGCGCAGAACCTCACGGCCGTCGAGGCGGGGCATCAGCACGTCGAGCACCAGCGCGTCGGGCGGCGTGTCCGTGTCCGTGGCGCGCCGCAGGCCCTCCGCGCCGTCGGTGGCCACGGTGACGGCGAAGCCGGAGCGCTCCAGGAACGGCGCCAGATTATCCGTGATCGCCGCCTCGTCGTCGACGAGCAAGATGGACGGGCGGTCACCCACGGGATGGGCGCCCCTCCGACGGCGCGACCGCGCAGCTCATCATATGTCCTGCTCCCCCCTATCGGTCGAAGGCCCTACGTGTCCTCACTCCTTCTGTAAGAAGTATGGCTGAAGCGGCGAGTAGTTAGACAACAGTTCTAAACACTCGCCACTTGCCACTCACCACTCGCTACGACCAGCCGCCGTTGTCACCGCCGCCGGAGTTGTCCCAGCCGCCGCTGTCTCCGCCGGAATTGTCCCCGCCGCCGGCGTTGGGATCATATGAGGCGTCATTGCCGAAGCCCTGGTTGTCCCCTTGCGGCTGCTGGTAATCCTGTTGCGGCTGGCCCTGATCGCCATAGTAGTTGTTGACGATCTCTTCACGCGGCTGGTCCTGGACGCCCTGGAAGTCTTGCCCCCTGTCGTCGTGGTGATCGAACAGGGCGTTGCCGATCAAATCCCCGGCAAGACCGCCGGCGACGCCGCCCGCCAATCCGCTGGCCAACCCGCCGCCCATGCCGCCAAGTCCGCCCAAGATGCCGCCATGCTGCTGTGGCTGGCCTTGCGGATAGCCTTGCTGGTACCCTTGTGGCGGATACTGCCCCTGTGGGTACCCCTGGGGCGGGTATTGGTTATAGCCCTGTTGCGGCGGGTATTGCGGGTACTGCCCCTGCGGCTGGCCGTAGGGAGGCTGATAACCCTGTTGCGGGTAGTGCGGCGGACCCTGATAGGGTGTCTGCTGCCCCTGTCCCTGTTGCTGGTAGGGCTCGCCTTGGGGCCCATAGCCTTGCTGCTGACCGTAAGGGTAAGGGCCTTGCTGCTGATACCCTGGCTGGCCCTGATAGGGAGGCTGCTGAGGATAGCCTGGCTGGCCCTGCTGCTGGTTATAGTAGGGGTTCGGAGGTATCGCGCCGTGCGGCTGCGGCCCCTGCTCGTAGCCCTGCGGCTGTAGGTTGGCCGGCTCGCCGGGGTAATACTGTTGCGGTTGCTGCTGCCACTGCGGGTTCTGTTGGTACTGCTGCTCCTCGTCTCCGTGTAAGAAGCGTCGCGCCATGTCGCCGAGATTTTTCATCGTTCTGTCCTCGCCGTGTCCTGCCGCGCATCATACGGCGGCAGGTCTACCGCGTCTTGCAGGGATGGCCTCTTCTATCTATCCGTCCCTACTGACATCTTAGCCAGATTCGGGCCAAACTTTAACAGCGCTATGTCATTAGCGCAAGGCTCATGAATTATCGCAGGGGCGTATGGCATACGCCCGTGGCCTCGAACGTGCGGGCGTATGCCATACGCCCCTACGTTGCGACGTGCCCCTCGGCCCAATGGATAATCACGAGCCCTGGTCATTAGCGCGGCGGTCGTATGGCGTGTCGCCGCGCCTCCTCCAGCGCGTCGAAGGCGTCCTGCTCCTCGCGCTCGCCTTTCGCGGCCGGCTCCTTCACGCGCGCCAGCACGGGCAGCTTGACGAACTGGCCGGATAGGATGGCCTCGCCTACGTCAAGGTCGGGCAACATGCGCGCCTCGTCTTCGCCCAACGTCTCGATGACGCGGCGCACGTAGTTCTGGTCGGCGGGGTTGACCATGCGCATGATGACGTACGAGTTGCACTGCGAGAGCGTCGTTTCGTCGAGGCGTGAGGGGCGCTGGCTCACCAGGATCAGCCCGACGTTGAACTTGCGCCCCTCCTGCGCGATCTGCCGCGTCGTCACGACGGCGCGCTGCTCGGCCGGCGTTTCGGCCCGCGCGGGCGCGAACTTATGCGCCTCCTCCAGCAGGAATAGCACGGGCAGGCTGTGCTGGTCGGCGACGCGGGCGCTGAAGATGGCGTTGGCGACGAGGTCGTAGATCATGGCCTGGAAGTCGCCGGTGTAGCCGGCCAGGGCGACGATACTAATGCCGCCGTAGCGGATGAGCGCGGTGCGGTCGGCCGGCAATACCTCGCTCGTGCGCGCGGCCTGCTTGCTGATATCCTCCATGCGCTGCAGCCGCCGCGCGCCGGTGCGCAGATTGATGGGCAAGCCTTCGAGCCAGCCGGCCTCCCGCCGCGTTATCTTGATGTCCTGCCCGCTCCACTCGGCGATCTTATCCAATGCGTCGCGGTCGTCGCTTTTGGCAGCGGCGACGACCGCTTGCGCGACATCGGCCATCAGGGCGAGGTCCGCCTTGGTCCCGACGGGACGGCCAAGGTAGCGCGCCAGCCACTCCATGCGCTCCCGGCGCTCGGCCGCTCTCTCGGGGAGGGCGATGAAGGCGCGGGCGCACTCGAACAGGAAGTCGAACATGGCGCGGTGCGTGTTGGCCAGCTTCCAGCCTAGCGTTTCCACGATAGTGACGACTGTTTCCGGCGCCTCCTCGAAGATGGGGAACTGCGCGTAGTAGCGGCGCACGCGGTCGCGCAGCGCGGGCACATCGGCCAGGCCCGTGTAGTCGCCGTGCGGGTCGAAGATGACGATGGGGTAGTTCTTCGCCGCCAACTCCTCGACGATGCGCCGCGCCGTCCAACTCTTGCCGGCGCCGGTCATGGCCAGGATGGCCAGGTGGCGGGTGACGATGGCGTGGCCGTCGACGCTGACGTCGACCTCGCGCCGGTTGGAGAGAGTAGCGATGTCCAGCGCCCGCTTCGGCGGCAGGTCGCCCAGCACGACGCGGGCGATCGACGCGGCGTCGGGGCGGTAGGCGCTCGACGCGGGCCGTGGCGGGTAGCGCAGGTGGTCGAGCGCGCCGGCCCTCAGGCCATCCACGGGCTCGGAGCCCAGGATCTGGCAGACCGCCGTCACGATCTCGCGGCTCATCGACAGCACGGTGTCGAACGGGTCGATGCGCGAGGCGGCCACCTCATGCCCGGCCTCGCCGGGAAAGAGTGGGTTGAGACGCTCGATGCGCTGTACCTTGGCCCAGACACGGGTGCGCTCAGGCGGCAGGGCGCCGTCGGCGGGGTGGACCTCGGCGTCGACGACGATGATGTCCTGTTCGCGCACCGTATCGTGGGCCACGGCCAGACGGAACTCGCGGCTGGTGCTCTCGCCCACGAGCGTGCCGACGTAACGCGCCGCCTCCGGGTCCGTCTCGACTGAGTGTATCGCCATGTCTAGCCTCACCTGGGTAGAGGAGAATCATCACCCTGGGCAAGTCTACCACGACGCGCGGCAGACGTCACTTTTCAGCGCGTTGGAGCGGTGCGGTAAGCTGTTAGGGACGCCCATACATCTATGCCCCAAGCGAAGGAGTGTCCCCGCGTGCCGTCCGTGCTCCTGTTGCCCGAGCGATCCTACCGCTGGAACTTCGTCGTGATGGGCCTCGACATCAGCCTGTTCACGCTGGCGCTCACGTTCGCCTCGGTCTACGGCGTCCTCCCGCTCTTCGTCCATCACCTCACCGGCTCGAATGTCGCGCTCGGCCTCATCCCCGCCGTGCGCGCGCTCGGCACGCTCTTGCCGCCCATCCTTGTCGCCGCCTACGTGCAGCGGCTGCGCCGCCGCAAGCCCTTCGTGCTGGCCTGGACCGTGTTCGAACGCGTGCCGTACCTCGTCCTGGCCGTCCTGACGCCCGTACTGGCGGCCGGGCGCCCGACGCTGCTGCTCTGGCTGTTCTTCGCCATGATCGCGGTGAGTACCTGCGCCAGCGGGATCACGTCGCCGGCCTGGCTCGATCTCGTCGCCCGCGTGCTGCCCGACGATTGGCGCGGCCGCTTTTTCGGCCTGTGGTCGGCGCTCGGGTCGCTGCTGGGGCTTGGCGGCGGCCTGCTGACGGCCGCGTTGTTACGCCTGCCCGACTGGCCGACCGGCTTCGCCCTGTGCTTCGGCTGCGCGTTCGGGTGCCTGATCGTGTCCTTCGTCTTCCTCGCCACCACACGCGAGGGCGCGCCCTCTGAAAGGACGGCGCCGGCGACGAACTGGCGTGGGTACGCCGTTCTGGTGCGACGCGACCGCAACTTCGCGGGCTATCTCACAGCCAACGGACTCGTCACGCTCGCGGGGATGGCGACCGCCTTCTACGCGGTCGACGCCGAGCGCGCGCTACATCTGTCGGACGCCGGCGCGGGACTCTACGGAGTCGTCCTCCTCGCTGCCTCGCTGGTGGGCAACATACTCTGGGGCTATGTCGGCGACCACACGGGGCACAAGCGGGTGCTCGAAGGGGGCGCGCTCTGCACGGGACTCGCGGCCGGCGTCGCCGTGGTGAGTGTCGCCGTGGCAAGCCATGCTCTCGTCGGCGGTATCATCCTCTATGGTGCGGCCTTCGCGCTGGTGGGCCTGGGGTCAAGCGCGGTGCAACTGGCGGCGCTGACCGTCGTGCTCGATTTCGCCGCCGAAGAGGACCGGCCGACGTACATCGGCATTGCTTCCCTGGCGCAGGTCCCGTTCGCCTGCGCGGCCCCAGTAGTCGGCGGCGTCATCGCGGATCGCCTGGGCTACGGCGCCGTGTTCGTCCTGACCGTGCTGCTTGGCCTCGCGGGCACCGCGATGGTTGTCAAAAAGGTGCGCGACCCGCGGCATGAGGCCGCAGTCACGGCGCCAGCCCCAGACTTGGAGGAGAGGCCAGGACGCGAACATTTCGGCGGATGATCGCCAGGACAGCCCCGGTGTCGAGAATTAGCGCGCGTTCCTCCATTCATGCTCCACCGCCGCGATCTGCTCCTCCGTTCTCTATGAGCAGACGTGCGCCGCCGTCTACCGGATTCGTACGTCGGACAGGGCCGGAGCGTCTACGGTCCCGCCATGTGAGCGCCACAGCCATTTATGACGCTAGTGCCGATAGAAGTTCTGCGCGCTATCGAATACCTTTTGCGCTATCTGCGTGTGCGTATGACAGTGCAGCACGCTCACTGCGGTCGTGCAGCGCACGTTTTCGATGGCGGTGTAATACAGGCCGAACTGCTGCTGCACGTAGAGAGAGGCCGTGAGCACATTGCCGCGCAGACGCCCGTCATGCACGCTGATCGTGTACTGTCCCGTCTGGCGCGGATTCGTGGCGGATTTGTCCGTGGACATCCCGTCACCGCTGATGACGCCTTTATTGTTCACCTTCAGGCGCAACAACTCGTACGTCAGCGCGTCCCGGTAGACCCAAGAGCCGGTGACCGCGGCTGGCGTCACATGCCCGGACGTTGTCGCGGCGGCTGCGCGTCCCCTGGACGCCGTCGGCGCCGTCGGCGCCGTGCGCGTCCCCGCCGTCGCATGCAGCGCGCCGTAGCCTATGGCGACGCCGCCCAGACCCACCAAGGCAATCACGGGGGCCACGAGCGCGCGCGTCCGTGAAGATCTTATAGTATTCATCATTCGTCGTCGTCCTCCTGGCGCCATTGTAACAAGAAGCCGCTTAAAGGGTTAGAGTGTTGTGAATACCTCATCGGCGGCGCGCAGGGTCGCTTCGACATCGGCATCGCCGTGCGCGGTCGAGATAAAGACGGCCTCGAACTGCGCGGGGGCCAGGTAGACGCCGCGTTCGAGCATGCCGTGGAAGAAGCGCGCGTAACGCGCCGTGTCCGACGCGCGCGCCCCCGTGTAGTCCACGACTGGGCCCGGCGTGAAGAACAGCGTGCCGATCGACCCCACGCGCGCGCCATAGGCCGGAATATCGTGGCGGCGCGCGCGCTCCAGCAGCCCCTCGTGCAGCGCCTTGCTCTTGTCCTCAAGATACGCATAGACACCCGGCTTGGCCAGGGTATCGAGCATAGCGATACCAGCGCTCATCGCTAGGGGGTTACCCGAGAGCGTGCCGGCCTGGTAGACGGGGCCGAGCGGCGCCACCAGCGACATCACGTCGCGCCGTCCGCCGTAGGCGCCGACGGGCAGGCCGCCGCCAATGATCTTGCCGAGGCAGGTCAAGTCGGGCGTGACCTCGTAGAGCCCCTGCGCGCCGCCGTAGGCCACGCGAAAACCCGTGATCACCTCGTCGAAGATGAGCAGCGCGCCGTACTGTTCGGTGAGCGCGCGCGCGCCCTCCAGGTAGCCCGGCGCGGCAGGGACCACGCCCATGTTGGCGGGGACCGGCTCCAGGATGAACGCCGCCACCTCGTACGTCCGCAGCGCTGTCTCCAGCGCGTCGAGGTTGTTGAACGGCACATTGACCGTCGTGGCGGCGACGGCGGCGGGGACGCCAGGGGAGTCCGGCACGCCGAGCGTTGTCGCGGCCGAGCCGGCGCGCGCCAGCAGGCCATCGGAGTGGCCGTGGTAGCCGCCCTCGACCTTCACGATCACGTCGCGCTTGGTGTAGGCGCGGGCCACGCGCAACGCGCTCATCGTCGCCTCGGTGCCCGACGACACGAAGCGTGTCAATTCCATCGACGGCACGGCCGCGTTGATGCGGCGCGCCAACTCCGTCTCCAGGCGCGTCGGCGCGCCATAGCTGGTCCCGCGCGTAGCGGCGTCCTGAATCGCCGCCACGATCTCCGGTTGAGCATGCCCGGTGATGAGCGGCCCATAGGAGAGCACATAATCGATGTAGCGGTTGCCGTCGGCGTCGTAGATATGGGCGCCGGCCCCGCGCTCGATGAAGCGCGGCGCGCCGCCGACCGCCTTGAAGGCGCGCACAGGCGAATCGACCCCGCCTGGAATATAGCGCTGGGCCTCGGCGAACAGCTCCGCGGAGCGCGCGTCACGCGCCCGCTCCAATGGAGATTCGGCGTCGCGTGGTCCCTCGGCAGGCGACTCGGTGGGGTGAGACGACCCGATAAGGTCGTCGTGGCTTGTCGTCGACATGAGATAATCCTCCAGCGCCCCGATCAGCCCCTCGGCCGTGTGCGTGGACGCCACGACCGTCGGGTGTAACCCCTGGGCGTGGACGGCCGTCGCGGTCGAGGGACCGATACAGACGATCATAGTTTTAGACAGTAGGGCCGCCGCGTCGTCGCCCAGGATGGCGCACAGGTTGTGCACGCTGGACGGGCTGGCGAAGGTCACGGCGTCAATGTCGCCCGCGGCGAGCATACGCCGCATCACTGCGGCATCGTGATAGGGCAGCGCCGTGCGATAGGCCACGAACGCATCGACGCGCGCGCCGCGCGCCCGCAACGCCTCAGCCAGTGTGGGGCCAGCGAGGTCGGCCTGGGGCAAGAGCGCACGCTCGCCAGGGCGCAAGGGCAGGGACGCGGCGAGAGCGGCGCCGATGTACGGCGCGGGCATGAACGCCACCGTGACGCCGCGCACGCGCAGCGCCTCGGCTACCGTGGGACCGACCGCCGCCACCTTCAGCGGAGATAGGGCAGCCCAATCGTGGCCGATCGCGCGCAGGCGCTCCTCGACATACGTTACCGTGTTGGCGCTGGTGAAGACGGCCCAGTCGTACTGCTCGGCCATGCCCAGCGCCTGGTCGAGGGCGGTATAGTCGCCGGCGGGCTCGATGGTGATGGTAGGGAACAGCACGGGCGCGGCGTCCGCGCGCCGCAGCAGATCGGCCAGCCCGCTGGCCTGTGGACCAGCGCGCGTCACCAGTACGCGCCGACCGGCCAGCGGCCGCCCTTCGCCCATGTCCATGCTTGTCCGCTCGCTCTGTCCTATCGTCATCACGCCCCCTCTCCATGATAGCGCGCTGTCGCTAACAATCAGGCGAAAAGGCGCGCCACCGTGGATGGGGCGGGTACAGGGGCGCCAGACAGCAAATGGTAACGATAGGTAGGGCTTTACAGCCGTTCCCCCGTCCCAAGTAGAGTAGGCCGCCAGCGAGGTGTCTTGCGACCCTTTTCCGTCGGCCCCTCCGCCAAACCGGACTTGCCCGCTTTCCGGGCATC
>JAABVA010002975.1_pt1 | contig 16476 bp, 9 predicted proteins | sample 5560331 | NCBI WGS metagenome assembly JAABVA01 (sample SAMN12812661, study PRJNA571458) | rock metagenome | isolation source: Antarctica rocks | place: Antarctica: Victoria Land, Mt New Zealand sud | collected 2016-01-07 | reverse complement strand
GCATCCCGCTAACGTCAGGCCACCGCTTTTTTCGACGATTTCGACGGACCCATCTACGTGGACAAGAATATCTCGGTGGCTCCCGTTTCGGTCGGCAGCCTGGTTCCCTTTTCGCTTGACAAACACACACGGGTGCGGCTCACCGCGCCGCTGGCGCGTCGGAGGACGGGAGGTCCCGATCCTCATGCACGATACGCACAACGTGCTCGCACAAGCCATCGTCTACGCCTGCGCATGAGCGGACGCCTCCCGGCGCTCCGCTCTCCGTGAGATGCGCCACGTCCGTTTGTGCCGCGTTGAGCCTCCGCGGGTCACCTTGTCGCGGACATGGCTCCTCAGCACCGACCCCGCGTCTATCCCGGTTGTGGGCGCGGGTCCAGACGCGCTACCCCCACGCTCGCCCCACGGCCAACGCCCCCTGATAGGTCGCCCGACAGGGCGACCCCGCACCCCGTGTGAACCCCGTGTCGCGCGAGTCCCGCCCACCTGCAGCGGCGCGGGGTAGACGCGGGGTGGCGCCTCATACGCTGTCCTCATTGGTGGCGCGACGACATGCGCCGCCATGCCTGCGGGAAAGGAGCCAGCGCGATGAGGGGTATGTGGTGGAGCGGCTTGTTGGTCGCGGTGATACTCGGCCCGTCCATGGGGATGGCGCGGGCCGCGCGACAGGGGATACCGGGTCCACCCGCGACATCCATCCGACCGTCGACGACGTCACCGCGCCCGTCGAGGATGCCGACCCAGACGCCGCGCCCGACAGCCAGCCCGATCGAGCGGTGCGGCCAGGGCTACTGCCTCGTCCTCACCCCGACGGCGACCGCGACTGGCGGGGCGGGCGCTGGCGCGGGGGCGGGCGCTGGCGCGGGGGCGGCACCCCGCCAAGGTGGGTCTGGATGCGACCTGCTCGACCCGGGGACGTGGCTGCCGTGCTTCGTCGCGGCGGGCATCGACCTCGTCACGGGCTGGGTCCGCACCATCGTCACCACGCGGATGTTCGCCGACGTCTGGGGCGGCACCAACGTTCTCCTGACCGTCGAGAACCCCGTCGTCGTGCGCTACCATACCGCCATCCGCCTGGCCTCCGACCTCCTGCTCGCTCTGTTCGCCATGGGCGTCTGCGGCGAAATCCTGGTGTGCCAGCGCGCCCACCAGACCTACCACCACGCCGTCGAGAAGATCTGGCGCCTCGTCCTCATCGCCTTCCTGTCCAACATGAGCCTGGCCGTGATCGCCCAGGCCGTCGACCTGAGCAACATCATGACCGGCGGCGTCTGGGGCGTCCAGTCCTCCGGCCTCGACGCGGTCATGGCCCACACCGATCCGGGCAGCGCCATCGTCGTCGCCTCCATCTTCGAGCTTGCCAACGAAATCATGCTGCTCCTGCTCTTCGTGCAGATGGTCATGCGCCTCGCACTGCTAGATGTCCTAATCGTGCTGGCCCCGCTGGGGCTGCTCTGCTATGGCTGGGGACCGACTCAAGAGTGGGGACAGTTGTGGCGCCAACACTTCACAGCCACGCTCGTCGTGCAGTTCGTTCAAGTTGTCGCGCTGGTCCTGGGCGAGGATCTGTGGACCTATGCGCCCTATGTCTTCGCCCCCGACGGCACAACTATCACCGGTGAAACGAGCCTCCTCGACATGCGCGGCAACATGCAACTGGCCATCGCCCTGGGCGTCTTCGCGGTCGTCTTGCTCATCCCACGGCTGCTGCGCGCGCGCACCGGAAACTCCTCGTTCCTCGGCGTCGCGCTAGGCGTCCGGGTCCTGCTTGGAAGGGGGCGCTAGCGATGAGCGCATACGCCGCGCGGCCACCTCCACCTGTCTGATCCAATCGTGACCGCTCGTCCCTTCTCACACACATTTCTCCATCGAAAGGAAAGGACATGCCCAATGATCACTCTCCTCTCCGTCCACATCCACACGCTCGCCCCGCACGCGGGTTTCCTCGTCCACGCCGTGTTCCAGGCCGCCGTCAGCGCGCCTCCCACCCCCACCCCTGGCGACGGTGGGGCCGGCGGCGCGACCGACCTGTGGACCTTTCTGGACAACGTTACTCGGTTCATCAAGAAAGTCTCCGGCTACTGGCCGGAGATCGGCCTGGCCCTGTGCAGCCTCTACGCCGGCTGGGGTGGCCTCGTCTACATCGCTTCGGGCGGCAGTCCCACCATGCGGCGCCAGGCCCACTCCATCTGGTGGACCGCGGGCGTTGGCTTCCTTGGCGTCATCCTGGCCATCCCCTTCGCCAACACGCTCAAGGGCTTCTTCTAAACGAGGAGGACGAGACCGATGTCGACGCTTACGCACAGCGAGGAGGTGCTAACGCACCTCGACGCCCCCGATCGTCCCTTCTTTAATCGCACCGCGCCGGAGTTGGTGACCCTCTTTCTCGGTCTGGCCGGCGGGCTCTCCCGCCTGCACCGGGAATCCGTCGCCGTTCCGCTGCGGCTGGTCGAAGCCGTGGCGATCGTCGCCGTCATGGCCGTGCTCGCGCTCTACCGTCCCCACGGGCGCTCGCTCGCGGCGTGGGCGCGTTTGGTGTGGTTGCACTGGCGTGGCATACGGCTGTGGGTGCGCGCTCCGCGCCTTGCGGATGGTCTGAGCGGGGTCACCGATACGGCGCCGCGCGATGGGGCGGCCATCCCACCGCCGCATCTCGCCGCCCTCGGCCTGATCCCACCATCTGGCCCGGATGGGAAACGGGCGGCGAACGAAACGCAGAACTCCACGTCGTCGCGCCGCGCGACGCGCCCGCCGCACGTCCCGACGCAAGACCTCCCCTTCGTCCCCCAAGAGATCGGCGACGACGTGGCTGTCTTCGCCGACGGGTGCCGCGTCGCGCTCCTGGCGTGTGATGGTCCTCCAACTGCCCTTCTCGACGCCGACGGTCAGCGCGCCGCCCACACGAGCGCGCACGAATTTCTTCAAGGCCTTGCGACACCGCTGCAGGTCGAGGTCGCCTTGACCCTGGCGGACCCGCGCCCGTACACGGCGGCGCGGGCGGCCCGCCTGCCGGGCTTGCCCTTGGACTTACGCCGCCTCGAGAGCGCCGATATCGCTTTTATGCGCCGCGAAACTCAGCGCCGTGGCCTACTCATGCAGCGTACGCTCGTCATCGTAGCGGACGACTCACGCGGTGGAGCTATCCAACCACCAACCCGTGTCACGCCACTCGGCCTATTACGCTTCTTAGCCCGTCGGGGCCGTGCAGGCGGCGGCGACGACGCGGCGGGGGAACGCATCGACGACCGTTGCGCGCAGGTTACCGCCGGGCTGGAGGCGTCCGGGGTGCGGGCGCGGCGACTCGACACGGATGGCCTCACGGCCGTGTATTACGGCGCGCTCTGCGTCGAGGGTGCCGCGGCGCAGTCGCTCGACCCGGGCCACGACGCCCCGGTCGCGGCGACGGAAATTCTCTTTGAGAGTGAGGCTACTCTATAAAACGACATGTATGCACGGAGGTTACCCGCCATGCCCATCATGCCCACGATCCCCATCCGTCCCGTCCGACGGCGCGCTGTCACCCAGCCTGAAGCACGGCTGCACGGGCGCGCCGCGGAGGTGGTGGCTCCGGCCGCGGTTGCCGCCACGCGCGACCACGTCCGTATCGACGGCGGCTACACGGCCACCCTCGCTATCACCAGCTACCCACGCGCGCTCGCCTGGGGCTTGATCGATCGCCTGGCGGCGCTCGGTGAGCCGCTGACCGTTTCCGTCCACCTGGCCCCGCAGGACCACACCCATGTTGGCCGCGTCTACGGCGAGCGCCTGACGGCGCTGGAGTCCTCGCGCTTGCTGGCCGCCGACCACCAGCGCCTGCCGAGCCCCAACCGCGCCCAGGCCATCGCCGACATCACGGCTATGCTGGAGCGCGCCGAGCGCGGCGACGACCGCCTCTTTGCCGTTGGCGTCTACGTGCGTGTGCGCGGCGCGACGCCGGACGACCTGGAGCGCCGTTTACGGCGCGTCGAGGACGCGTGCGGGCAGGCTAAGGCGCTGACACGCCGCGCGCTCTTCGAGCAGGCGGCTGGCCTGGAGGCGACCTTGCCGGTCGGGCGCGACGCCCTCGGGTTGATGACGCCGCTGGAGGGGCGCGCCCTGGCCGCCCTCGATCTCTTCGGCGACGCCGGGATCTGCATGCCCGACGGCGTCTGGTACGGCCGGCACACGCGCCGCCACACACCCGTCGTGGTCGATCCCTTCCACGCGGGCTTCACCAGCTTCGGCGGTGTGACTCTGGGCGCGATGGGCTCGGGCAAGAGCGCCACCTCTAAGGTCGAGATCCTGCGCTCGCGCGCCCTGGGCGTCCACCGCCTCGTCATCGACCCTGGAGAGTCTGGTGAGTATGTGCGCCTGGCTCAGGAGATCGGCGGGCAGGTGGTGCGCCTCTCGGCCGGCTCGGCCGACCGCATCAACCCACTCGACCTGCCCCGCCTCTCGGCCGCCGCCCGCGTCGATGACAAGGAGTACGACATCCTTGGTGAGCACATCGCGGGCGTGACCCAGCTACTGGAGACCCTGCTGACCGGGCGGGGCGAGCACCTGACGACACACGAGGAGGGCCGCCTGGAGGCCGCGCTCTTCGCCTGCTACAAGGCCGCGGGCATTACGCGCGACCCCGCTATGCATGGTCGAGTGGCCCCCGCGTTTCCCGACCTGCACGCCACCCTGATGGCGTCGGGCGACGAGTACGGTCTGGCCGAGCGCCTACGACGCTACACGGACGGCGCGCTGCGTGGCCTCTTCGCGGGGCGCACCACTATCCGACTTAACGATCCCTTTACCGTCTTCGATCTGCGCGGCATCGACAACGAAACGCTGCTCGCTGGCACGATGCACCTGCTCGCTCAGGTGGTGTGGGGCGCGGCGCTGGGCGAGCGGCGGCGGCGCATCCTGGACATCGACGAGGCGCACCGCGTGACGCGCAAGGAGCGCAGCGGCGCCTTCGTCGCGAAATTGGGCAAGCAGGGGCGCAAGCATCTCTTTGGCGTGAACGCATTGACCCAGGACCCCGAGGATCTCCTAAAGACGGAGTCGGGCCGCGCCCTGCTCCTCAACAGCGCGCGCACGTTTATCTTCCGCTGCAACGATCTTGCGCTCGACGCGCTGGCCACGCACCTCGCCCTGTCGGGAGCGGAGCGGCGGCACATCCAGGGGGCGGCGCCGGGGACATGCCTGCTACTGTGTATGGACCCGTACACCCAGGGGCGAGTCAAGCGCATCCCTTTGGAGGTGATGGTCAGCCCGGAGTTCGCGCCGCTCGTCTTCACCAACCCGCACGGCGGCGCCTGGCTGGAGCGGCGACCGTCCGCCGCCGCGGTGGAGGAAACGCTATGACACGTGAGTCTCTCCCTCACCCGGTCCTCCTCGCGTTAACCCCGCCACGCTCCAGCCCTATCACACTCGCCTCACAGATCGAGATGGTCGCGGCCTTGGCCGGGGCGCGCCGCGCGACGCGACAGGGTGTGGCGCTCGAATTGGCCGGCCAGGATGGGCATGCGCGCTTCCTGGCGCGGGCGGCGAACGCGGCAGCGCGCGACCAGCTCGCCATGTTTTTCGCGGGGTACTTCCCCCAGGGTGCCGTCGCCCCCGTGGACGATCCCGCCGACGACCCCGGACGCCTGCACACGGGAGAAGCGGGCCTAGCGGCTGAACTGCGGCTGCGGTCGGTCTCCGAGCTTCCCCTGCGCACGCTCGTCCTAGATGAAACGAGCGCTCCATTGCTGCGCGTCGTCGGGGTGCTGCGCACTTTGCCTGCCGGCATGCGCGGCGTGTGCCAACTCATCCTGTGGCCGGCCCCGCGCCGGTGGGGGGCGGACGGGCGGCGCTGGCTCCAGGGCGAGCGGGCCCGGCTGGCCCAGCAGCCGCGCGAGGAGGACGGGCCACCGGCGCGGGCGGTAGCGGTACTGGGTCTGATCGCCCTGGCCGGTGTCGCGGGCTACCACTATGTCCACATCCACGATGTCGGACATCTGATCGGGCTCGGCGGGGTCGCGCTCGGGCTCGGCGGCCTCGCCCTCGCCCGCGCGACCGTCCTCGCCCCCGACCCGCCGCCCGATCCCGATCTCGTCGAGCGCAAGCTGGCCGCGCCGGCCGTCACCGCGCGGCTCCGCCTCCTCGTCGTTGGCGGGGATGAGGAGGGCCGGCGGCGGGGACTCGACGCGCTCGTCGCGGCCTACGCCGCCTACGAGGAGCCGCGCGGCAACGGCTTTGTGGCCCGCTCCTGCGCCCCCGCGCACATGGCCGCGATCACGGCACGCGGTGGCCCCAGGTTGTGGCGCCGCCCGTGGCCCATCCTCAATGCCGCGGAGGTGGCGAGCCTCTACCATCTCCCCCTGGCGGAGGTCGACGTGCCCGGCCTCGCCCGCACCGGCCCGCGCGCGCTCCTGCCCGCCGCCGCAGCCCTCACGACGGGCACACCGATCGGCGTCGCGACGATCGGGACGCACAGCGAGGCCGTCTGCATCCCGCACGCTGCTCACGGTGCCAACGTGGTCGTGCTTGGGGCGACCGGCACGGGCAAAAGCACCTTCCTGCAGCACTACGCCCGCGACGCGGTGGAGCGTGAGGGGGTGCAGCTCGTCGTGGTCGACCCCGACAGCGCCCTGGTCGCCGACATGGTTGGCTGGCTCCCCGACCACCAGAAGCTGCGCGCCGTCGTCGTCGACTTCGGTCACCCCACCTACGCTGTCGGCGTCAACCTGCTCGACGCCCACACCGGCCGGCGCACCGACCAGATCGTCGACTCGCTGGTGCAGGCGTGGGCGCGCTTCTACGAGGAGGCGTGGGGGCCGCGACTGGAGGACCTCATCCGCCACGCCTGCGCCACCATCCTGGCGGCCAACCGCGCGCGCCCGCGCGACCGGCAGCTCACGCTCCTGGACATCAAGCCCCTCCTGCAGATCGGGGCCTTCCGGGACAGCGTCGTGCGGGAGGCGGACGATGTCCGGCTCGCGGCGTACTGGCGCGACGACTACCTGGGCATGCCGCGCACCGAGCGCCTGAACGCCATCAAGCCGGTCTTGACGCGCATCAACCGCTTCCTGCTCAACGACGCCGCCCACGCCATCGTGGGGCAACCGGCGAGCACCATCGACATCCCGCGCCTCCTGGCGACGGGCGCGCCCCTCTTCATCGACGCCGCCGCCCACCGCATCGGCGAGGAGACGGCCGCGCTGCTCGACGCCGTGCTCCTCAACGTCATCCACGACGCTGTGTGTGAGCGGCGGGACCACGCGCGCGACCGGCAGGTACTCATTGTGGTGGACGAGTTCCAGCACGCGCCGGCCTTGTGGGACGAGTACCTGCCGCGCATCCGCAAGTACGGCGGCTCCTACGTGCTGGCGGCGCAGGGCCTCGCCACGGTCGACCGCGTACAGCGCGACCTGCACAAGGTGGTCGTGGGCAACACGGGCACGCATGTCGTCTTCCGCACCCCCGACCCCGATGAGGCGGCGTACCTGGCGGCCGTGCTGGACAACGCGGTCGCGGCGGAGGACGTGCAGACACTGGGACTGCGGCAGTGCTACATCAAGACGAGCGACGCGGGCGGTCCGTTGCCCGTGGTCTCGGCCACGCTCCCGCCCCCGCCGCGCGGCAATGGTGGCACGGCGCGGCTCATCGCGGCGGCCTGCGCCCGGCGCTATGGCCGGCCGATCACGGGGGTGCTGGCCGCCCGCGACCGCTGGATGACTGACCTCTTCTACACGGCCACCGAGGAGCGCAGACGCGATCAGGACAACACGGGCGGCGCGTCGGCGGTGGCTACGCCCGCGCCCGACCGTCCCGCGCCCGATCGACGCCCGACAGACCAGGGGGTGGGCGGGACCACCGGAGAGCGGAACGAGGCGTCGGTGGGTCTGGGGTCGCAGCCCACCCTGGGCCTGCCGGTCGTTCGAGCCGGCGCGCCGGACACGGAGCGTCCCCGGCGCAAGCGACGGCGCAACCGCCTGTCCCTGCCGGGCGCTTCCGACGGCCACGCCCCTGCCCTCCGGCCGGCTAGTTCCGCCCCCGCGACGGCCGCACAGCAATTACCCCTGCGCCTCGATGTCGACGGGGTATAGGGACGTGATGGATGCAAGGCGTGAAAAAGGATGGACCAATGCGCAAGAGAGACGAGACACTGTGGACAGTGGCGCGCTACCCGTTCCTGTCCGCGGAGGACCTGTCCGCGCTCACGGGGACGGGCGACCGCGCGGCGCGGGCGCACCTGCGACGCCTGGCCGGCGCGGGGCTGGTCGCCTGCGTCCACCTCCCCGTGCCGCGGATGTACCTGCACTACCTGACGCCCGCCGGGGTCGCGGCCGCGGCACGGGCGTCGGAGATGAATCCGGCAACCCTCGCCGCTCGCTATGGGTTGGGTGAGCGCGCCCTCCTGCGCCGCCTGCCCGCCCTGGACCGTCTCATCGCCGGACGACGCGTCCTGCTCGCGCTCGGGCGCGCGCTGCTGGCGCGGGACGCCGCCCTCGAAGATGGGCGCGCCTGGCCCGTCCCCTGGCCCTACATAGGGGGCGCACAACGCCGCGTGCTGTACCTCGACGGGGAAGGCGCGATCTGCTTGCCGGGGCCGCGGGAGGCCCGGCGACCATTCGGCTTCATCTGGGACGGCGACGACACCGTGCCGCCGGAGGTGCTGTCTGAGCGACTGGCACAGCTGGAACTCTTGTCCACGTCCCCGACGTACAGCGGTCCACGCAGTCCCCGCGTCCCACCCGTGCTCGTGGTGACGATGGCCGCCGACCGCGTGCCACCGGGCTATCGGCCGGGCGTCGTGTGGACGACGCGCGTGGAGGTAGAACGGGAAGGCGTACTCGACGCTCCGTGGCGCGGGACTGGCCTGCACGACGAGGCGCTACCCCTGCTCGCCGCGTTAGATCAGGTGGGCGTGCCCTCAGTACGTGCAACTATCGGAGTGCCCCTGATGCGCGGCGGCGAATCGGCCGACGACGGCACCACTCGGGATCGCCCCCCGCAACTCCAGCAGCGCGCCGATGTGTTGCGCCGGGCCGCCGGTGGGACGGAGAGCGTCGCCCTCCTCACGCTGGTGATCTCACCGCGAGGCATCGAGATCCTCGACATGGTCGGGGCGCATCCCTTGTTGTCAGCGGCAGATGTGGCCCGCGCCTGCGTCCTGAATGCCGTCGATAGCTGGGGCGTGCTGGGCCTTCTGCGCCGCCACGATCTCATCACCGCCTGGACGCCCCCACGAGACCGGCGCGATCGGCGCAACCAGAGTCGGACGGCCACCCTCGCGCATAGCCGTCGCGTGCGTCGCTACGTCCTGACGACGCGCGGCCTGCGTTTCCTGGCCACGCGGGTCGGTGTCACGCCCGAGGCCTACCGGCGCATCTATGGCGCGTTGGACGATAGGGTCGAGACAGAGAAGAAACGGCGCGGCCTGCGCTTCGCGCAGCGGAACCTGGCGCACACCGACGGGATCAACGCGGTGTACCTGGCGCTGCTGACCGCGGCTCTCACGACCGACGCGGAGCTCACGTGGCGCGGCGAGTGGGCCTGCGCGCAGACCTATGAGGACGGACCGGATCTCCACACGTTACGCCCGGACGCCCAGGTGTGGTACGTGGGTCCGGGTGGAGCGCGGGAGTTTTTCGTGGAGGTCGACCGGGGCACGAAGCGGCTGGACGCGCTTCAGGAAAAGCTGGCGCGGTACGGCGCCTACCGCGCGGGCGTGGGGCGAGACCAGGTGACCGTCCTCGTCGTGACGACCGGCTACGAGCGCGGGTGGGAGGTGTTGCACCTCAACGAGATACTCTTGCAAGATGTCGGGACGCGGCCCCTCGACCTGCTCGTGACGACACGTGCAGAGGTGGCCGAGCGCGGCGCACAGGCGCGCATCTGGCGCGCCACGTCCGACCCCTGCGCCACGATCCACACCTATCTCAACGAGTCGATACATACCGCGCACGACGCCCCCCGACTACCTGGACACCTGACATGCCCCAAGGAGACAACATGAATCCGCACGAGAAAAGCGGGCACGGCGAGCCCGCTACCCGCGAGATGCCCTTGCTGGTTTCCGTTCCCGAGGCAGCCCGCCTCCTGGGTATCGGCCGCACCTGCGCCTGGGATATGGTCCGCAACGGAGAACTACCGATCAGGAGGTTCCGCAAGCGCGTGCTCGTCCCGCGTATCGCATTGGAACACCTTGCCAACGTCGGCGTGCATGATGTGGAACACAATGGGCAAGACGATAAAGGTGGTTTAAACAAAACATATCCCGTCGCGTAATGGGGCCGCCGGCCATGTCACGGACGGGTGATCGTACTGCGGCACAGGCTGGCGCCCACAGAGTGCCCTCGATGGTTGATAACTCACACCTTGACACGTGGGCGGCAGTACTGTGCAGCGGTAATGGCGGTAATCGCGGCAGGAGGATATAGCGATGGCACGAGGCAGTATCAGGAAGCACGAACGGGACAGTGGTGTACGCTACGAAGCGGTGGTGGATTACGGTCCCGACCCGGTCACAGGCCGGCGCCGTCAGCGGACCAGGTCTTTCAGGACGAAGAAGGAGGCTCAGACCGCCCTGACGGCGTGGCTGGCCGAGATCAACAAGGGGGCGGCGGTTGACCGATCCGGGCAGACCATGGGCGAACTCATGCGCTACTGGCTCGACACACACGCCCGGTCACGACTCAGGGCGAAAACAGTGTTCGACTACGAGCACACGATCACCAAGCATATTGTCCCTGAACTCGGCATGATCCCTGTGCAGAAGCTGACGCCGGAGCGACTCCAAACGTTCTATGCCGACAAACTGGCGGCGGGCTGCGGGGTGCGCACGATCCGGCTCTGCCACCTACACATCAGCCAGGCCCTCAAGCAGGCGGTCAAGTTGGGTCTCGTGGCGCGCAATGTTGCCACGCTCGTGACACAGCCGCAGGAGCCGCCGCAAGAGATGCGCGTGTGGGACGCGTCGCAGGCGCAGGCATTCCTGGTCGTGGCCGGCAAGAGCGCCTACGGCCCCATCTGGATGCTGGCCTTGGCGACGGGGCTGCGCCGCGGCGAACTCCTGGGCCTGCGTTGGCGGGATGTCGACGTCGAGCGCCGCGTGCTCCACGTGCGTCAAACCGTAGGCTCACTGCGGGGGCATCCCGAGTTCAAGCCACCCAAGACCAGGAGCTCACGCCGGGATGTCCCCGTACCGGAGCCAGTGATCGCCGCGCTCCGGGACCATAAGCGCGCCCAGGATGAGCGACGCAACGCCATGGGGGCGGCCTGGCAAGACCACGACCTCGTGTTCGCCGCGGCCAACGGGAATCCGGTCAACCCCGACAACGTCGGGCGCGACTTCCAGCGACTGGTGCGGATCGCTAGCGTGCCACCGATCCGCGTTCATGACCTGCGTCATACCCATGTGACGCTGGCGTTGCAGGCCGGCGCCAACACCAAAGCGGTCAGCGAGGCCATCGGGCACTCCGCGATCGGTATTACGCTCGGCACGTACGCGCATGTCATGCCCGAACAGCGGACGGAGGTGGCCGAGAAAGTGGCCGAAACCTTGTTCCGCCAACCGAACGGACCGGATGACGAATAGCTCGCGCCATGATGAGCGGTGAGATATGTGTGAAACACGGGCGGGGGGTGGAGGACTATAAACGGCCCCTCCATCCCCGCCCGATCAGCCACTGTCGCCTTGTGGCCGTCCGAACGCTAGACAGAAGGCTATCACGTCAGCCTCCCTGCTCCTATGGTATGGAAGCGCAATATGGAAGAGGGCATGTCTTTCGTGCCACACGCCAACCTTGTAGTTGCTGCTTTTCCCTTCACGACGGCGAATAGCCGATAGGCTTGTAGTCACCACCTATCGTTACTCGCTTGAGGGGATTACCGACCTCCAACGCCGCCGCCGCAATGTGGCGAGGGTATTGGCCCATATTACGTGCATGTCATTATCCCGAGGCTCACACTCTTGCCACCAATTGATATCGCGCCCCGTTCCACGAGCCTCCAGCAGCAGGGCGGCAATGATCAGTCGATTTTCATCGACTTCCGTCCCTAACCACTCGCGCACGACTTGCATTAAATCGATCGTCGCTTGCCCGTATTGCAACAAGCGGAAGTCCCACTGTGTCGGCGACAAAGGCCCTGTCGGCATCCGCGCCACTTCATTGTCTAACGCTGTGATCACTTGCTCTTGTGTGAGCATATGAATACCGTCGCGCACGACGGGCATGGTGATGTCCGGCAGGTGCAATTGCACCCAGTCTTCGTGGCCACTCAGGATCGTCACTTCAGCAAGCATACGGCGTTCCTGAGACGGGAATTGGTCGAGGACGGGGCGCAACGCGTCGAGCATGTCGCGCGTCACCGGGAAGGGATAGCCGCCGTGAAGGAAGAGCTGCCGGCTCTCGCTACCCGTGCCTTGAGCGATAGCCTCGCGGACAAGCGCGAGCGCCGTGGGGACGCGCGACCGCCACAGGTCGTGCCAAGCAAACGAAAACTGACGTAGCAGGTCTCCGTGCTGCCGGACTAATGCCGCGATGCCTTCCGGCGGTAAGTCGCGGCAGAGGGTGTACTTCGCGCTCATATTGCTGTGGAACAGCTTGTCCGCATTCTCTAAGAGCGCCGCTGATACGCCGGGTTCGCCATAGAATGCCCCGGCATAGCTGCCCCACCGTCCAGGGTCTGTCTGTAGCCGCTCGATGAGGTAGGGGACCGCCGTGCGATCGTGCAGGTGCAGCCGAACGTCCAGCGCCATGTCGAAGAGTGAACTCTCCTCTGGGATGGCGCACAGTGTTGGCAAGTCGGCATCCGAAGCTGCACGTCCCCACAGTTCGAAGGCTATGCCGCGCTTGGCCACGTCTTGCTCGGTCTCAGCGCGACTCCACAGGTAGTCGCGCGACGCCTGGGAAATCGGCAGAGGCCGACCTTCGCCGTCTGTGTGGGAGTGGTCGCCCCAGAATATCCAACGGCCGCCCTGTCCTTCCGCACTAAGATCCACGTAGACGCGGGTAGCATCAGGATCATCAATGCCAGACAGCAGCACGTACATGGCGTTGCGGAGGTCGGGATAGCTCTCAGCGATGCGGACCCACGTCGCGATCGCCATCGGCGTGACGGGCCAGCGCCGCGCGTGATATAGCGCCGTGGCGAAGTTTTGGACATGTTCGTTGTCGCGTCCTTGCGTCGTCGCCTCGCCATCATTGGTATCCCCGGCATCATCGCCTACTGTGCGAAGGCGGAGAAGCGACGCTTCGAGATAGGGCCGGACTGTGTCGTCACCGCAGCGGCTCAACATCCATACGATATGTACCAACGTCACAGCTTTCTCAGCCTCGGTTTGACCGTCCCACAGACGCCAGAGTGGCTCTGCCAATTCGGGCCACGCCAGATATCCCGCTAGCGTCAGTGCCGCCACGAGCGCTACGTCCGGTCGGATATGCTGGAAATAGGCCACTACATCACCGCGGCGATCGTCCCAGAAGTCCTTGAATAAAGCAACCGCATCCTCAACTTCACGCCACTGAACCTCGGGAAGAAACGTATTGCCATGGGTCCGGTTGACCAGATAGACAAGCGCAGCTTCGATGTCCCCGTTGCGGAACCGAGCGAGCCAAGCTCTCAGATCCTGGGTTCCGGCACGCGCTACATCGATCACCAAGGGATCGCGCGTCTGCACAAGTTCGTTTAGCACCAATGTGCGCGTGCTGCTCATTTCCTCGTAATGGCCCCCTGGCAGCCGACCCACAACGCTCGCGAGGCTTGCAACGATAGCCGAACGCTGGGCCGCGCTGTGCATCCCTTCCTCGGCTGGGTACAGCCCCAGACGAAGCGCGACGGCCAAGGCGAGTGGCTGCAAGGCAGCCAGATGTTGCAGAGCACGCAGCTGCGCGTCAGGCGTGGAGAGGAATACCAGCGCGAGGGCACAGGCACCCGTCAAGCCCGGGTCTGACAGCCATGCGTCGGCGTCCGCGGCATGGCCCTCCAGAGCATTATGCGCGAGCCATCGTCCCACGAGTGCATCACGCACCCTATCGTGTGCCCATCGCCAATAATCTCGACCGTGACGCGTTTCAATCCACCCGAGTTTGCTTGTTTGGGCTAAGATATCCAGGATATCCGCACGTCGATCGCTGAGTGCCACACGAACCCGCCGCCACTCTGGCTCCGGTCCCATTTCGGTGACCATCAAACCGACCAGAGCGTCGAGTGCCTCCAACACCTCGCCCGGGCGCACGGCAAGCACCCGCCTGTCGACAACGGCTTGCGCCGCATCGCCCGCCAAGTCCTCATAGATCTCACGCATCACTGCGGTCCGACTCGCTGCCGTAACGTGAACGCTCGTAGCAACGGTTGCACGCGCACACAGGAATGGATCGCCATTCAAGGCATCATAGAGAACGCTCAGGCGAGCTCCGTCGCCGGGAGGAGCGAGGGCTGTCAGGCGGGCACGCTCCGGCAGCGAAAACGGAAGGATATCGACGAAGCGCCACATCGCGTCCTTTGAGCGGTCGAGATATGACGCTTGATCCGGCCAGAGAGGCACGACGAAGCGCACGGGCTGTAGCTGCGGGCGCGCTCCGTCATGCGTGCTCGGCGCGATGCAACAGGCCCGGATAGCGGCTAGGGCGCGCTGCGGGGCATCGAGCCGGTTAATGTCGTCCACAAGTAGGACAAGCCCTCCCTCAATCGTTGCCGCGAGTCGGAGAGCCTCGTCGCCAGCATCGGCAACTAGGGACGGGTAAAATCGTTTCAGGACGTTCAGTAAGATCGCGCTCAGGTCCGTCCCCGGCGCCATCTCCTCGGCAGGCACCCATAGGGCGACGCCGCCCGTTTCATTGATGGCCTCACCAATGCGTCTAAGGAGCGTCGATTTGCCCATGCCCGATGAGCCTCGGAGGCCGATGATTGTGGCTGCATGGGCCGCCAGCAGACTCTTGATGCAGCCCTCGGCGTCGCGTACGACCAGTCGACCCTCACGTAGGGATTCGGGCGGATAGGAGCGGCGATGCGCGTCCAGCGAGATTGCCGCAATTCGATCCAGCAAATCCCTGCCCAATTGCCCGGCTGGAATGGCCAGGAATTCTTGACGCAGGTACTGCCCCTCTGGTGTGCGATCAAGGAACTCCTCCAACTCAGAGGCTTCGACGATCTCGATCGTCAGGCCGTGCTGCTTCCCATAGGCTGCCACCTCGCGCACCAAGGCAGCATTGCTGCCGAGGCGTCTATTCGTGCATAGGTAGAGGATGCATCGGGCATCAGGATGCGACTGCTTCCAGGCATTGAATTCGGTTCGTGCCTTTTCAATGTCGCCTTTGTCTGACTGCGTCCCGAACCATTTGCCCCGGAGCTTGGGGAGCGCTATCGTCGTGTAAGCGGCGGCGACACAGACCGGCGGGTCACCATCGATGAAGCCAATGGCGTCGACCGGGTAGGGGACGGGCTTCCCCTCGTCATTCGTGCCGGTTTCCTTAATACCGGCGCAATATGGCCTTCTGCGACGCAAGAAGCTTGCTGCCAGACGCTCAAATGTGGCGTCTCCGATTGCTGCAAGTTCGCGCTGGGTTGGCGTCATCGATGCTTCCAATACCGTTGAGATATTACGCACGATAAGCAAGGCCACGAAGTCATATTAGGACACTTATACCAATATAGCGACGATGAGACAATCATCCAGCCGTGTTAGGGGCAAACGCCAGTAAATGCCCTGGTGAGTGGCAAGATGATAACCTTTGCAGGCTAACACTACTTTGGCGACTTCCAAAATCGCTATGCATATTGACCAGCCCGCACCGCGTTTGGTACCAGTGGTGGGGGTCGTAGAGCCTCTCCATCAGTCACTATGTCCGGTCGATAAGCTGTGAAAAGGGGATCACGCCAAAGTAGTGTTAGTAGAGTGGACTTTGGCTTTGCCCAAAAAGTCCATTTGTTCTAGAAAATTCCGAACAAGATATGGCGAGAAAGCGATTGGGTGAAGGGATTTTGCTTTCCTTATGTTACACCGTTTTCTATTCAACGCCATCCGACTTTTTGGGCAAGGCCAGTGGACTTTGAACGATATTGGGGCGCATCTTGCATGGCGGCCAACTGCGACGCTCAGGTAGATGTGCGGACACAGGGCAGGGCGGAGAGGCGTTGCACGAACCCAAGCTGTCGGTAGATATCGTGGGGTATCGTCTGCAGCCATGTGGTGCGCGTATCGTCTGTGAGATATTTGTGAGATGTGGCCCTGATCTCGGCCCTTTGAGTAGGTGTATGGAGCCACCGTGCCCACGTGCCCACAATGTAAAATGTACTCTGCGCGTCGCGAAGACAAAGGGGTTGTGCGTTTTTCCGCGTGAAAAAGTCGAATGCAACAAAAAAGGCGAGTTCTTACGAAAATCGCCTTGGGGGTGGACCTGAGGGGATTCGAACCCCTGACCTTCTGAATGCCATTCAGACGCGCTCCCAGCTGCGCCACAGGCCCCTGGTACTGCAATGCCCCACGCTCGTGCGTTAGGGCGTCGAGGGCATCGC
>JAABVA010002974.1_pt1 | contig 16479 bp, 19 predicted proteins | sample 5560331 | NCBI WGS metagenome assembly JAABVA01 (sample SAMN12812661, study PRJNA571458) | rock metagenome | isolation source: Antarctica rocks | place: Antarctica: Victoria Land, Mt New Zealand sud | collected 2016-01-07 | reverse complement strand
GCGGCGGAGTTTCTTGACGGTGAGCATAAGTAGCAGTAGTTTGCCCTTATCTTCTCAATTACGCAACGGGTTTATAGAGATCTCTATTAGAAAGAGGCTATCGTGGTCCTTACAGAGACGGGTGGTGTTACGGATCGGAGGGCACTATGGAACAAGTTGTCGAGCGGGAGAAAGGCTACAGGGGTGAGGCGGGAGGAGGCGTACTCGGCCCTTACCTGTCGCGCACGCAGCGGCACAGGATTGTGAGCCGCCGGGAGGAGAGGGCGCTCTCTTTGCGGATACGGGAAGGGGACGAGGCGGCCTGGGAGGAGCTTGTCCGGCACAACTTGAGGCTCGTCGTCTCTATCGCCCGCGGATACGTTGGGCGCGGTCTGGAGTTCGCCGACCTCGTGCAGGAGGGAAACCTAGGGCTCATGCGTGCGGCGCGGAGCTTCGACGCCGCGTTCGGCACCAAGTTCTCGACGTATGCGACGTGGTGGATCAAGCAGTCCATGACCCGGGCCATCTCAAACAAGGCGGGTATTATTCGCGTCCCGATCCACGCCGCCGAATCGGAGAGGGCCCTGACCTCCGCGTGCAGAGAACTCCAGGCCCGCACAGGCCGCGAGCCCTCTGTCGAGGAGCTCTCCGAGTTCGTGGGCAAGAGCGTAAATGAGGTCGCGGATACCCTCGCCGCGCGCAAGGCGGTCGTCTCCTACGACGTACCTGTCGGCCCCGGCGAGGGCGCCTCCCTCTCCGACCTTCTCGCCGATGCCTCGGAGACCGACGTGGAGGAGCAGTTCGCGGAGGGCTCCTTCAGGAGTAGCGTCCACGACCTCCTCGCCGTCCTCTCCGGGCGCGAGCGTCACGTCGTGGAGCGCCGCTACGGCCTCGACGGCGGCCCCTCCGCCACGCTCCCGGAGATCGGACGGGAGATCGGGGTGACCCGCGAGCGGACCCGCCAGATCCTGGGCGTTGCCCTGCGCAAGCTCCGCTCTCAAGCCCTCGAAACGGAGCTACAGCCCTTCCTCGAAGTCTCCTGAAGCAGGCTGGAGCGGTTCCCTACGGGTAGCCCGTGACCTCCGGTGCCGTTAAACTGCCACTTCCAGGTTCCGGAGCACCATAGGGGGGAGCACGCATGGCAGAGGTCGCCTTCGACTACACAAACCTCATCGAGGTAGAGGGAGGCATTACCGGGGCGGAACTCTCGCAACTCAGCCCCCGTCTCGAAGAGGCCGCGAACGTTCTCCTCCGAGAGCCGCCCGGATTTATGCGCCTCCCAAAGGCCGCCGGACTCTCCGACCAGTCGAAGGCTCTGGCCGGGGAGATCAAAGCCTCCGGCGCCACCGACTTCGTCCACGTCGGCATCGGCGGCTCCGCTCTCGGGCCCATCGCCCTCCACCGGGCGCTCGACCACCTTTACCACAACCTCCTCGCTGGCCGCCCCGGCCCCTGCATCCACTTCGCCGAGAACACCGACCCCGCTACCTTGAGCGCCATCCTGGACGTGGCGGACCTGTCCAATACCTGGGTCAACGTCGTCACCAAGAGCGGCTCAACCGCCGAGACGATGGCCAACTTCCTCGTGCTACGCGGCGCTCTGGTAGACGCTGTAGGCGAAGAGGCGTACGGGAAACACGTAGTCTTTACGACCGATCCCGAAGAGGGCTACCTCGTGCAGATAGCGGAGAAGGAGGGAATAAGGAGGCTCCCGATACCGCCCGATGTCGGTGGGCGCTTCTCGGTTCTGACGCCTGTCGGCCTCCTTCCCGCCGCCGTCACCGGCCTCGACGTGGACGCCCTGCTGCGGGGTGCTGACCAATGCGTCGATGAGGTGACGAGCGAGGGAGTGGAGCACCCCGCCGTCGTGGGAGCCGCCTACCATTACCTGATGGACACGGAGAGAGGCCGCAACGTGCGGGTGATGATGCCCTACGCCGATTCTTTGGAGAGGCTCGCGGCGTGGTTCGTGCAGCTCTGGGCGGAGTCTTTAGGGAAGGAGGGCAAGGGCTCAACGCCGCACGGAGCCGTCGGTACCACAGACCAGCACTCGCAGGTGCAACTCTACATGGAGGGTCCGCAGGACAAGGTGATCGAGCTGATCGAGGTCGAGAACCATCCCCGCGACCTCCCAATCCCTAGAGCCTACGAGGACCTCGAAGGCGTCGGCTATCTCGGCGGCCACACGATGTCCGGACTCCTCAACGTCGAGTGCGACGCCACGAGGAAGGCTCTCACCGAGGCCGGTAGGCCCAATGCGACCATAAAACTCGCCACAGTGGACGAGGAGCACCTCGGGTATCTCATGCAAGCCCTGGAGGTTCAGACAGCGATCGCGGGCTCCCTCTATAGGGTCAACGCCTTCGACCAACCCGGCGTCGAGGCGGGGAAACAAATCACCTACTCCAGAATGGGCCGACCGGGTTACTGAGGAGGCTTTGTCTCTCTCCCCAAGCGTGTTTTCTCGCCCTGGCGGGGACGCTCTACACGTTGTCTACGTAGCGACGAGCAACGCATCTTTGGAGGACGGTGTCACGAAGGAGATCAGGTAGAGCGCATCCGGCGCCTCTGAATAAGAAGGACCTCGGGGACGAAGACTACGTCCTGCAGTCGGGCGGTTGGGACCTGAAGCTGACCCTCCCGGTCGGCACGTACTCCCGCAGGTCCCTGGTGAATCTATGGGAAAGCTCCGCGAGTGTGTAGCCATGCTCCTCCGCGAACGGGCGTTCACCACTTCGGTTGTCTAACCCGCTACTTTATGTCAATTGCCCGCCGCTGCAGCAGGCTTGACGGTGTACGCACCGGTCTGCTCGAAGGCGTGTGCCGCTTTCAACACGGTCTGCTCGTCCCACTTCCTGCCGACGAGCATCATGCCGATAGGCAGGTCCTCGGAGAGGGCGCAGGGAACGTTCATCGCTGGATGGTCGCTCACGTCGAAGGGAGCGGTGTTGGGGAGCATCTCCAGAGACCGGGCGACGACCTCCTCGATGGAGGCATCGGGTTCGGGTATCTTCGTGGCCTTCAGCGGGAGCGTCGGCATGAGCAAGAGATCTATGGACTCTAGCGCCTCGTCGTAGGCTCCTCTGAGCCTGCGGGCGAGGTTCTGGGCCTTGGCGTAGTAGCGCCCCCCGTATGCGTCGCGCAGGTACTGACCCATCAGCATGGTGAGCTTGACGGTCTCGGAGAGGTCGTCGGCATTCAGCCTGCGCCCCCGGCCGTAGACGTCGAGCAGGGATGTGGAGTACTGGCCCTGCCAGTTGGTGCCCATGCTGTTGCCGCGGACCATCAACTCCGTCGCGCCCTCGATAGCGATGCCGTTCCAGATGTGGATGCCGTCGCGGTGCATTGGGATGCAGACCTCGGAGACTTCCGCGCCCAGATCCTTAAAGCCATTCGCCGCATTATGAACGGCTTCGTCTACGTCGTCCTCCGAGAGACCCGGCCAACCGAAACCTTCGCTCACGACGCCTATCTTCAGCCCCTGCGCGTCTCCGTTCAGGGCGTCGTTGTAGTCGCCGATCTTCACATCCTTCTGGCGTGGGTCCAGACCGTCCTCTCCGGCTAGCGCGGTGAGAAGCAAGGCCACGTCGGAGACGGTGGCGGCTATGGGGCCGGTGTGATCGAGGGTGAGCTCTATCGGGAATACCCCGGTGTACGGGACCAAGCCGTGGGTGGCCTTGAGACCGTAGGTCCCGCACCAGCAGGAGGGGATGCGTATTGAACCGCCCTGGTCACCGCCGATCGCCATGTCCACCTCGCCGGCGGCGACGAGCGCGGCGCTGCCGCTGGAGGACCCCCCCGCCGAGCGAGTGTGGTCGTGGGGGTTCAATACCGGCCCGGTGTCCGAGGTGTGGCTACCACCGGAGAAGCACAGGTGCTCGCAGACGGCCTTGCCCACGATCTCACCTCCCGCGTCCAGGATGCGCGTGACGATAGTCGCGTCGAACTCGGGGACGTAACCTTCGAGCGTTGTAGTGCCGTTCATCATCGGCATGCCGGCGACACAGACGTTATCCTTGATGGCGATTCGCTTGCCGGAGAGCGGTCCACTCTCAGCGCCCTTGATGGAGCTCTTCCAGTACCAGGCGTTGAGGGGATTCTCTTCCGAGTCCGGCCGGTAGCTCCCCGAGCGCGGGTACTTCACGGGTAGAGCGGGCTCGGCGAGCTGCTCCAGCCTGTTGTAGGAAGCGAGTGTGCCCTCTATGAGTCCGGCGTACGAGCGCGCCTCCTCTTCGTCCAAATGAAGTCCGAACCCATGTCCGATCTCTTTGAGCTGTTCAATATTCGGCGGCTTCGCCATCACTCAACCTCTCCTACGTGACTCTTTTGTCCAACACGCTCGCTCGGCGACCAACACCCGATGCAAGCGAACTACAACCAGAACAACAATTGAAACTGAAGTCCACTAAACAGTCCACGCTACGCCGAACACCTTTAATGATAGTGGTCGTCCCAGGCTCCCGAGACGAACTCGGATGTCCTCTCATCTATCTCTTCTTCCGAGAGGAGACCCCTATCCTTGACAAGAGCCTCGAATGAGGCAAGCCAGTGGCGATAGTAGTTCCATGCCGCGCGTTCGTCCTCGTCAGAGCGCTCCCAATCACCGATCTCCGAGATAAGCCGTTCGCGAAACTCTTCCCAGTCATAGTGTTCCTGGTTAGACGCGGCGATCGCCATACCGAACGCCTGGCTTTCCCACGGCGTTTCGAAGACTAGCTCTCCGTTTCTCCTGGGAAGAGCAGCCGTGCCACCCATGTCGGCAACCAGCCGCTCCGCCCTTGCTCGGCTGCGCCTCAACTCTAGAGGAGCGCCTCTCCTGGGAGTGCTGCTCCGCTCGACAGCATCCGGCGTCCGGTGTGCCTCCTCCCCCTGATGATCCATCCCCATCGCCTCCTACCTCTTTCTCACTGTACCTCTTCCGGGTTTAGGGGCTCACCAACACCGATCATGGAATCGCGGGTCACGAGGGACGCGAGCTCTTCTTCAGACATCCCTTCCGCACCCTGGGGGCGCTCCGGCAGCACGAAGTACCGGATCTCGGCACTGCTGTCCCACACACGAACGTCAGCGGATTCATCGATACCGAGGCCGAACTCCTCCTTCAACACCTCGCGAGGCTCCATAACCGTTCGAGAGCGATACTGAGGGTACTTGTACCAGTTGGGTGGCAGCCCGAGCACGGGCCAAGGATAGCACGAGCACAAGGTGCATACGACAACGTTATGTACTTGAGCGGAGTTCTCGACCACCACCATGTGCTCGCCCTGCATCCCGCCTATACCCAATTGCTCGCAGGCCGCGTTGGCATCCTCCAGCAGCAGCTCTTTGAACTCCGGATCCCTCCAGGCGCGCGCCACGACCTTAGCCCCGAGCATCGGACCGATATCGCTTTCATAAGCGCTAATTACCTTGTCGATCGCATCGGTGCTGACGAGGCCCTTTTCGACTAAAAGAGACTCCAGAGCCTTTGCGCGGGCCGCAATCTCGGCCTCCGGTGCCTGGCTATCCGCCGTCCGATCTACGCTCATCATCTATCTCCCTTCTTGTTTGACTCCACCGGGCGCCCCGCTTACCCGCCGCGCCTAGAGAGGCTCGAGGTAACTCTCCCAGAGATCCACGGAGACGACTTCACGCGGTTCCGCGGAGTCGCCCCACACCTCTTCCGCGTCGAAGCGGACACAGTAGACGTATTCGGGCTTCTCTCCTTCACCGTGCGCGTGCTTATCGGGTAAAACGAAGGCGTCATATGCTCGTTCGACGACGCCTTGCTTGTCCCGTACATACTGGGGAAGGCGCGTATGCCCGTGAGGATGTACGTTCCGAACCCGTACCCGGTCTCCAGCCTTGAATCGAGGCTCTGCCGAGACCTCACGTCTGCTCGACGCACCGCCGTGGACCAGTTGCAAAAGACGATTCGCTAGCTCGGGATCTTCTCTTTGGGGAACAGGGGCCTCCGGATCTCTCAAGAACTCTTGCGTCCTTGCGTCCAGTTCGTCCCAGTCTATTACCCCCTTCTCTATAAGGTTCTTCTCCAGTGTTTCGAGCCAATGCTCGTAGTAGGAGGATGTGAGGTAGTGAGCGGGTTCCATGACTTCAATACCATGCCGGAACTCGTCAAGGTTGTACAAACCCTGCCCCATCGTAGCGACCATGGTACCGAAGACGAGCTTCTCCCAGGGGTTGTGAAACACGGGCTCATAGTCTTCTACATCCACGCGCCCAAGACCATGCATCCCACCTAGATCGTGTACCCCGTTCATAACCCCTTACCCCTTTCCGCCTTCCAGGCTAGATGACCAAGCATTATGAATTAGCGACAAAGGGGATGTCAAGGAAAGCACAAGAGCTGACGCATGCCCACCAGGTCGCCGAGGGGCGGGATCTCCCGGGATAGGATGGGGCTACCAACCTATCATCTATAAGAAGGAGGCCCCGTCGAGGTCATGGTACTTCGGTTAGAGGATGCGGAGACGCACGACGAGTACTGGAGCGCGGCGATGAAGGAGATGCTCCACACCGGCTACATGCATAATTACATGAGGATGTACTGGGGAAGAAAGATGACGCTCTACCTGACCAATAAGTACTTCATGGACGGATACGACCTGAACTCCTACGCGAACGTCGCCCCTGCTTCGGCCAGCACGTCCGGGGCTGGAAGGAACGGGAGGTCTTCGGCAAGGTCCGCTACACATCAGAGGGCGGCCTGAAGCGAAAGGCGAAGGCCGACGAGTACGTCAAACAGGTCGAACGCCTCATCGAGGAGGGCCGCGCCGGGGCGGTGTGATCGGGGGCAGAGAGGCGACACACAGGACGCGTGGCCGGTATAATCGGGGGCGCTGTCGGCGAAAGGAAATGGATCGGCCATGAAGTGGCTCAAAGTCTACGGTCTTCCCAAACTGCCCCTCTTCCTCGCGCGCTGGGCGATGAAGCTCGGGTTGCCTGGGCCGACGTGGTACAAGTGGAAGGCGGCATCCGCGGGCACCGGGGTTATCCTCGACGAGATGATCCGGGCGGCCGACGACCTCGGCTACGACGGACAGAAGATCGGCAAGCTCGCCATGAGCCGCATCGGCGAGAAGCAGGGTAGCGACCTGCGCGAACAGCTTGGCGTAAAGACGATGAAGGATACCGTGGACGTCGTCATGCTCGCCAACCGGTTCTTCGACATCGAGATCACACTGACCGAGACCAAAGAGGGCGAGTACGTCATAAACGCCGACCGCTGCCCGTGGTTCGGCGGGATGGGCCACGACGGCGTCCCCGGCTGGGACGTCAAGCCCTGCGCCGCCTTCTCCACCTACGAGAAGGCGATGGTCAACGCCATAAACCCGAACGTAAAGCTCTCCTACACCGAGAAACGCACCACCGGCGGCCACACCTGCCGCGGCGTCTACCAGTACCGCGACGAGGAGTTGGGCGATGGTCCCGCCGAGGGCGTCACCCCGGAGATGGTTCAGCTCGGCAAGAAGCCGAAGAAGGTCGAGGCGAAGGCGGAGTAGGGCGATGGAACAGCAAGGGCCTTCCCAAACTGAAGAATACGTGCCGGGAAGGCGATTCTATGTGGTCTTCGGCAGCGTCATGGTGATGCTGGTGTTGCTCGGATTTCTTGTAAGATCCGGGTATGAGTGGAACGAGCCTGAAGACTTTGCCATCTGGTTCTGGCTAGTAGGCATGTTAATCGGTGGACTGGCAGGACCCTACCTGATCCAGTACGTCATCCTGCGCCATTTCGGGGTACGTCCGCGCCGCAGGAAGTGGCGGAATAACTGGGGCAACCGTTCGCAACTCATCTCCTGGTGGGAAACAGAGGATTGCAGGCTTACTAGAGGACAGTTTGCCGTCGCGTATGGAATTCCGGCACTGCTAGTGTGTGCGTTTGTGCTTATCTACGCCATCAAATTCCCAACTGCAGCTTACATTTTTGGCTTTATGCCAGCTTACATGGGAAACTTCTGGTACACGCTGCTCGCTCTTGAAAACCAGAAGGTACTCTCGTCGAGCCTTTCGACAGGGGCGTGTGCTTCTACAGAGCGGCGCCTCAGGGCATGTTAGACTCGCGCTCGTATTAACACTGGCATTACGCCGAACGGAGGAATGTTGGAACGCGTCGAGATAGATACCGCGCGGGGCAAAGAGCGGGTGCCACCGGGGCAGTACCTCGTCGGGGATCGATGGCCGATCCTGACCTACGGCTCCACGCCGAAGTTCAACCCGGCGGTATGGGACTTCAAGGTCTCGGGGCTCGTCGAGAACTCTTTGCGCTTTACGTGGGAGGAGTGGAACGAGTTGCCGAAGGTCGAGGTCAAGGCGGACATGCACTGCGTGACCTCGTGGAGCAAGCTGGACAACGCATGGATGGGCGTGCGGGCGAAGCAACTCCTGGAGATGGCGGGGCCGAAGCCGGAGGCTCGCTTTTTCTCCGTGTTCTGCGACGGGGGCTATACGACGAACGCGCCGGTCGAGGAGCTGTACGAGAGGGACGCGCTCTTTACTACTCATCATAACGGCGAGGCTCTGGAGCCGGGGCATGGTTATCCTCTGCGGCTCGTGATCCCACGTCTCTACGCCTGGAAGAGCGCGAAGTGGGTGCGAGGTATAGAGCTTATCGTCGAGGATAAGCCGGGCTTCTGGGAGGAGAACGGCTATCACAACTACGGCGACCCCTGGAGAGAGCAGCGCTACAGCTTTAGCTTCTAGCTCCTTGCCGGGGGCGCGCAGCCGGCCAGCGAACCAGGCAAGGGTGTGCTTCAGCCCTTCTCTGGCGCCGATTCGGGTCTCCCATCCCAAGACCTCGCTGGCGCGGGTGACATCCGGGCGACGCTGTCTCGGGTCGTCCTGGGAGAGGGGCTCGTGGACGAGCCTGCTGGCGCTGCCGGAGAGCTCCAGGATGAGGCCGTCCACCTCTCTTACGGTGTACTCGACCGGGTTGCCGAAGTTTACGGGACGCGTCTCGGGGCTCCTCATGAGGCGGCTGATGCCTTCCACGAGGTCGTCCACGTACTGCAGGCTCCTGGTCTGGGTTCCGCCACCGTAGACGGTCAGAGGCTCACCGGAGAGGGCCTGGTAGACGAAGTTGGGGATCAGGAGGCGTCCGTCGTCCGGGCGCATCCGGGGACAGTAGGTGTTGAAGATGCGGGCTATTCTCGTCTCTACTCCACAATGGCGATGGCAGGCAGCGGTGGCGGCCTCCGCGTAGCGCTTGGCCTCGTCATAGACGGCGCGAACGCCTACCGGGTTGACGTTCCCCCGATACTCCTCGTACTGGGGATGGACGAGTGGATCGCCGTATACCTCACTCGTCGAGGCGAGCATGAAGCGGGTGCCTCTGTCTTTCGCAAGATCCAGGGCATTGTGAGTACCCAAAGAGCCTGCCTTGAGGATCTCCAGAGGGATGCGCTCGAAGTCCTTCGGGCTCGCAGGGGAGGCGAAGTGTTAGCCCGGATTATTCACGAAGGCAGTTGAAGAGAGGGAGCCTGCTCCTGTATACGGTCTAGTTGCTTTGAAACTGACCAAAGGAGAAGGCTCCCATGAAGGATTCTGCCACAAACAGGATGCGCTTCTACCAGGGGGAGGCGGCGCTCGCCCTGGTAGAAGCCACCTTCGATGGGGGAGGCATCACCTCAGATGGCGGACTCGTATGGCTCTCTGAGACGGACTCGGAATTGGGCTTGTGTGAGGCTATCGCCTCTTATGTGCCAGAGTGGCGAAAGAGGAAAGGGCGCCATTCTCTGAAATCGCTCATCCGCCAGCGCGTCTTCCAGATAGCATGTGGCTACGAGGACCAGAACGATTCGGACTCCTTGCGGAAGGATCCCTTGCTCAAGCTTGTGTGCGGCTCTTTGCCCGAGAGCGGAGCGGATCTCGCAAGCCTCGCAAACCTCGCAAGCCTCGCAAGCCAGCCCACCCTCTCGCGCCTTGAGAACGCTGCCAACAGACGCTCCTGCCACCAGATATCCCACCCCGCTCTTTGAGACCTACCTCAAAGAGCGGGGTGGGAATGGCGTTCCAGAGAAGGTGCTTTTGGACTTTGACTCGACCGACGATCCCACCCACGGAGATCAGGAAGGCTCCAGCTACCACGGCTACCACAAACAGCACATGTACCATCCACTCTTGGTCTTTGATGGTGGGAGTGGCCATCTCATAAGCGCGCTCTTAAGGCGCGGCAACGCCCACGCGAGCAACTCGGCGGTCGCTATCTTGAAGGCATCACTTCCCGCTTGAGGGAGAGATGGCCCCGGGTGAAGATAGAGATCAGGGCCGACGCAGGCTTCGCCGTGCCCGCCCTCTACGACTACTGTGAGAAAGAAGGCATCGACTACACCGTGGGGCTGATCTCCAACGCCCGTCTTCAGGCCCTCTCGGAGAGTCTACTCGACGAGGCCAAAGAGCTTTACGAGACCGAAGGCGGGAAGGCGAGACTCTTGTCCGAGGGTCTCTACCAGGCCGGAAGCTGGGGAAGGAAGCGCAGAGCCATCTACAAGGCCGAGGCGATGGAGCAGGGGACAAACACGCGCTTCGTAATTACTATAAGGACCGATGAACCCGAAGAACTCTACGAATGGTACGCGGGGCGAGGGGAGAGCGAGGATTGGATCAAGGACTTCAAGCTCCACCTCAAGGCGGATCGTCTGAGCCGTTCTCGGTTCATAGCCAACCAGCTCAGGCTCCTGCTTCATGCCGCAGCTTACTGGCTGATGGATACCTTGAGAAGGAAGTTGGTTACTGGTGGAACGCGTCGGATGCAACTGGGCACCTTGAGTCTGAACCTCATCAAGGTCGGTGGGAGGGTCAGGAATCTCCTCACGAAGGTCCGTCTACATTTGGCCTCTGGGCATCCGGGGCAAGACTTATGGCGCGCCCTTTCGCTGGCTTTCAGAAGTGTTCATGAATGATTCGGGCTAAGCTGGAGCGCGAGTCAGCTCGACTTTACCCATTTGGGTAGTGGAGGATCGGTAGGGTATGCTCGTTGCCAATCGACCAAGAGAGGCAACGATGCACACCCTACCGACCGCGATGATACAACTCCTCGCCCCGTTCGCGCTACTCTTTTCCGAGCGCGTTTGGCGCCACGCCCAGGTGCTGCTCGCGGGCACGATCCTCGCCCCTGGCAAGCGGACCGTCGGCGGCGCCCTACGGATCATGGGCTTGGGGCGAACCGAGCACTACCAGCGCTACCATCGCGTCCTCAACCGTGCGGTGTGGTCGAGCCGGGTGCTCTTGGGATTGCTCGTGAAGACGTTCTTGCCCGAAGGCGAACCGTTGGTCATCGGCCTGGACGAGACACTGGAGAGGCGTTGGGGGGCCAAGATCGCCGCCAAGGGGATCTACCGGGACCCGGTACGCTCTAGTCACGGCCACTTCGTCAAGGCGAGCGGCTTGCGGTGGGTGTGCCTGATGCTCCTCGTCCCGGTCCCCTGGGCTTCTCGGGTATGGGCCTTGCCGTTCCTGAGCGTGCTCGCCCCCTCCGAGCGCTACGCCCAAGAGCGGGGCAAGCCCCACAAGAAGCTAACCGACTGGGCGCGGCAGATGCTGCTGTTGGTCAGGCGCTGGTGGCCCGAACGGGAGATCGTGGCCGTGGCCGACTCCGGTTACGCCTGCATAAGGCTCCTCGCGAGCTGCCGACGCTTCTTACCAAAGCCGGTCACCTTCGTCACGCGCTTGCGCCTGGACGCGGCGCTCTACGAGCCGGCCCCGCCGCGCAAACCGAAACAGATAGGCAGGCCGCGCCTCAAAGGCAAGCGCTTGCCCACCTTGGCCGCGGTGGTGGACGATCCGGGCACCATCTGGACGCCCGTCGCTGTCGCCGACTGGTACGGCAAGGGGGAGCGCACCGTCGAGGTGGCCTCAGCCACGGCGGTCTGGTACCACACCGGGCTACCGCCGGTGCCCCTGCGCTGGGTCCTGGTTCGCAATCCGCAAGAAGAAGAGTTCGGGCCGCAGGCCCTACTATGCACCGACCTCACCGCCGAACCCGCGCGAGTCTTAAGCTGGTTCGTCTTGCGCTGGCAGATGGAGACGACCTTCCAAGAAGCGCGTCGGCACCTTGGGGTCGAGACGCAGCGACAGTGGTCCGAGCTAGCCATCCGGCGGACGACGCCCGCGCTTTTGGGCCTGTTCTCGCTCGTCACGCTCTTCGCCCATCGGCGAATGGCGCAGGGCTCAGAGGCGCTCCGGCAGGCGGCGTGGTACCGCAAGCCTCACCCGACCTTCTCCGATGCGCTGGCGCTGGTACGGCGGGAGTTGTGGGCGGAGGGGACTTTTTGCGGGTCGACCCGAGAAGCGGACATGGTAAAAGTACCGCGTGCGTTCATGGAACGCTTAACCGAGACGCTTTGCTACGCCGCGTGAATGGATAAAGTCGAGGTCAGAAACCGTCTGAAAAGCCTCACGAGCGGGCCAAGCGCCTCACCATCAGACGGCTCATCGCCACGTAGATGAACGCCTCGCCCGTGGCGGTGAGCTTCTCATAATCCTTGCTCATCCTGCGGTTCTGATCTACCCACGAGAACGTCCGCTCTACCACCCACCTCCTCGGCAGGACCTTGAAGCCCGGCTCGGGCAGCAGCCCTCTCGCTCTCAGGTCGTCCCAGTCCGGCTCCTCCCCTTCCGGCACCCACACGTAGCGTGGCCTCCGCGGGTGCCGCACGACCTCCACGTCCAGCCCAAAGCCTTCTCCGCCCAGTCCTTGCCCTTCCCCTCGCCGTTGTAGCCAGCGTCCAGCCACAGATGAGAAAGTCGCGGAAACAGCTCCTTCGTGCGCTCCAAAAGCGGTTTTATGCCGTCCCGGTCCATCACGCCCGCGCCGTGGACTTTGGCCTTAAGCACCAACCCCTGGGTATCCACCAACAGGTGGCGCTTGCGGCCTTTGACCTTCATGCCGCCCAGTTCGTAGCCTCGCTCCTCGCCGCCCACCCCGGTCGTCTTTACCGACTGGCTATCTACGATGCCCGCACTTGGCTGCGGATCACGCCCGAGGCGCAGCCGCATCCTCTCGCGCAGGGCGGCGTGCACCCTCTCCCAGATGCCTTCGATGCGCCAAAGGCGGAAGTAGTGGTAGACAGTCTTCCAGGGTGGGAAATCGTGGGGCAACAAGCGCCAAGGGCAACCGCTCTTGAGGACGTAGAGAACGGCGTCGAGAATCTCGCGCACCAGATGAGCCCGGGGACGCCCGCCGGATTTCGGTGCGGGCAGGTAGCCTTCCAAGCAGGACCACTCGGCGTCGGAGAGGTCGGTCTGATATGCTCTTCTCATACTCGGTATCGTACCGAGTCATCATCTCAGTACCCCTTTTCAGACGGTTTCTCAATGTCTCGAAAGTTGTGGGTTTGGTTTCTCTGTTCCTTTGAGGGCGTCCATCGCGAGGTAGCGCTTCAGCGCCCACTCCTCGCTGCTCCTCAACGCTACCTCGGTCGCTAAGATGCTCGCGCTTCTCTCGTTGGGGAAGACCCCAACCACCCTCGTCCTCGTCTTCACCTCTTCAAAGAGGTGCTCGAGCATGTTCGTCGAGCGTATCCGGGCGTGGTGAATTCCTGGGAAATTCAGGTAGCTCAAGGCGCCCCCTATGCCCGCCTCGAAGACGGAGATCGCCTTCGGGAAAAGCTTTCTGTGCAGATCGACGAACTCCTCCTCGGCTAGAACCAGCGCGGTCTTCTGGCGTCTTACCTTGAAGATCGCCTTGAGATCCTCGACTACCTCACCATGACTTCGCCGGCACGCGAGAGAGCACGTTGCGCTCGAAATGCACCACGCACCGCTGCCATTTAACCCCGACAGCTCTCCGGCCACTACCGCTTTTATGCCCTCGTGGTCATCGGAGATCACCAGCTCACGCCTTTTAGGCCCCGGTCGACGAGGCCCCGCAGCAGCGAGGCGTAGGCCGCTCCCTTCTCTGAGCTGACCACCACCACCTCCTCCACGACCAAAACTCATGAGCAGTTCGTCGGCAGAAAGCTATACTGGGCGGCATGAAACGATCGATCTCCGTTCGCCGGCTTTCAGACTCTCTCCCCACCTGGGTGGCGCGCGTCCCACTCGCCGTCTGGGCGTTGCTTGCCGGGGCGCTGGCGCTGCGGCTGGCCATCGCGCTACGTGACCTGGACGTCGTCGACCGCCTGTTCATCCCTGACGACACCTACTACACGCTGTCCATCGCGCGCTCCATGGCGGGCGGCATCGGCCCAAGCGTCGACGGCGTCCACCTGACTAACGGCTTCCAGCCGCTCATCGCCTTCCTGCTCGTGCCCGCCTTCGCGGTCTCCTCGAACCCCGATGTCGGCCTGCGCGCCGCACTCGTGCTCCTATCGGTGGTGGACGTCGCCAACGCCGCCCTGCTCGGCGCTCTCGCCCACCGCCTCGGCGGCCGGCCCGCGGCGATCTTGGCCGTGGCTCTGTGGGCGTTCTCGCCCGTGGCGATCGGCAACGCCCTCAACGGGCTCGAGACCTCCCTCGCGGTCCTGTGCCAGCTCGCGCTTGTGGCCGCGTGGTGGTGCTTCCGCGACACCGGTGCCGCGCGCTGGGCGGTCCTGGCCGGCGCCGCCGCCGGGTTAGCGCTGCTGGCCCGAATCGACTCCGTATTCCTCGTCGCCGCGTTCGGGCTATTCGAGTTCCTGCGGGGCTCTTGGCGTAGCGTCGCCATGTCTGCGGCGACGGCCGTCTTGGTCGTCGCCCCCTGGTGGCTCTACAGCCTCGCCCGCTTCGGTTCGCCTATCCCCAAGAGCGGCGACGCGGTGCTTGAGATCGTCCGCATTCACCGGAATTTCTACCTCGACGTCCCGGAGCAGCTCGGCTGGGCGGCCGGGTCGGTGCTCGGCGCCCCCTTCGTCGACTCCGCCATCTTGCGCGAGGACCTCTATTCCCTGTCTGCGCTCGGCGTCCTTGCTTGGCTCGTGCTCGTGGCGGTGATGGGGCTCGCCCTGTGGTGGCTCGGCGCCCTGCGGCGCGACCGCCTGCCGTTGCTCGGGCTGGGCGTGCACGCCCTTGCGGTGCTTACCTTCTACACGCTCGTGATGTCGGCGGTGTGGTTCTTCGGACGCTACCTGGCGCCGGTGCAGGCTGCCGTGACCCTGCTCATCGCTGTGGGCGCCGCCGCGCTATGGCGGCGGCGAAGCCGTGTGGCGCCACGGATCGGGCTCGCGGCCCTCGCCGTGCTGGCCGCCGTGAGCGTCGTCAGCTCGCTGTCGCTGCTCACCACGAACCCGCCAGTTAGCCCCGACATCGAGCTTCACGGCGCCAAGGGCTACCGGGAGGCGTCGCGCGACATCCTCGCCCTCGCTCCCGACGGCGCCGTCATCGGCTCGATGCAGAGCGGCGCGCTCAACTACTATGCAGGCGACCGCGTGCGCGTGGTGAACCTCGACGGGGTCGTCGACCAGGAGGCGGCGGAGGCGCTGCACTCCGGGCAGCTCGCGGCCTTCGCGCGCAAGCGCGGCGTCACCTACCTGGCGGATTGGCCGTTCAACGTTGCCCTGATCGCGGCACGCTCCGGAGACCCGAACTTCCAACCCGAGCGCCTACTCATTCTGGGCGTGTCGCGCAGCCAGGGCGAGTCGCGCAGCCAGGGCGGCGTTGACCGCTTCGGGCTGCTCGCGCTGGAGCATGAGGGCGTGAAGAGCACCGAGGCAGACCTCCTCATGAAGTGCATGACTCCCTCATGCATCGAAGATGACGAAAGGTTCTTCCGAGATCTTGGCAAAGCTCGCGGCGTGGGCGCTTTGCCGTAAGACCGCCACCCCTTATCCTTAGGGTACCCTGTTCAACCCAGAGCGCCACCGAAGACTCGCGGAGCTGTTGAATGTCCGTTTCGACGGCTGGGTGGTCGACCTCGGCTGCGGCAGCGACCGCACGCTGGCGGAGATCGCCGGCCGCTCGCAGGCCTTGGAGGTCGAGCGGGTCCTCGGGTGGGTTGAGCCCTACGCTTCCTTCGAGCCCGGGTCGCCGGGACGCTCCGCCGCAGAGGTCGCCGCCTCCATCGGGCGGCGCTCCGATAACTTCGACGATGAGGAGATCGACGCCTGGCTCGAAGGCTTGGGTCGCCTCGCCGGACGGGGCGAGTTCCTCTACAGCGTGAACGACTACGTGATCGTCACTCGCAAGCCGTGAGCCCCCGAAGGTGACAGCAAAGCACCCTGACCGAGGACAGAGCTTCTAGGCCGTCCCGAAGAGGACATGCTTCCGTTTCAAAACTCGGGAGAACCTTTTTCTTCCATCCTTGGTGCACGAGGGAATCGCGGACTTCATGAGGAGGTATGCGCCGTGGAGCGTGAAACCCAGGCGTGGGCGGCAAAGGTCGCCGAGGCGAAGCGCAAACACTCGCGCTAGCAAGAGATGGCCGCCGAAGGACTCATACCGAATCCGGGTGAACGATTCTTGGAACGTCACGAGGCCTCGGGCCACCAGTGGTAATTCGTGAGGTCCCTGATGGCCTCGCTTTGGTCAAGCAGTTCCACGCAACGCTCCGTCAGCGTTTCCTCGATCTCCTCGATCTCTTCGAAGAGC
>JAABVA010002973.1_pt1 | contig 16480 bp, 22 predicted proteins | sample 5560331 | NCBI WGS metagenome assembly JAABVA01 (sample SAMN12812661, study PRJNA571458) | rock metagenome | isolation source: Antarctica rocks | place: Antarctica: Victoria Land, Mt New Zealand sud | collected 2016-01-07 | reverse complement strand
ATCTGAATTTGAAGTACTTCATGATCATCAAGAAACTGATCAGACGACAGACTAAATGAGCTGAGAAGTTATTTGAATATAACTTCAAGATCATATATCAGTCAGAAAAGCAGAATCTGAAAGCAGATGCGCTGATCAGAATGTCAGACGTCAAGTCAGTTGAATCAAATGATGATCGAAAGCTATATCAGCATCAGATGCTATTGTCAGCAAGCACATTTAAACTGTAATCAATAGAAGATGATCAAGATCTGACTCAGATCTTGCTCATATTTGACTCAGATTTGAAACAGAAATCGAAAGCTAACGAGAATTCGATCGAAGAGATGATTTTCATTCAGAATCGAATTATAGTCGAAAATCAAATGAATCAACAATGTATCAATATTCAAACAGTCATAGAACAGAACAGAAGAACTTGTCAAGATATGAGTCTAGACAATTGCAGAGTACTGAACGAAGTACTCTGAAAGAATAATAGACTGTGAGTCTCTCAGTCAATGATCATTCAATTGATAAAAGAAGCATATGATCTTTCGATCAGTGATCACTCTGACATGAATTGAACGTTAGACTTGTTAAGATGATCATATTGCTGATCGAAGATGAGAATAACAATCAAACGCTACATTCAAAACTGTTACGTTTGTCGTAGATCAAAAGTATCAAGAGATTGAATCAATGAACTATTGAAGTCATTGTATATATCTGAACAACGATGACAAGACATATCATTGAATTTCATTATCGATTTATTGAAAAGTGATGAAAGCAACGCGATTTTGACAGTGATAGATCAATTATCTAAAGAACGTCACTATATATTCTGTTGATCAGATGACGAAGAAACTTTCGCTGAACAAACAGTTAAGCTGCTGCTGATATGAGTCTTCAGAACTCATGAGTTATCAAGATCAATAATGTTCGATAAAGATTTGTAATTCATATCAATTGTCTGAAAGTCTTTATGTCTGAGACTCAACATTAAGATGAAACTATTCATCAACTATCACTCACAGATCGACGATCAAATGAAAAGAGCGAATCAGAATGTAGAACAATATCTATGAAGTTATTGCTTGTACATGCAAGATGACTGATTCGTCTGATTATTTATGACTGAATTCATTGATAACAATGCTATTTCATCGTCAATTGAACAATCAGCGTTCTTTCTGAACAAGAGCTTTCACTCTCATATGAGCTTCAATTTGAATTCAACTGAATATGAGATCACTCAAGCTAGAATTCAAGTGAGCAAAGCAGAGAATATATTTGAACACATGAAATGATCATTAGTGTTGATCAAGCAGACATTAGCAAGAGTCAGAGTCACAATGAAGAAACAGATTGACAAGCATTGAAAGAAAATGATTTACAAGATAGATGACATGATGTTTCTGAATTCTAGAAACATTATGATTGCAAGATCATCAAAGAAGCTGAACGATAAGATGCTAGAATCTTTCAAGATTCTGACTGAGATCGAACATGCATATTGACTAAAACTGTCATTGACAATGAAGATTTATTCAGAGTTCACTTCAAATCTGCTATGACTGAATTCAAAAAACTTTCTTGAAGAACAATGAAATGAGTCGTCTGATTCTATAGTGATAAATGACGAAGATAAATGAAAAGTGAAGAACATACTGAACTTCAGACACTATGAACGAGACAAATGACTGCAATATCGTGTCAATTGAAAAGACTATGACGTTGATCTACATTAATACAATGTCGATGAAAATGAGTTCAAAGACTGCTTGAAGATCATAAATGACTTTCATCAGAAGTATTTGAACAAGTTAAGTTAGAAATCAACTCAACAAGAATCGATTGATCAAACTGCAGCAATGAGAACATTGCTAAATGAAGAGAGAGAGTAATGTTATGAGCATGCATCTCTGTTATCTTTGATTAGTCTGATTAGTCTAACATAGACTAGTATAAAGCTGTGAGTAAAGCTGTTGTTGACACGCTAGCGATCTAGCGTGTCTTCGTGAGTAAAACTCACGTCGTGTTGCATCTTCTTTCTACTTCAGCTTTGAACTTCTAGTTAGAATACATTCATATGATTCACTTTATGCAGACTCATAACAGTTTTTTCTGATCTATGTGCTATTTCAAAGTTGCAGATCAACAATTTCATGACTCATCTGACTTGTTTTTCGTTTAACTTTCAAAAGTTCATAAAACTCTTCAAATTATTATGATCAGTCAGAACTTTGACAGTATGATAACTGTCTTTCACATAGTGTTGTCAATGTTTAAAAATCGCTAATATGATTAGAAGCTTCTGATTATGTGTCTCATAGTTTCTTTCAACGTTTATCATCATTCTGAATCAGAATGCAATTGAATGTCACTGATCTTCGTCATCTGACTGAGACAAAATATTCGCGACTGCATAATTGAACGCGTTGATCTCAATGTATATATGTCGCTTTGAGTCAAAGTGTCTTAGAATAGATGTTTTCATAAAGATGTCGCGAAGCTGATTAAAAGCTTGTTTCGCTTCGCTCAATCATATGAATGAACTCATTTTTACATCTTTTACACTATTTCTCAGCAGTTTTGTTAAAGACTCTGCTATCTGAAAGTAGTGATGTATAAAACGTCAATAGAAATTGACGAATCTCAGAAAAACTTGTATTTCTTGATACATCTTTGATCTGAATCACGTTTTGATGATGTCTATTTTACTTGAGTTCATTGAAACACTCTCAATGAATATGACAAATTCTAGAAAGTTCACTTTAGTGATGAAGAATTCACACTTCTTCAAGCTAGCATATAGCTTGAACTTTCTTAATTTCTTGAGAATCTGCTTCATGTGATCTACATGATCAGTCTTCTCTACGAAGAAGATTAGAATGTCATTCAGATAAACAACACAAAAGTCATTTAAAAGCTCTGTCAAGATCTTATTAATATAAGTTTGAAAGATGACAAATGTATTGATCAAATCAAACAACATGATCATATATTTGAAGTGATCGTAACAAGTATGAAACATCGTCTTTCACTCATTTTCACGTTGAATTCTGAGATGATGATAAGCATTCTTCAGATTTAACTTAGTGAACTGCTTGACTTTATTGAGTCTGTCTAGAGTTTCACTAATTAGAGACAGTGAATGATGATTTTTGACAGTGATCTTATTCAGATCTTGATAGTTCATGCATAAATAAAGACTATCATTCTTTTTGAGAATGAATAGAATAGACGCGTCAATTGAGCTAATGAAGTGCTTAATTCATTCTTTTGCTAAGACATCGTTTAAATACTGTCTCAGAGTTGCTAACTCTGTGTTTGACAGATTATACAACGATTCATACAACGACTCTGCAGTGATTTCGATTGCATGATCATGATCTTCATGCAAGAACAATTTGTTGACACTTTTTATTGAAAATACATCTTTGTATTCTTTCAATTTAACGAGTAAAGTTTGCGTTTCAAGCGCGTTTGTGATATGATTCATCATGTTATTCATTGCTTTTACTTGATGTTCAACGATCGACTCTTTGATGATGTTGATCATGACAAGAGTATACACAGTAAACTCATCTTGTAGAACTTTCGCAAATACTTGTGCAAAGAACAACTCAAATGCGTGTTCATTCACGTTGAAACATCATGTTCTTGTGATCATGTTTATTCAAATACGCTCGAATTGCATATTCAATATACTCAGAATCAAAAGAGATTCTTTCTTGTCAATAGCATAGAAGATACTTATATCTTTTTTCTCTATGTTTCAGCTGTTTCTCAGTCGATAACACATCTTATAAACGTCATAACAATAAACATTCTGATTGTTCATTCAGATAAATCTTGAGAGATCAACGTTCAGCAATGACATATCTTGCTTGATGATGAAACGTTGACTAATCACATTCATCTTGACATCAATATTCATGTGAATCTTCGTTTCTGTCTTCTGATTTCTCTGAATTACATGCTTTTTATATATAAAAGTCTTTACGAAAAGAACTTCTTGTTTTTTTCTCGATGATTTGAAGTGTTCATTGAAAGCTTATCTTTTTTCAAAATCTTGAAATGATTCATATGTGACATCAAATCAATGAATACTCAATTTACATCAAATTCTTTTGATCTATTCTTGATCTTTTTGTCTTTACAATCAGTAGAATAATGACTCTTTTGATTGCATGTATAGCACATTATGTTGAACAAATTCTTGCTATAACATGACAAAGCGTGTGAGCTTGTCTTTGACGAAGAGTCAAATCTAATTGATCAATGAGATTTCTTTCACTTTGAATAAGTCTTCTTGTCGACTTTATCTCGATCATGCAAGTTCTCGTCTTAAGATCATTTCGATGACAAAACGTGTTCTTTTCGCAGATTTATTTTCAATTAAGCGACAAGATTGATTAATGCATCTCATGTGATAGAAATTGACTGCACATTAGTAATGATCATGCGCAGCTCAGATCTCAACTTGATGAATAAATGAGTTCGCTTATGCTCATCATTATACAACGAAAGTTGATGTTTCAGAATGCTCAAATGAACTGCAAACGTTCATATCATTTGATCTGAACATTGCAATGCGTTCACATATTGCTGAGTCATGTTTATGTCTTAATTTATCGAATTCTCAATTAAATTCAGAAGAAAGTCAATAAAATTGAATCATGTTTGCTGAGCTGCAAACATAGTCTCTTTGTGATTGAATCAAAGTTTCTTTGTGATTGAATCAAAGTTTCTTTGTGATTGAATCAAAGTTTCTTTGTGATTGAATCAAAGTTTCTTTGATTCACTCTTCAGATAAATCATGCAGTACAAAATCTTTTTCTCATCACTTTCAAAATGTTAAAAGATATTTTGAAACAAGATTTTGACATCGCGAATTCACTCTTTATGTTCTTTTATGATTTTATCATGATACTTCTTCAAAGACATTGAGAGTCTTTGCTTCTGTGAGATGATCTTGTGATGACTTCGTTTTGTCATCATCAACATTATGAAAATAATGCGTAAATCATTTAAGTTCTTTGTCATGATGTCAAATCATCAACTCAATTTAGAACATAAATTGTCAATGTTTTAAATAATCTTGATTCATTGAATCTGTTTTGCAGTTCAATGAATCAAGTCATTAATCTAGTCATCATCATCTTAATCTAGTCTCAGCAATTTTGTTTCAATCATCTCAGTCATGTGTGCAAATCTTTGCAATCTTAAGTTATAAAACTACTGTCTAGTCTTGATTCTGCTCGATTCATGTATATAAAAGTTAAGCTTTCGTTCTTTTCTTTCACTCTTTGTCTTTCATCTTGTACATTATCTGATGTATTGTCTTGTATCTAGATTCTATCAAAGTAATAATAATAATATCAGTTTTTTATATTGATAGTATCTTTAGTTTAGCTCAGTCTTTGACATTATAAAAGATCTACACTTTCTGCAAAATTTTCATACGTTGAAATCTCGTCTAGTTATTCTTTCGCTTAAATGAAGTCATCTCACAATCTTTTAATCGATGATGAGCATGCTGTTGAACAGTTCACTCAAAGTATAATCGAAAATTCAGTTGAGATCTTTCGCGTAATGCAAGAGCTTCAAAATCAAGTTTGACAACATGATGTTATCATTTCATCTTCATTCATCATTTTCAGTTCTTCAATTTATATAGAATTGAATTCTTAATTTTTTATGATGATAGCTCAAATCATCACACAAATCTTGAACAATTAATCTTTCTTCATCGTTTATCTTTTTGCAAACTCTGTCGCTGTCTTCATCGCTTCTAGATTCAAGAAGCTTCTCAACATATTTGAGTATGAGAGAAACAAAAATCGATTGAATGCATGAGAGCAGAGTCTGATACAACGCATGAACATGAACGATGATCATTATTTCTTTCATCAAGTCAAGATCATCTATGTTGAGTCACGACTCATCATAGATAAGAAGATTCACAATTTAATGAGTCAATATCGAGTCAATGATCTCTGTGTCATTTTCATCTTTGCAGATTGATGACATAAGTTACATCATTGCTGCAACAATTCTTTCACAACAAAAGATGCTCATTTATATCTTCGCGAAATTCTGAAGTAAAACATGAATAGCTTTGTTAACTACTACAATCTCTTCTATCAAAAGAAAGAACATTCTTTGATGAAAGATTTCTCATTGATTGACTGTCTGAAGCACAATGTCAATTATTTCATTCAAGTCATCATCTTCTTCTGATGAAATCTCAATGAAACTTAATCATTCATTTTTCATTAATGAATTCAAGCATTCTTTGACATCAATGAAGAGTTTCAGCAGCTTAAGCATCATTAATCTCACTTCATCTTTGTCATTGTTTCATTCATCAAAGTCAAGAACATTTCTGCATTGACTAGTAATCTTTTGAGTTCAAAAATCATCACTTCTGTGACTGTTGTTTCAACAGTATCTTCATCTCTTTCTTTCTCATTTTTCAATGAGTCAATGAATTTAAGTTTTGTCATTATCATCATTCAAGATAAGACTTTGATCATTTCTGAGATCAAGAAAATCTGCAACAAGTGAAAGCTGTGCTACTACTGCAAATTGCAACATTTGAGTAAAATCATTAAAGAATGCTCAAATAAGAAACTCTTTACTCTGTGTATCATGAACATCTACGACAATGACGTCGTCAGTATAGATGAAGAAGTCTCGCTGTTCATAAGAAAAGTTTAGTCTCTGAGCTAAATCGCGCTCAAAAATCTGTATATATATCATCTTGTCTACTAGTCTCAATCTTTTCATTCTCACTTCAATCATATAGAAAGTTTTCTGCTAAATCTGTCTTGAAACTCTTTGAATTCAATTCAACATTCAAAGATAATCACATGATAGTATTCTGTATTTTACGTCAAGCTCAATCTAGAGTTCTCACTCTTACTCTGATTGATAGTAAAGTCTCTGCTTATGTCTTTATGAATAAATTCTTCACGCAACAACATCATCTTCTCTTGCATCAATTAATTCACTCTCGCAGACTTTAAGAATTTGATGATCAAGTCACTTTAATTGATGACATTACTCATGTCGTTGAAATCACAATGATTCTCGATGAACACATTGAAAGACTATTCTTTTATGTCATTGAATTAAGTCAATATCTCATCATCATGAGTTTATCATGGCTTCATCATCACGTCATTGATGTCAATTTTGAACACAATATTCTCATTTTGTCTTTCTTCTTCTGTCTTAATCATTGTTGCTCATTTTTCGTCAAGATAACAAGAAGAAAATTTCTCATTTGAAGTTAACAAAGTAGCTTTCTTTTAGTCTCGTTCTCAATTCACTCACAAGAAGTAACTCAGTTCATGAATCATTCATAAGAAGCAATTCAATCTACATATTGCTCACAAGAAGCAATTCAGTCTACAAATTGCTCACAAGAAGCAATTCAGCACTCAGTTTGCTTGCAAGAAGTAATTTAGTTTCTCATTCACTTGAAAGAAGTAACTCAGTTTTCAGTTCATTTGCAAGAAGCAATCTAGTCTTTCATTTGCTTGAAAGAAGTAACTCAGTTTTCAGTTTGCTCACAAGAAGCAATTCAGTTCTCAATTCACTTGCAAGAAGTAATTCAGTTTCTCATCTGCTCACAAGAAGCAATATAACTTCTCGTTTGCTTACAAAAAGTCAACTAATACTCAGCTCATTCACAAGAAATAAATCTCATTCAATCTTGTCTCTTGTTTGAAACAAGAAGTTTCTAGTTGTATTCTTCAAGTCATTTAAAAAGAATATTCATCAAAAATCAAGTGTCAAAATTCTTTCTTCTTTAAAACTTTTATTGTTTTTCAAGCAGATCAATTCAATCAATCTTTTATACAACTTGACATAGTTGAGTTGAAAGCTTGAAGCTTTGATCATGCTGCTCATGTCAAAGACATTGAAGTGTTTAGCGTCATTCTAAAGAAAATTGATATCTTCTTGAATCTTGAGTCAATCTCATCTTCTAGTCTAGACTCTGATGAGTCAAAATCGCGTCATGCGACTTTGACTATCTGTTCAAAGAACAGCTCAACTCTTGCTCAGTTCTCATCTCATCTTTAAGACAGTATGTATGATAAGAATCATCGTCTGAATCTTCATCAAATGAAAAAGAAATTTCATTTGACTGCATTCACGACACAAGAAGATCTTGAAGTTTATTAACAAAGTAAGAACGTCGATTCAATCACAATTCTATCGTTCAGATATTTCAAGTTTTTAGATGTTTTCTTCAAAAAGAACGTTGATATCTTGTTTTTACATCAAGCTCATGATCATGTCATACATCTTAAAGAAGATGCTCAATTCTCAGTCTTTGCTTTGTACAACATGAGTCGTGACAAAATTCTAGAACTTTGTCATTATCTGAATGAAAATCTGAGCAAAGATTTCATTCAAGTCAGTCACTCTCAGACGATCATCTCTGTTCTCTTCATCAAGAAACTTGAAGAAGAACTTTACTTCTGCGTGAACTATTGAGATCTGAACGTTATCACAATCAAGAATCAATATTCTTTGTTTCTGATATCAGAAACGCTGAATCGTCTAAGTTGAGCTAAAATCTTTATCAAGCTGAATATAGACTGATCGCGTCGAGTCGAGTCATCAAGATCGAATCGAGTTCTCGACTCATCAAGACTCGATTCAAGTTAGAATTCTTAATTTGAGTATTTGAATTGAGTCAAGATGTTCGACTCAAGTATTTGAGTCGAGTCAGAAAATTGAAATCGAGTATCGATTTGAAATTTTCAACTCGACTCGTCAAGACATGAAGATAGATAGATAGATATTCTATTATGACTCTCTATTATGACTTTCTATCAAATAGCCTTCATGTTTCTTTATCATAGCTTTTCTTCATGACTTTTCTTCATGACTTCTCTTCATGACTCTTCTTCATAGCTCTCTATCATGTTTTTCTATCATAGCTCTTCTTCATGACTTTTCTTCATGATTTTTCTTCATGACTTCTCTTCATGACTCTCTATCAAACAGTCTTCATAGTTTTTCGTCATGACTCTCTATCATAGCTCTCTATCATAGCTTTCTATCAAAGCTCTCTATCAAACGATCTTCATGTTCTTCTTCATGTTTCTCTTTATGACTTTCTATCAAAAAAATAATGCAAAAAGATAATGCAAAGGCGAAAAATCAGAAAAAATTCTATATTTAGCTCTCTTGACGTCATATTTGATTGCTTGATGAGTCAAGTCGAGTCAGCGAGTTCTGACTCGACTCGAGATCGATATCGAGTCAAGTCATGAGATTCGACTTGAGTATTTGAGTCGAGTCAGAAGATTCGACTCAAGTACTTGAGTCAAGTCAGAATGTAAATATGAAAACTTGACTTGACAATCAGTTTAGCTGAATATCATCTCTGCGTTCAATCGACTTTGAATTAAAGAAGAAGATGAAGCTTTCATCATCTTTCGCACTTGATTTGAATTATTCAAGTATTTAGTCATGCTCTTTAATCTATGTAATGAGTCTGTCTCATTTCAGAAGTACATCAACAATATTCTTCATGAACATTTAAATAAGTTCTGTACAGCTTATCTGAATGACATCTTGATCTATTTCAACAATAAACTCAAGCACGAGATTCATGTCAAGCTCGTTCTGCGAAAGCTGCAAGAAGCAGATCTTCAGATAAATATAATCAAATGCAAGTTTCACATCACTTAAGTCTTGTATTTAAAATTGATAATCATCATCAAAGAGATCAAGATGAACTCTTTCAAGATAAACATCATTGTCAATTGACTCATTTTGATCAACGTTAAAGACATTCAAAGTTTTCTAGATTTCGCGAACTTTTATAAAAGATTCATCTATGACTATAGTAGAATAACTATTTCGCTCACTCGTCTCATCAGAAAAGATGTACTCTTTGTCTGATTTCAGAAATGTCAGATTGCATTCAACATTCTTAAGAAAGTCTTCACTTTCAAGATTATTCTTTGTCATTATAATTCAGATCATAAGATTGTGATAGAAATCAATGCTTCAAACTATGTATTCAAAGACATTCTTTCTCAATATGATGAGAACGAGATTCTTCATTCAGTCGTTTACTTTTCAAAGAAGCATAACTCAGTCGAGTGTAACTATAAAATCTACGATAAAGAACTCATGATCATTGTTTGCGCTTTCAAGAAATGATGATCAGAGCTTGAAGACTTTATCTATTCTGTCAAGATGATCACGAATCACAAAAATCTTGAGTATTTTATATCAACTAAGCAGTTGAATCATCATCAAGCTCGTTAAAGTGAGTTTCTATCTAGATTCAACTATTGCATCGCTTATCATTTCAACAAGATCAATGATAAGTTGAATGCTTTAACATGTTGCTCAGAAAATCTTTCTAAGAAGAAGAATACATTCAATTCTCAACATCAATATCAACATCGAACAATTTTGAAAACTTATGTTTTAGATTTCAATATTGTTGAGAATCTCGTTCTTGATATCTTCAACATCAAGATCATGAAGCTTCAGTCACAAATCATCGCTCTAGATTCAATTTAATTACATCTGTTCTCAGTTATTTCAGCATTCTTGCAAATTCTAGTCTTCATGAATCTAGAAATTGAAGAATTCAACGTTGAAAACATCAAGTCTCAGCTAGATCAAAACACTTTGAATCTTGATGAAGATTTTGCTGACATTCTCACTCAAACATTGTGAAAGCAAGTCGAAATCAATGACAAATTTGCAGCTCAGATAATTGAAGCACTTCATAATGAAATACAACATCACAACAAGATCTTTTTAACTGAATGTGAAAAACATGAGAATCATCTGTACTTTCAAGAAAGAAAGTATATACTCAACTCAGATAAACTACATCTTCGTATCATTCAGCTCATTCATGATAGTGTCGTTGATGATCACTCAGAAAGAGCAAAAAGTTATGAACTGATCAGTTGAGTCTATTGATGATCAAACATTTATAAGTATGTTCAACACTTCGTACAAAACTATCATGTGTACACACGTTTTAAGTTTTTGAGACAACAAACTTAAGAATGATTGTGTCTTCTTTCAATTCTTGAACGTTGTTGACGTGATGTTTTCATAAACTATGTAAATTCTTTATCACTCAGTATCTTCATAAGTATCACATATAAATATGTTCTAGTCTTCATTAATCATTTTATCAAAATGAAACATTTAGTTCTCATCACTTCTATGAAAGTTGAAAAAGTTATCAACTGCTTTTATGCTCATGTTTGAAAACATCATGATTTACTTGAGTTCTTTATGTCTAATTAAGACACATAATTCATCTTTGATGTCTGAAAGCATATGTGTAAAATGTTGAAGATAAACATCAAGTTATCAACAACATATCACTTTGAGATTGATGATCAAATCAAGAAAGTCAATGCTGTCATGAAGCATTATCTTCGAGTCTTCGTCAACTACATGCAGAATGACTGAACTAAGTGACTTTCTGAAGTTAAATTCATCGTCAATAACACATCATTGTTAATCACTTTAGCATCATTCTTCTTGATCAATTTGAGTCAGAACTCACGTTTAGACTTTAAGTTTTTTGAATCTTTGCTCAAGAATCTTACATCTCAAGCTTGAGACAAGTTAATCAATGTCAAAGAGTTCATCAAGAAGATGAAGAAACTAACTGAGCATTTATGTGATGAGATGTTTATAGCTCAGATCATTTATGAATTCAATGTCAATCTTTTTCATCGTTCTTGTTTTAAATACTTCGTCGAAAATGAAGTCTGATTGAATGCTTGCAATCTCAGCATCACTTGTCTTGCTGTCAAGTTAAATGATCATAATGTTGATCTCTTCAAGATCAAGCGTGTTTTCAAGAATAATTCTCTGATCATTAAGTTAAATCTTTCAGCATTCATGAAGATTCATTCAATCTTTCATATCATTCTTCTGAGTCATATCGCAAGTGATTTTCTTTCGAGTTAACGTCAGAAATCTTAAGAACTCATTGTCATTGAAAATAATGAAAGATTCTGATATGTAAACAGCATATTAAACTTTAAGCGTGATAAACATTATAATTTATCTTTGCTCAAGTATTACATTGATTGAGAAAATCACTTCTCTACTTAAGAATCTTTTCATCTTCTGAATAATTGTGAGCAAGTGCTCAATGAATATCATCTCGTCAACTCTGTCATCAAAGAATCACATGTACTGTCATGTGTAATATCTCAATGTCAATGTCAAGAACTTTAAGTTCAATCTTCATCATCTCAACTCAGCTTAAATCTGACTCAGATCTTGTCTAGATCTGACTCAGACATCTTGTTTAAATCTGATTCAGATGTGATTCAGATGTATTTTAGTCTCATCTGTGCATCATTATATTAAACTATGTTTCATCTTTCTCTTACTCAGATCTGACTCAGATCTTATCTAGATTTGACTCAGACATTGTGTTTAAATTTGATTCAGATGTGATTTAAATGTATTTCAATTTTGCTGTGCATCATCATGTTAAAATGCATTTCATCTCATCTCATTCTTCAAATATCTTACTCAGATTTGACTCAAATGTGACTCAGATTTATTCTAGTTTTGTCTGTGCTTCATTACATTAAAATGCATTTACATCAATTCTCATCTTGTTTCAATCTTCATCTTCAATTCTTTCTCATTTCATCTTGTTTCTTTTTATCATTTTGCAGAAGCTCAGTCTTGAAGAGAGAAGCTACTGTCATGATGTCAAATCATTAACTTGATTTAAAACATAAATCATTGATGTTTTAAATAATTTCAATTCATTGAATCTGTTTTGCAATTCAATGAATCAAGTCATTAATCTAGTCATCATCATCTTAATCTAGTCTCAGTAATTCTGTTTCAATCATTTCAGTTGTATGCATGAATTTTTGCAATCTGAAGTCATAAAACTACTGTCTAGTCTTGATTCTGCTCGATTCATATGTATAAAAGTTGAACTTTCATTCTTTTCTTTCATTCTTTGTCTTTCATCTTGTACATTATTTAATGTATTGTCTTGTATCTAGATTCTATCAAAGTAATAATAATAATATCAGTCTTTTATATTGATAGTATTTCTAGTTTAACTCAGTTTCTGACATTCTTCATGAGAATTCAAGTGAAAGCTTGATGACTTTTCTTCATCATTTCAATGACTTGCAGAGTTTCAATCTTTGATTGAATAGTTGCTAACTTCTGTTTCTTTCGCAGTTCATCACATTGAAGCATTGTTCATGTCAGCTGTTCATTAATATCAAGAGAGAGTTCATCTTCTGCTTCTTTGCTTTCTGATTTCATTATATGATGTTCATTTTCTGATATGATGTCTTGCAAGATTGAAATATCATCATTTCAACTTTGTTGCAATTGCGTTGCTGTTGTCATGCTTGAATATCAAGTCATTATTTCTAAGAAAAGTTTGAAATAATTAGAACTGTGATGACTTAATTTACTAGATAAATAGACGAAATCTATAAGAGTGATATGACAATGTGATATTCTAAGCAGACACAGAATGAGTATATATTATAATAGAGTTAATTATTAAGAAGCTCTCGATAACTTGAGAAGATCAATCGACTATAGAGAGTTTGTCAAGCATTGTCAAGTTGAGCACGACATAATTCATGATATATTAAGTCGAAAATATGACGTAGTTTAAATGATGTCTTGACAAAGTCATAGAGTTTCAAAGTTAACTCAGATTTGATCTTTGACTCAGTTTCTAACTCTAGTCTTTGATCTGACTTCTATGTGTCAATTCATCATGATACTGTGTTGTTTAATTATGATGCATCATCTTTGCTCTGCTCTTCATTGATGATATTCTATACAAACGATGTCTTGATTCAATTCTTGATTCAAAGATGAAAGATGTTTTCTTTGCATTCATGATGCTTGTGATTATAATGTCAAAAACTATGTTCTCTTACTTAATAAATTTTTTTTAATTCTTACTTGATTCAACACTCATTATGAACTTATGCAAGATTCTATATACTGTAGCGAGCATTGTGCTAGCGCAACGCTCTTTTCGCATCAAAAATCACTTCTTTCTGCGCTTTATACTATAACTGTTCTCAATACAAGAACTTTATGAATCTGTTTCTTCTTTATTTTCTCTCTCTTTCATTTGATTCTTTAATGACGTCACAGCTTGAAATTGATTCAGTATGCTCATTGAAAGTATCATTCAAATGATCATTATTGCTGCGCTCATGATTTCTAAGAGCTTTCTCAAGTTCGTGATGTTCTTTTTTCATTGCATTGCTTTTCATTCTACTTTTCATCTGAAACATGTTAATAGAATGTGCTTGATCAACATTTGATTTCTGTCACACTCACACGTCGTTATAGCGATATTAAGTACTCGTCTCTCATGTAGAAATTAATTGAAGTCAATTTTTCTCATGTGTAACTGCGTCAATAGTGCGCTGTGAAACTTTGCATGATCTCTGTGTAGATGCAGATGCTGATGAGTCATCTTTAATGTCAGATATTGAAAATGAGCTGCGTTGAATTTCTTTCTTCAGACTATTCTTCATGTCTGTCTGATCTGTTTCTGTATGAGTATCAACTGCGTCATCATTTCAGTGCGCTGATGCTTGATCAACAATAGAGATAACTCATGTGCATCATCAATCATCTTGTTTACTGCTTCATTTTCAAGCACTTCTGCATGTTTTGTTATTCAATGTAACTTCAGCGTGACTTCTTGAGATTGAATGTTTTCATGTGCAGTCTGAACTCATCACAGACGTGTCTGATTTTTTGTTGATATCATGACTTTCACTGTTTTCAAAGAGATCTGACTATCACTGTATATTTTATATATCTTTTCATGACATTCTTGATTTGCTGTCGTTACATCTGCAAGATGTTTCATTTTTACGACTAATTCTTTCAGCTCATCATGATGAGTGATGACTAAAGTCAATTCTTTCAGTCTCTTATTTAGCTCTCAGTTCATTCTCATTATGATCACTGTAACATCATCTTTGCTGTTGTTATCATTTGAGTAAACTCTTTGCTTCAATGTGAATGTGTTGAGATTGTGTTATCTTATTGATATTTTCTTGTTTGCAACTATAATTATCTTCAATGATTCTGATCAAAAAATCACTGTGTAAAGATAATTTCAATTCATCTTCGTCTGCTTGAGTGTTTCTTTCATTCACTTTTGCTTCAACTGTAGAAATGTTTTATACAACTTTGATTTTCAATTTTTTTTGAATGTCAAGTCGTTGCGAATTCAATGCATTATCATCTTAATAACTTCGTCTGATTTTCAAGAGTTCATGTTTGTTATTGATCTTTGTATCAGCTTTCATAAGTGAATATTTATTGACATCATGTTTATTTTCATCTGTAAAGTCTCTGTTGATGTTGCACAATAAACATCAATGATTTGTCACAATGCTTTTTCTTGCATTGATTTCAGCTTAATGTTTAGACTCTTTTGATAATCTTTCACTCTTTGTGATGTATATCATATGATGACTTCGTGACTAAGCAGAGAGCGCGTCATCGCGAAGTATATTTGCTTACTCGTCATCATTGACGAGTCTTAAATAGACTCAATGATTGTCTGCATAATCTTTTGTTTAATCACTAGTTTTGCTTTGACATGATGCATGTAAATCATTCATTTCAGCTTGAAGTTCAGTTGAACTTTCAAGACTTTAATATCTGATTTCAAGTCAATCTGATGTTTCATCAACTTTACATCAACTTTCATATTGAATCATTTGAATGTTTTCATAAAGTGAATCAGCTTATGCTTTGTCATTAAGAATTTGATGTCATGCATTTTTGATCACTGTTCGCATTTATCATAAATCTTACTAAGAACTTTGCAGTTGTGTTTTGTAAACTTTTCATATATCAAGATATTGATGTCATTCACGAAGTTTATAAAGTTAATTCTCAGCTTGATGTTGTCACATGCTTTTAACAAGTTTGCATTGTAAAACAGATATAATATCAATTGTTAGAGATCTGTCTAGAGCGAGTCAGATAGAGATGTCATTTAACTAGAAGATAAATGCTAAGAAAGAAAGATAGCTACGAAAAAGAAGCTGACTACATATGTGTGTTTCTCAGTCGACGCTAGGCTCAATAGAAACTAGTCAAGGTGACGAAGCGAGAATAGATCTGATAAGACTAGAAGACTGAGTCTGACAAGGCTAGAATCATGACATTACTCTCTTTCTTCGACGATTCATGTTCGCATGAATGTATTTTCTGCTCGACTCGATTGATTGCTCAATCATGATTTCACAGACTCAGGCCTGTTAAATCGTGATTGATTGAATTGTCAATTAGCGCAATTTGTTCGAATATCAAATATGAAAATCATCAACGATCTTCTGAGCGTTCATAAATTCGTCGTCATCAGCGTTGTATCAATTGAGATCATTGTCATAGTCATTTCATTTGACTCTATACTGAAGTCGTCTTCGATATC
>JAABVA010002972.1_pt1 | contig 16485 bp, 18 predicted proteins | sample 5560331 | NCBI WGS metagenome assembly JAABVA01 (sample SAMN12812661, study PRJNA571458) | rock metagenome | isolation source: Antarctica rocks | place: Antarctica: Victoria Land, Mt New Zealand sud | collected 2016-01-07 | reverse complement strand
TCAAAAAGAACATATCTGCCCACACACCATAGCTGCCGCCTCACTTCATCTACGCATATGGTCCATTCTGCGACAGGAGCAGTATAAACACAAAGTGCCAAAGGTTCGCAAGGTCCGATTAGGGTAAACATATCGGTATCAACAAAAAAAGATTTGCTACTAGATAGCAGACCTTTTTTTGTTGAATATAACAAGATAAATATGTTATACTAGATTCTAACCAATAGATAATAACTAATAGGCTTTAGAAGAAACAAACATCTAAGTTAGTCAAGGGAGGATACAGACATGAGTCATTATGATGAAGAAAGCAGCAAATTAACAGCTTCTCCATTCGAGGCGATACGCCAAGAGAACGAAGAAGGGGTCGAGCATTGGTCGGCACGCGAAATGGCGAAAATCTTGGGATACACCGAGTACGGAAAATTTAAGCATGTAATACAGAAAGCTGAAATTGCCTGTGAGAATAGCAGTCAAGCCGTTTCAGATCATTTCGCCCACATGAGCGACATGATCGAGGTGGGCAAGGGTGCTAAGCGCAAAGTAGAAGATGTCCATTTGTCACGTTACGCTTGCTATCTTATTGTGCAAAATGCTGATCCAACGAAAGAAATCGTTGCACTCGGACAAACCTATTTCGCAGTTCAAACACGTCGCCAAGAGCAAGCCGATGAGCTAGCTGGTCTGAGCGAAGATCAAAGAAGACTCTATTTGCGAGGACAACTTACCGATCATAATAAGAAGCTTGCAGTCACAGTGAGCCAAGCAGGTGTCGTCAAAGCGGTTGATATTCGCCATCTTTCAGGATCATGGCTATATGGGTCTCTACGGTGGGCTGAAAGCAAAAGATATTCATGCACGCAAAGAACTTAAAAAGAGTCAGCACATACTCGATCATATGGGCAGTACGGAGCTAGCTGCTAATCTCTTTCGAGCAACACAGACAGAGGATAAAATTCGGCGAGAGAAGATTCAAGGCAAAGACGAGGCGAGTAATACACATTATCAGGTGGGAAAGAAGGTACGACAGACCATCGAAGAGTTAGGTGGTACAATGCCGGAAGACCTACCGACACCAACCCAAAGCATCAAGCAGCTAAGAAGTCGCGAGCAAAAACAGTTAGAAGATGAGCAAAGCTCTTTGTTCGATGAGAGCTAAAGAAGAAATGCTCAAACTGGTCAAGGAGTTGTAAAAACGTTCATCATCCTCGCTCACATCTTTATTGCCAAGCAGAGAACGCGATACATCGGTCCCTACATAGGATGGACCACAACGCGTAATATTTGCCCCTGTCGGCTGGTGAGCATGTCCAATGCGTCTTGATATTCGTCCAGAGAGAAGCGGTGCGAGATGAGCGGTGCGAGATGAAGTTGTCCGGTGCGGTAGAGTTGTAGCGCGTAGTTCCAGGACGCTGTGTTGGCACCAAATATTCCGATGACGTTGAGTTGGTTACGAATAAAGATATCGCTCTCGACGCTCAAGAGCGCATTGGTGCCGATTGTTCCTGTGAGAGCAACCTTCCCACCACGTCGTGCCAGCAACATCGCTTCAACGGTAGCTTGTGCCTGAGCCGTACCTTCAAAGGTGAGGTCGGCACCTCGGCCTCGTGATAATGAGCGTACCAGCGTTTGGGAGTCGTCACGACTCACGTTGATTGTGTGCGTGGCACCAAATTTGCGCCCAAGCATAAGCCGATCTTCGCGGAAGCCGACCATCACCAGTGCGGTAGGATGAAATAGATGTGCGATCTGTACCGCAAGAAGCCCCACCGTGTCATCACCAACGATAGCAATGATATCGCCGGGTAGTGGATGTGCATGCAGAAAGGCGTGTGCAACAATCGCGGTTGACCCCAGAAGGGCAGCTTCATCAAACGACGCAGCACTTGGCAAGATATGTACCGCTCGTGCTGGCACTGCTACATACTCCGACAGGCCACCGGAACGTGTAAAGCCCAGTTCGTGATAGCCTTTTTCGCAGAGGTCTGTCTCGTTTCTGTTACAATTGCGACACTTACCACAGTACAGAAGACTCTCGCTTACTACCTTGTCCCCAACAGCAATACCCTCAACGAGTACACCTGCCGCAACCACCTCCCCAGCCCATGCATGACCAGGTATAATAGGATACTGGTAAAAGCTTTCTGGTCGTGTTCCCCGATAAAGGTCAGCGTCACTACTATCGATGCTCACAGCATATGACCGCACTAACACCTCGTCTGCTAATGGTGTTGGCACCGCCATATTAATCATCGCGACCTGATCCGGCCCATTGATCTGAATTGCTTTCATCTCGCCTCCTTGCAAATCTTGTGTATAATAGTAACCTCTATTATATCGCACCATGCACGCTATAAGAGGGGAATGTGTACCAAACACAAGGGAACGCTATGAGACGCGACATCATATTTTTACAAAGATTGCCAGTACAATCGCCAATGAAAGCATAACACCAAATACAAGGTGTAGCTGTGCAGTTTTTTTGATACCTATCACAAAAGCTTTACGGTCTGTAGCTTGTAAAACAGAGTACACATTGGTAAACGCTAATGGGAAGGTCAGCCAGACCGCGAGGCTGAACAGGGGTAGCAAGTGCGTTAGAGCAAAGATAGTGATGGCGACGTAACTCCCAAACAGCAGAAAAGCATGAAAACGTTGCCCAAACTTCTGTCCAAAGCGTACTGGAAGCGTGCGTTTATGAACAAGCAAGTCATCCTGATAGTCACGGGTATTGTTCATGTTCAGGATAGCAACCACAATAAAACCAACTGGCACACTGGCGGCAAATGCCGACCACGACCAATGCGGAATTTGTACATAATATGATCCCCACGTCATCAAAAAACCCATTGCGATATACACCATCACATCACCAAGACCTCGACTGGAAAATTTGAATGGTTCTGCACTATAAAAGTAGGCAATTACCAGTGCCGCCAGGCCGAACAATAGAATCGCGGGACCAACGAGATAGACAAGTATAAGACCGAGTAATGCTGCAATAATGAAGCTCACGATGCCACCACTCAGCACCTGTCGAGCAGTCATCTCGTTGCGAAAAATGACCGTCGTTGACCCTAATGATTCAGCATGATCCAGCCCATAGCGATAATCAAAGTATTCGTTAAAGTAGTTCGTGCCTATCTGCAAAAACAGACACGAGAAGAGAGTCAGCAAAAATGTTCCAAGATGGAATGTTCCGTTATATGCAGCTACCGCCGTTCCAACAAATACAGGACTCATGGCAGCCGTCAGAGTAAATGGGCGACTCGTTTTTATAATAACGCTCCGCGTTGGAAACGCGGCACGCGAAGGGATTGCCTGTGGTATATGTGTCTCTTTCATAAAATCCTTCCTCTTACACTTATATATATACGACAAAGTACGAAAATTAGCCACCTTTTGCTGTAACTAAATTCTGATTTCATCCGTGTACAAGACAGAAGCTACATAGAGGCTTTGAAATGGGTAAGGTGCGCGAGGGAGTGTCGTTACTCTATTTCAAATACGGCGTTTTATAGCTACCCGTATACTGTAAGTAATCCCTCTTACTAGTAGTAACATATAAAATTCAGAAAGGTAATACACATTATGGCAAAGACAGCAGATAGCGTTACAAGCAGCGCACAAGACGCGCAAAATCAGTACTTCCGCGTAACCGATCAGGTTCCTGAAGAAGTTTGGTACTGGGCTGCACTTGGCTCCATCGTCATTTCAGCAACGCTTTTCGCCTTTAACAAGCGCGATTGGAGCATCTTCGTAGGTCAGTGGCCTCCGACATTCTTGCTCTTCGGTCTGTTCCACAAACTTTTACGCCCTTCACGGTAACATTCCCTTTTATTAGGATAACAGCCCGTCTATCATGTATACTACATATACATACGATAGGCGGGCTGTTCTGTTATCGTATAGTATTTCATACAACGTAAAGGAACTCGAATATGCAAAACAACGAAACAGGCAAACGCTGGTCAGAACTCAAAGGTATAGCGATTGTCACTATCGATTCAGGCAAAAAGGTGGGCACGTTAGAAGACTTCTACTTTGAGCCACAAACGAACTCGGTACGCGCCCTCTATGTCAAGACGGGAACCTTTAGTCATCGTGCCCTTATGATTGGTTCGGTGAATGCGATTGGTACCGATGCCATAACATTTGGTGATGAAAGTTTACTCATCGGAGAAAAAGATAATACCCAACTCGCAACATTGCCACTGGGACGTACTTTGCTCACCTACAAGGTTTTGAGTGAAGGTGGTACCGTTGTTGGGACCGTCGGCAATATTGTATTCGATATAAGTGTTCCAACAAACTTGCGTGTCACAGCATTTGAATTGGCTGGCGGCTTGCGTAACAAGTTCAGTGGACACTATCCCAGCTTCTCATCGACACAAGTGGTTCGCTATGGAGAAGACGTTCTGGTTATCCCTGACACTGTAGCACTACCACTCACACAGCAGTAGTGGCAAGACATCCTTTCCTGCCTCTTCCACAAATTGCTCAAGCCTTCGTGTTAAAAGATTAGCAAGAAAAAGAAATGACGTAAGACTATGATATGGGCTTACGCCATTTCTCTTACAGTGAAGCCCGTAAAGCCCCCGTCTTTCTACGGACGGGAAGTGTCAAGCCGTAAACACTAAATAAACTGCTAGCACAACACCAATAAGGCTTGCTAGAACGGTTAGCAGAATAGCAAAACCGGCTTGAGGATGAAACTGCTCGCTATCTATCGAGCGGCGAATATGCAGGAAATTTAGCAGTGATACGATCATGATGACTACGCCGAGTACTGTCAGCGTCACACCTATATAAGAGGAGTAATGGACCGACGAAGCGGGAAGTGTGTTACTCTTCAGTCCTAACTCACGTAACAATAAACCGAAACGTTCGACAACAAAGCCGAAGGTAATTGTTGCGAGGCCAGTTCGTATCCAAGCCAAAAATGTCCGCTCGTTCGCAAGATGATCGGTTACTTTTTTACTCGTCACAACCCGTTTTGCAGTAGCTAGTGGGGCTGGCGTTATCTTAGCCATCTCTTCCTTTTGGTTCATACACACTCCCTTACAGCATCGCTTCGTTCCCTATCGTATCACAAAAAAACGCTCGGCTCGTCAATGTACCAAGCTGAGCGTTTTTCTATGATACGATCAAAGTGCCTTGCCGCCTATCGGACCCTTCGCTGCTAGTCCCATGCCACCTTTGTATTTGAAGAGGTAGAATAGAAGCCAGATCGAAGGCAGGATAAGTATCATACCAACAATAATGCCTATAAGGAGTAACAATTGTGTACTGGGCGAACTTGCAGCCGCATTAACAGTCAAATTAGGAGGGATAATATATGGTATCTGCGATACTCCCCACGAGCCAAGCATGAACGCCGCCTCCGCGATGATCAACGCACGCGCAATACGATAGTATCCAAAGTAGAGTCCAGCAGCCGCACCCACTCCAATAACCATCGTAGCGATCACGATAGGGAGAGCGTGTGCAAGCATACCTTGCCAGAGCAATGGTGCTGCAAAAGGAGCCTGTGCTAGGCCAGCAGCACCAAGTACAGCAGTAAGTGCACCAGCGATAAGACCACGCCAACGGAAGAGAACAACGAGATCAGGTTTCTTCTGGTTCGTGGCTTCAACCGTCAAGAAGATAGCCGCAACAGTTGCACAGAGTGCAAGTGAGAGTACCCCAATTGTTAGAGCAAATGGAGTCAGCCAGAGACTTCCCAGGCTCGTAGGAGCATTGGGACCAATGTCTTGAATCTTGCCACTCGCCACTGCTGCCGCTGACACCCCTAAAAAGAAAGGGGTAATAGCACTGGAGAGGCTAAACACACGGCTCCAAATGCCTGCCGTCCTTCGCAAACCATGGGTGCGAAAGATAAACGCAGAGCCACGTAATACGATGCCAATTAGGGCTAGCGTCAAAGGGAAAAAGAGAATCGACACTAATGTTGCAAACGCGCCTGGAAAGCCTGAGAAGAGGCCAACGACCAGAAAAACTAACCAGACATGATTCGTTTCCCAGACCGGCCCTATTGCTTCATCAATCAGTTCTTGTTGCTCCTTCACCTTAGAGCCAATCACGAACGCCTCCCAGATACCCGCCCCAAAATCAGCTCCACCGAAGACTGCGTAAGTAATCAGAGCAAACCATAATACGCTGAGTACAATATATGGTAAAGATGGTAAGGCCATAGTTCAAACCTTCCTCAGACGCTTACACGCCAACTTTGATCTCTTGCTCATTCGTCGTCTGCTCGCTATCATCATTTCCGCTTGATACAGCTTGCCATTCCATCCTGGGCAACGGCTTCCGGCCTTGACGTAGGAGCAACACAATCATTGTAACGGCAAGGACTATATAGATGGCCGAGAAGACGAGAAAACTGTAGTTGAGAAATGGAGCTGTTGTAACAGCTTGACTGGTGCGAAGCAAGCCATAGATCACCCAGGGTTGACGCCCCTCTTCTGTAACCATCCAGCCAAGCTCCACACAGAGAAAGCTCAAAGGTCCTGAGACCAGGATACCCAGGAGCATCCAGCGATTCTCTGGTATACGACGTTTACGAAGAAAGTAGAATAGCCAGAAAAGAGCGGCAATGGCAAGTATAAAGAAACCACTCCCAACCATACCATCGAACGAAAGGTGAACAGGCAATGGATTTGGGCGATTCTCTGGCGCGAAATCGTTCAAACCAATAACTTTTGTATTTGGATTATAGCCTACCAGCAAGCTCAAACCATCGGGAATGTCGATTGAATAGTAGTATGTTCCTTGTCCCGTCTGGGTGTTGTAAATGGGAAAGCCGCCGATATGCAGAGAGACGTTCGTTGCTGTATTGAATACACCTTCCATAGCGGCAAGCTTCGCGGGTTGCTTCTGCGAAAGGTAACGCGCGTTAAAGTCGCCGCTTACAATCTGTAATGGTGTCGCAATCACGGCCATGCCCAACCCTAACAACAGGCCATAGCGTCGATAGGTATCACGCTTACCACGTAGCATGGAAAAGGCATAGATGGCTGCCACTGCGAAGCCACATCCAACATAGCAAGCGAGCAGCATATGAACCGTCTCATACGGTGTACTGGGATTGAAAATGGCACTTACCGTATCGATACCAACGACTTTTCCGTTTTTCACAATAAAGCCCGTTGGCGTGTTCATCCACGAATTCGTGGTTACGATAAACCACGTTGAGGCGGCACCACCAACGACGATAGGCAACGAGCAGAGCCAGTGTTGAAACGGCTTCAACCGCCCCCAGCCATACAGATAGATCGCGAAGAAAATCGCTTCTATGAAAAATGCAAAGCCTTCAAACGCGAAGAGCGGTCCGATAATCGACCCAGTGTAGTTGATATACGTCGGCCAGAGCAGACCAAGCTCAAACTCAACAATGGTGCCAGAAACCGCACCAATCGCGAAGATAATTGCAGCAGACGTTGCCCAGCGACGTGCCAATGCCATCCATACCGGGTCTTTCTTTCTGATCGCGATGCCTTCCGCGATGCAAAGCAACAATGGTAAACCCACTCCTAATACAGAAAAGATAATGTGAAATGCAAGTGACGTACCCATTTGGGCGCGTGCCGCAAGTAAGTGAGGCATCAAATTCCCCTTTAGCGATGCTAATAATGACGGTTATACAAGTTGTCTGTAATTTACCATGTTTGATTGTAGGACTCTGTATACGATGCGACAAGCAGAGCTGTTATAGCATTACACGGATATCATCCCAGCCATAACTCACTTCATCAAACAGCGCATCACCAATCTCTATTGGCTTTGTCGCTACATACTGACCCCCTAACGCCTCATAAAAGCCACGCGACGGATTGTCCGCTAAAACCCAGACAAGCATTGAATAAAGCTTATCTTGTACGAGACGTTCTACTAGAGCATGTGTAAGTTTCTTACCTATACCACGTCCCTGTACTTCTCGTAGGATATAGATTGCATAGAGTTCGCTTACGTAAGCTGAGCTAGCATCACGATTCAAGCCACCAACCACAAAGCCCACAATTTGCCCCTGCTCATTTTCCGCGACGTATGTTCTGGTAGTGGGACTGCTCAAACGTTGCCGCGCTTTCTGCTCACGTAGTGTATACGACAGGTTCGCAAGTACCTCATCGGGCACAATGCCCTTATAAGTTGTACGCCAACTATTGACGTGAACACGCCCAATTTCGGGTGCATCTTCGACTCGTGCGGCTCTGATTGTTTCCATGATGTCATATCCTCCTATGATATAATCATGCTATACATAAAGAAAGGTATTCCATATCGTTGCCAAACGCGGAAAAAATACTGGCTAGCATTAAAGATCTGCGTGACCATCTACAACCGGACGAAGAGCCAATCGTAACCATCCCTGGCATCTGGGAGAGTGTCCCAGCCGCAGAGAACGAAAAACGCGCGGTTACATGCGAAATTGTCGTGACGAATCAGCGTGTGCTGGGCTATATGCATACAAAATTTCCACGCGAACGGCTCTTCCTCGCGGCTTTTTCCCTTGCCGGAATTACTACGCTTTCTTTTCGGCAGAGATCGTTCGATCCACTCTTCCGCGAACTATTCATAAGTGATGGTGTACGTAAAGCATATATCCGCTCATCACGCGAGAAGATCGAACTGCTCTACCATGAGTTACAATCGGCTATCGCGACCTACTTCCCACACGCTACATCCTCCACACAAGTAGCAGATGATACGAGTACAGAAATAACAGCGCGTCCTGCCCCCGTTTATGAGCGCAAAACGATTCGTACACCGTTCGAGCAATCGTCGCTTGGTATCACCGTGCTTTTCGTCGGTGGTCTCCTATTAGAGATTCTTGGCGTCATTGCATGGTCCGTTACAAAGAGCGGGCAGATAGGACTTCCACTGTGTCTCGCGGGCATCTTTGCAGTCGTTATCGCAACGTTGACAAGAAGACAACAAGGCTAGTTTCCTGTTGTCCTCTTGTACATCTTTGCCAACTGCTGAGCTAGTTGTTTTTCATGAGTATCAGCAAGGGGCATCATCGGCCAATATTTGTGGGCAACGTCGTTGGCAGCTAGAAACACGCCAAAGCGATAGAGACAGAAAGCTGGCGATTGAGCAGGTTGCGCCGTTTGACTCGCATTGAGTGTCACAATGCCAAGACAGCCCATAGCTGTATTTGGCGTAGCAATAAAATTCCAGCTAGCGTTAGTTTGCGGCACATCAATAGGCAATGGTATACTAAAAGACGCCATGTCACAGACAGGAGAGGTAAAGCGCTGTTGCGTACCAACAGATACGAGCGAAAAAGCGGATGTTACATGCCATTGCGTTCCATCCCAGGAAATTTGCAACGGGATGAGATGCTCAATAATAGATGTAGCACTGAGCCTGTTAACTTGATGCTGCACAACAGGCGTGCCTGTGAGCGTTGTATATTCCCAGACTGAACGCACAGTCACAAATACGTTCCATGTTCGCATAGACGTAGCGTTTATATTAAAATAAGTGGAAGCTGTGCAGAAGGTGCGACAATCTTGCGTTCCAACAGTACAGTCTTGCGCTCCTGAGAAATTAAATGGAGAACAAGCAACGTGTGAAACAATATTCGTATCTAACTCATAATGGAGTGTTGCCTTTAACAATTCGTGCGCTATTGCTTGCTGCTTGTTCAGCGGGTCAGTTGTGTATATCTCACCCGGCTGTACAACGTCGGTGGATACATATGATTGCATAGCAGCTTGTGCTGCTGCTATCAATGACTCACGTGGCACAACAGGGAGGGCTGTAATGTCTGCTGGAAAGCTAAAATTCCACGCGCCACCTTGCTTACCCGATACAAAATTATCATACTTACAGGTGTCAGTTCGATAATTATTTGGGACTGATATCGTACATGTCTTTGACGGAAAGGGATCGGCACGCCAGAGTAGCGTGTGTGTGCCGCGTGCAAGATGAATTGGAGAGTCAGGAATACCCGTGTTATTAACAGCGTTTGGTACATGTGTGATGAGCTTGCCATCCAGGAAAAGACGCCCCCAGCCTACATCTCCACTTGCATAAAAGTTATCTTCCCCAGGTGGTATTGGAGCAATTGGCGATGGTGTAGGTGGGACAACAGCTTGTATGAGTTTGCTGCGTATAGAGACGTTGCTACCCATAATAAGCAACAACACCAGTGCGACAATGCTTGCCGTGACGATCACTTGTATCCGTCGCTGCCGAGGCGAAAAGCGCGGCGTGAGCGATGAATGGGCAGATGTTTTCTTGTCGGGGGTACGACTATTGTCAATATCAACAATTTCTATATCCTGGTTATCTTGCCAGGCATTCTTATGCTCTTCTTTCATACAATCTTCCTATCCCACCTCGTATGGAGCGTTCAGTTGCTTTGCAAGTTGTTGTTCATAATCATTCGCAAGCGGCATGGTCGGCCAATATTTGTGTGCAATATCGTTGGCGGCAAGAAACACACCGAAGCGATACAAGAAAAAGGCGATAGGAGCAGGAGAAACTTTCCCTTGATCCAGTGTTGCGACAGCAAGGCATCCTGTAGCTGCATTCGCCGCAGATGTATAGAGCCAGTCAATACTTGAGTGTGTCTGCTTAGCAGAGAGGGGCAAAAGTACGCTACGCACAGTGTTGAGGGCAGTATTACATGGCACATTAAATTGCAGCAATATGTCAGATGCTATCGGAGAAGGTAGCAGTTCAACGTTCCAGTTTCTGCCAGTCCATGTAATACGCAGAGGAATCAGATGATCGTAGATAGAGGTTGTACCAAGAAGTTCTGGCTGATTCTGTGCCACAACTTTTCCACTCATTGTTGTATACGTCCATGTTGCCTGCACCGTCGCGAACACATACCAGGATTTTGTGCCATAACGCGACAAAGAGGAGGTTGGAATAGTGCAAAACAGGTAACATGCCTGCCCATTGAATGTACACGGAACACTTGCCTCTAGCAGAGTGCTACATACACCATTGAGGCTGTTTTCGATATCCAACTGATAATGCAACGTAGCTTTCAGTGGTTCTTGTGCGCGTTGTATAGCCACTTTTGACGTGTGTACCGCATACACTTCGCCGCGTTGTACCGTTTCAGTAGGAGCATGAGCATCAAGAACAGATTGCACCATTGAGGTAAGAGAAGCAAATGAAGGCTGAGGAAGTTGTGCGAGCGACGCTGGAAAGCTGAAAAGCCACGCACCTACTCCCCGTGTCGATTGCGTGAATTGGTTCAGATGGCAGGAATCAGTCATGATATTGAATGGCACCGATACGATACATAGCTGTGTAACAAAAGGTTGTGCCTGCCACTGTATCAGATGATGACCATGCATCAGTCTAAGCGGCATCTCATCCATATGTGTAGGCGGATGCACCACCAGTTTTCCGTCTATGAAAAGCTTTCCCCACACGGGACTAGCATCGAAATAAAAAAGATTGCTATTCATTCCGACAGTCGCGACAGGAGACAATGCAGAGGGTACGATTGCCCGCAAGACGCGATTGCGTACAGGACTATAGCTATCTAACAGTACGAGCAAAAGAAAACTCACAATAGCAATAGTTACCACAAGTTGTAAGCGGCGTTGGCGCAGAGTAAAACGCGGTGCAAGTGGTGGATGGCCTGACAAAGGTGAAGCAACCCTCTGACCAGAAAAGGCGCGAAACAAGCTTTGATGACCATTACTCTCACTATCAAGTGGGCCATCGTTATCTAAATCGACTATTTCAAGCTCTAAGTCTTCGTTGTTCTCGTCCACGAATTGCTACCTTTTCTCTTTATCCTAATAAATGGACGACTTTACCTTTCTCAATAGTTCTCAGGTATCATTGTACACAATTATAACGCAAAAAGCAGAGGAGACTACGCCATAAGGTGTAGTCTCCTCTGCTTTTTGCGCTCCCTTATAATCCTTGAGCACTTTTAATACTCCACACACCATACTCACCAACACACTGTCCCGCCTTATCGGTCGTACAATAATTGCCGACAATGTTTCCGTCTTGTCGTACTATACCATCAAAGAAGAGTGGCAACTGTGAGCCGCGTTGGACAGTAAACAGAAAGTGCCGCGACGTGTCCAGTACGCCTGTAAATTGCCCTTCCGTATTCAAACCGATGAAGTAGCCAGTCACACTACTACCATCCTGGGAGATACCCGTCAGCGACATAGGAGTTGTCACGCTTGTCCCTACATTACTGATGGTGCCACTATACTGGCTAGTCACCTTTGGATAGACAATTGATGTTGGCGTTGGAACCGGATTATTCACGATAATAGGCTGGTTATGTTGTTGTGGCGCACTTGTCGAATTTTGTGTCGTGCTTCTATAATATCCAATGCCCAGGAAAACACCCAGGATAACGGCGAATGCGAGGAATGTAAGCAGTGCAATCTCTGTTCGGCTGGTACGAAATGTTCTACGCATGGGCACCACAATAGGGCCAGTAGAACGCTCGTCTCGTTGCGGTGTTTTTGGTGTACTTATAGCTTTTAGATTGAATAAAGCTTTAGCAGCACGCGAGACAGTCACAGGAGGTTGTAACGCTTGCCAGAAATCTTTGACAGTAGCGAAACGAGCATCCCCATCGATAGCCATTGCACGCTGAATAGCATTGGCGATATACGTTGGTATCGTTGGCACCAGCTTTTGCAGCGGCACAAGAGGGTCATTGCCACCACTCGCCAATTTCTTTGCACGCTGCAGTGCATCTACGGGCACAACTCCTGCAAGCATAGCATACATTGTTGCCGCTATTCCATATACATCAGTACGCAGGTCCGTTCCCGTACTATATTGCTCAAGCGCACCATAGCCGGGGGAGCAATAGCGAACAGCAGTCGTCGTAGCATCCGAGGTATATTCCTTGGCAATACCAAAATCAACCAGGACTGATTGTGTACCAACCGTTGGTATAATAATATTTGCAGGCTTGATATCACGATGAATAATGGGTGGCTCTTGACTGTGTAAATAACTTACCCCATCCACGATAGGCGCGATAAGCGTCAACACCTGTGCTAAAGGGAAACGCTCATCTGGTTGTTGCCGACGCAGTACCTCTAAATTAGGCCCTTCCACATATTCCATAAACATAGCTCTGCGGTCATCATTGCCAGGCATCCGATATACATGAGGGAGTGCTGGATGGTTAAGTCGTTGCAGCACCTCGCTCTCGAATGCGAACTTGTTCCTCTCCTGTTTATCAGGATTGATAAGCTCTTTAAGGGCGTATTTCTTGCCACCATCTTGCTGATCGCGCACAAGATACACGGCACTAAAGCCACCTTTACCGAGTAACTGTTCTACTACAAAACGATCTTGTATCATATCTCCCGCTGAACGGAAGGGTCGTACATCCTGCATACTACACCTCGAAAATGTGTTGTGGGGGGACCCCAACATACGTCACTGGCTGCTCCGCCAACTACATTATATTACGTTTTTGAAAAGCAATTAGATCACACTTACCATGTTTAACCTAGCTTTTGAGACAACTGAAAACGGTAATCCAAAGAAATATCCATTGCGTAGTCTTCTATAAGAAGATTATTGATTGAGAGAGGAAATCGGCAATGCGTCACCTTAAAAGGTTTACCTGTCTTTTTGTACTAAGTTGTATAACGGTGTTACTTGCGCTTTTTAGTATACCACCAGTACCCACGCACGCAGAAAGTATGTCTTATATTCGTGTTATTCACGCTTCACCAGATATCGGAATTGTGGATGTTTTCGTAGATGGCAACAAGCTTTTGAGTAGCTTTCAATTCGGTGTTGTCACGCCTTATGTTCCTGTACCAGCGGGCGCACGTAATGTGCAAGTTGCACTTATCGGCACAGGCGTTGGAGCAGCAGTTATCACACAATCAATTAAGGTGAACACAAGTACACCCTATACGGTTGCAGCACTTGGTACGAAGGCAACAGGCTTCTCTCTCTCGGTCTTTACCGACAATAACATTGTTAGCAATAACGATGCAAAGGTGCGCGTATATCATCTCTCCCCTGGTACGGGGACCGTGAATGTTACCAACGGCTCTAACTCGGTGGTCAATGGCCTGTCATATCAAAAGGCCAGCGATTATGTAGATATTCCCGCTGGCTCCTATACGCTCAACGCCGTTATCCCGAACAAAACGGTGCCAATCAGCACGGATTTGAAGCCGTGGACGATTACCAGCGTCTTCGCTATTGGTGAGGTCAATGGTACGCCCAACCTGCAATTCATCTCAACACAGACTCCCGGAATACCAGGAATGCCTGGAACAGGTAGCGACCCGAACGCCGCAGTAGTGAGCGAAAATACATCGCCTCTCACACCCTGGACGTTAGGTACGCTCTTCGCCCTGGTGATCGCGGCAAGTTTCGTAGCACGTCGCCATCTCGCTCGCTCACACAGCTAGAAGATGCGAGGTTGACAAAAGCCAGACAGACGACGACTTGGTTATATCAAGTCGTCGTCTGTCTGGCTTTTTGGCATCCCACACAAGCTCAGCATCTCGCCAATCGACAGAACGTTCAACTATCGCTCTTCCAACGCAAACACACTCGCTTTCTCTGTAAGGTTTAGTTGCATCTTATCGCATAGGAAGGGGAAGGGCAAACAGTATTTTTATTTATTAGTCAGTTTACTTGCAGTTATACTAGTTCAATAAATTTCAAGGTTCCCAACACTTGTAGCATCTACAATTAGCAGGATGAATATCGTTTAACCTCGGACGTTCACCAGTATTCTCATAAGTAATAGCTTCTTCACGTTTTAATTTATTTTTCTCAATCTTAGCGAAGAACGAAATAGCTAACGCATTAGTAGGATTAAGTAATAGCACATTTTTAAATCCTCTTTCAATAGCTTTATCGCTATCTCCATAGTAGCTCTGCAACCTTATGAATAAAGACATCTCGACTACGACAAAAATCAAATCTATTCAACTAGATTTAGCCGACTCCATGACGCGCTATGCCGTTTGGCCTGCTCCAACGATTATTGTATCTGATGGACCTTATGGGCTTGGAATTTTTCCTGGTGAACCTCAAATAGCTACTGCATTAGCAGAGTGGTACGAACCACATATTTCTGAATGGGCGAAGTATGCTTTGCCTGAAACAACGCTATGGTTTTGGTGCAAGGCTTTTATTACAGCAGAGCAGTGGGAACAAATTTTTATTTGTTAGCGTCTCTCTATCAACCACTTACATCATCGCTAAGGAGCAAACATATGAGACGCTACAATAGAATTATTCTTGTCTTACTCTTATGTGAGGTTATCATCATGACTGCATGTAGTACACAGGGGTCTCCTTCATCTCACGGAATGGATTACAACACGTTGCTGAAGGATTTACAAGCACAGGATACAACCGTTGTACCTGCCGAAGATGTTTCACAATCGTTTATGAATGCTCAACAAGGGCATATCGTTAAGATACAAGGTGAGCAGATTCAGGTATATGAGTATGCAACTGCTTCAGATGTTGATACGCAAGCGTCACATATTTCCCCTGATGGCAGTACGTTCACAGTCAAGTCGCTCACAGGTACAAGTGGTTCCGCTGTAGATTGGGTAGGGCCGCCACATTTCTACAAACAAGGGCGAGTGATTGTGCTGTACGTTGGGAAGAATAGCACCGTCATACAGACTTTAACGAAAGTGCTGGGAAGGCAGTTTGCAGGAGCATAATATACAACTAGCCTTGATATACATATTTCTGAATGGGTGAAGTATGCTTAGCCTGAAACTAGTGTACGTTGAAGTCGAAAATGTTTATTCTGACAAGTTAAGGAATAAAACCTACCGATTAGACTAGACTTTTACTTTTCGCTATGGTATACTCTTTTGTAAGTCAAAGTGTTGTTTAGTGAAAGGCAGACTTCCAATGCCACCCAGGAAGAGCGCATCATAATGTTGGAGCAAACAACGAAAGAATACCGACCAGTTTTACAAAACTTTGCATATGAATTGACTATGGTGAAAGGACTCATCATAGAACAGACAAGCATTACGCAAGAACTAAGGCGAGATATGGATGATGTCAAAGCGCAATTGACGCGTGTGGAGGAACGAGTGACACGTATCGAGATGCAAATGACACATATGGGCAAACAACTTGATACAATACTCACACTTTTAAGACCATCCTAACAAATACATATTCACTCTACGAAAGGCTAGAAGCAGAACAAGAGAACACTTCTAGCCTTCTTCTCTTTTCCAGCGACTGTCAGCAGAATATGCTTCCTATACATTGAATACAACAAAGCTCATTTATACGATTGAGACATTGCTACGTTCAATCTAATATACTCATGTAAAGCAATGTGGAGAGAGAAAACGCTATGAGAGCAAAGTTTCGTTCTTGGTGGAGAGGGATGCAACTAATTCATATGTAGAAGTCCTCTATTGATAGATTTTGCTCTTTGAAGAGCGCGTGCATTGATGATCAAATAGGTCAGGGTATTGAGGTTTTCCACCGAGTGGCGATTGCGAACTT
>JAABVA010002970.1_pt1 | contig 16489 bp, 11 predicted proteins | sample 5560331 | NCBI WGS metagenome assembly JAABVA01 (sample SAMN12812661, study PRJNA571458) | rock metagenome | isolation source: Antarctica rocks | place: Antarctica: Victoria Land, Mt New Zealand sud | collected 2016-01-07 | reverse complement strand
GGTAAGGTGAAGTGACTCAATATTCTACTTTGATCAGCTTTGCTATGCGCTCTGTTTGCTGGGTGTGTTGCTGCTGTCGCGGCTCAGTTATTTTTCATTTTATTAATGATATTAATAGATAAAAGATTCTGTCTTTTGTAAAATCATAATACTGAAGCAGTTAAAAATTTAATAATGAATTTATATGATCTTTAATCTTTCTTAACTTATAATTATAATCATCATTAATGATTACATATTCTGAATGTATGCTATTCAAAATATTTATAATACTTAATTATATTACTTCTGTGTTTAAAGTTTGATTATAATCATTGTTGTTATGTTTTAAATCAATGTTTTTATCTTAATTATAATTATAAAATCTAAAGTTAATGTTGTTTTTATAATCATAATCATCATAAAGATCATTATCACTGAAGTAGTGATTTAATAAAAGCTTTATATATAATTTAGTTGCTGTTGAATTCAGCTCATTTACTGATAAATCTTTCTCATCATTATTGATAATTATTATTAATACAGATTTCTCTTTAATTCTTTTTATTACTTTTACTGCAAGAATAAACATATCATAATATTTAATCAGCATAATGTTCTCAATGATGTCTAAGTTTAATTAATTTCAACAATATGTAATTACATCTTAAGTCATGCTGAATAAGCATTTAACTTCAATATCTACTGCAGAAATTGCAAATATATCTTTTATAAATTGTGTTATTACTGATTTTGACTTCTTCATCAGCTTTTAATAATTAAGTATTGAAATGTTTACATTTAATATTAAAGACTTTTGCAGATAATTTAAGACTTCTTTTGTCATAAATGTATTTTAATGCATTTTTACATTTTTTATGCAACTCATTATTACTATCATCTTCTTCTTCTTTAAGTCAAGAATTCTAGAATTCTCAAATCATCATTTAATGATTTCTTCTTCAAGTGCTGATAGTTAACTCTGTAGTATTGTTGAAACTTAAGTTTATACTTTAAATATAAATCTTCTTAATCTTTTCTTTATTAAAACAATATGTCAGTCTTATTATGTAATTAAAGTAATCATTAAGTTAAATTAACTCAGTCTGATCTGAATAGAGCTTTTAACTCAGATTAAGTTGAGCTTTAATTATTAACTTAAGAATTTAAGTTAAACTTTAACATTGAAGCTTAATTTAACTTAGAAGCTTTGTTCAAATTTTAAGAATTTTAAAACTGATTAATAAGTAAGCTCTTGAGACTTAACTTAAGAATAAAGATTATGAGCTTAAAGATTACTGATATATAAGCATTATAAATAAGCATTATATATACACAGTTAAACAGCTTTCAATTTAGTCTATTTATTTACTACATTAAGAGTTAGATATTCTCAAAATAGCTTAATAATAATTGCTTTAATCTGCATCTTTAGACATGATATTTCAGTTATGCATGTATCTCTTAATAAGAGACATATTCTTATGCTGAATAATAATTTACTTTGTATAAATTGCAGTTAAATTAACATCTACATTCTATTAACTGATAAATAATAATTACTATACAGTTCATTAAACATACTTTTAAAGAAAACAACAATATATACTTTTATTGTCTTCTACAGACTGTCAATGACTAAGCTTTAAAGACAGAATATCTTATATTGAGAAAAAACTCTTTTTAAATAATTTTGAGTTATTTTGCAGTAAAGTCTTTAAAAAAATAGTTTTGCTATTAGAAAATCTGTTGATTTCTAATAGTGACAGATTTTACAAAGAGTGATAGCTGTAGAATAAAGCATTATTATTAAGCATTATATTATATATTAAAATTAAGCTTACTGTCTAACTTTTAATGATGAGCTGACTTAAATGCTTCAGTGTTTTTTTCTGTATCTACAGCATTATTTTTTTTTCTTTTCATCAATATCAGTTTTTTCTTTCTTAAATGTCTTTCTAAATGTTCTTTTTACTGCTGCTGTCTTTTCTCTATCTAATACAGTCTTTGTAATACTGCATCTTGAAGTTTTCTTAATACATATTATGATATAATATGATAATACAATGATGCTTTAAAATTAAGTTAATAAAAGCATTATTAAAAAACAATTTATATGCATCTCTAAATGACAATGAGTTCTAAAGTGATCTTGTAGTTTGAAGATGCATTGTAGTTTGAAAATGTGTTATAATTTAAAAGTATGTAGTTAAAAGATGTATTGAGAGCTTTTAGATGTTAACAATACTTAAATGTTAAATTGCTGATAAACAACATATTTATTTATGATATATGTCAAAAGTAAGCATCACACTAATAGCACAGCTATCATAAGTTATATATCTAACACTTTCTCTAACCTGCAATTGGCTTGTGACTGGCCTGTAGGTGTAAAGAGTGCACACAGATAGTGATTTAAACTTGTAATCTTTGAGCTTACTTTCTCATCATGAACTTAAATCATCAGCAGAGGTGACCTAGGCACTGTTTTACACAAGTTATTACTGCACTAACTTGAGCTCATAACCTGTCAAAAGTGAGCACCACACTAATAGCACAGCTATTGTGAGTTATATATCTAACAATATATACATTAATGTTATGAATAAATATATCAACACACTCATTTCTAACACTCAATTTAACACTTTCTTATCTTTATCTCTGTCACTCAATTTACTACATTCACTCTATCTCTACTCAGTCTCTACACTCAGTCTCTACACTCACTAAATATATTGCTCAATGCTATCACTTATTTTACTGCTCATCTCTTAAGATTTAATTTTATACATTGTTCTTGTACTTTATTCTGATGCATAGCTATGATGCACATATATAATGCTTAATTATATCACTCAATATAGAACTCAGCAGCTAACTATATATTTTAAATTCTCATTATAATGAATTTAGACACTAAGCTTTCACTGTAGATTGCAAAATACTTAATTTTTAATTTATTCTCAGTCTTTAAAGAATGATCTGATCATCATGACTGTTTATAGAAGTCTATATATAATTTAAAAAAAACATTTAGTGAATACTTAAATAACTTAAAGACTGTATGTGTAAGAGAGAAATGACAGAAATGTATGAAGAATGAGAACTTTAAATGAATTAAAAATGTAAAGATGATGAATTGCAGAGCTGTAAAATGAGAAAGAAATGCATTGAAGAAAATTAATTTATATTAAATTGTGAACTCAGCATTGAAGAAGATCATGAAAGAGAAGATTAAAAATGAGATCTTAAAAAAGTAATATAATTATAAAATTTCTTATAAGACTTCTTTAAAATTATTATACTCAATTATATTGCTTTTAACTATCTGCAGATGTCTACTACAAAGATGAGTTAAGAAATAAGTTAATAAAGAATGAGAACTGAGCTTGACTTAAAGAGAAAATTAAAAAAAAAATGTTATTTGCTGAAGTCTTTGCATTAAAAGAAGAGCAGAAGTTTAAGAAAGTGAAGTAAAAAATATATTATATTTATATATTTTGTAGACTCTTTGACATTCTTTAAAATATCAATAAAGATAAAGTTATTCAGTAAAAGCACATCAATATTAATTATTAAATTGAGAAGCATTTAACAGTTATAATTAAGCATTAAGAAAGAGTTCTTAATGATATAGAAGAATAAAAGCTACATAATGCTGAAAACTCTGATTTTATTAAGATTATATATCACTTTTATAGTGAAGTTCTTGATTCTAAACACATCAATGACTTTAATTATATATAAATATTATATTATTCAATTATAACACTTCTTAACTCTGACATTAACTAGTTACATTTAAGAGTCTGCACTTAATCAGAAGAAAGAAGATGAAAAGAATGTAATTAAAGATGTTAATAGAGCTTGTGTGATGATGTCTGAAGATGAGAAATTTTTAAATGATGATTTTATTAATAAATTTGTTCTTGATGACTTGATTGATGATGATGAAGATGATAAGAAGAATGTTGAATTTATTAGTGATGAAGAGAGTAGTAAGAAAAATAATAAATAATCATTATTAATTGAATAGAAAGCTGATCTTTAGAGATTAAAGATGTAAGATGTTGAGAAGTAATGTTCTAGCTACTTTTATGAAGCAAGATGAAACTAGTATTAGAAACTAAGTAAAGACTCTGCTTACATTAACTGCAATTAATGTTTTTTTTATTTCTTCTGTAACTCTCTCAATCAAGATATACTCATAGACAACACAGTTTAAGAATTTCACTAGACAGCATAATATAGCATGAATATTCATTTCTTTCAATAAATTATGAGCTCAGATTAGCAAGAAGCTTTTCAGAGAAAGTGTATATTTTTAATGTAATAATAGCTGAGTATGTCAGCATTTAAGATTTACAGTTAATTCAGCTATAACAGTATTACTGATTATTGAGATTCATGATAAATCTGACTTTAACAGAATTAGCATACTGACAATAGCTATATATATTAATTATTAAGATTCATAGTCAATTCAGCTTTAACAATATCATTAATTATTGAGATTTATAATAAATCTGACTTTAGCAGAATCAGCATTCTGCAGTAGCTGAGTATGTTTAACTTAAAAGATTTATAAAAAATTGATTTTAACAAAAATTAACATTTACAATTACTCAGAAAGCACTGTTCTGCAGTAGCTGAATATATTTAATTTAAAAGATTTACAGAGAATTAATCTTAACAAAAATTAACATTTACAATTACTCAGAAAGCACTGTTCTGCAGTAGCTGAATATGTTTAATTTAAAAGATTTACAGAGAATTAATCTTAACAAAAATTAACATTTACAGTTACTTAAAAAGCACTGTTTTTCAGCAGCTTAATATGAGTCATCAGAATGAATAAGCACTACTGTCTTATAAAATAAAAGATATAAAAGCTTTTTATTTATTTTATTTATATTATCTTCAATGCATACATTGTTATTTTACTTTATTCACTTCTTATACTACATGTCAACTATCATCATCATAAACTTCAACAACTTCTTTATAAAATAACAACTCATCTTAATTCTCATTTACAAGAACTGCAATCAATAATTCATTCTTATAAAAAGATAATTAATAAAAGAAGATCTATAAAATATTGTTGAAATCTTAACAGTTAATATACTGATCAGTAAATTCTTAAACTCATTTTTTCTCAGCAGTCTTGACTTTAGAAATTAGAAAACTGATGTAAAGATTTTATATTGATTTATTATCTGCATAAATATAGATAATTAAGAATATCTGATGAACAAAATCAGCACAAAGAATGTTTAAGATATATTAAAGTTTAAGTATAAAAAGAAGCTGCAGATGATCAGAAGACAATATTTAATGAAGTTTATTGAATATAGAATGTTAAAAAATATATTCATTAAAGAAGTATAAACTTATCTGAGCAAACTCAGCAAAAAGATCACTGCAACTTAGTCTGACATAATTAGATTGTTTAAATTAAAATGATGATTTTAAACATTATTTTAAGTGTTATTAGTTAAGTATGTTGTGATCTGCAATGTCATTAACACTTAGAACAATTCAGACATTAAGAGAGATTTATAAAAGCTTTAAAAAAAAGAGATATAGCTTAAGACTGACAAGACTGTCATTGTTTTGTGAATAGATAAATAGAAAGAAGATCAACATTTAATGAATTAGAATTGCAGTTTATTAAATTATTATATAGTTAATATTAAGTAACATTATTACAGATCATTCAGCTCAGACAGTAATCATTTTTCTTATTACTTTATTAAGTACTTTCTTTGCAACAGCTTTCACTTCATTAAAGATTGCAAATTTCTTTTTAATATTAAATGAAATACTCAAAAAAAGATAAGCAGATTGACTGCAGTTAAGTTATATTAGAAGTTAATTTATAAAGAAAAAGAAAAGAAATACAGAGTCTTTAATACAGAAGTCAGTGATAGTAATGATGATGACTTTTTCTTTAAATTTAAAAAGAAAAAGAAAGTTAACAATGAAATTACTGCTCTGTTTAAGAAGACTGTCAATAAAATATTTAAATTTAAATGAATTGCAGACTCTAAATTCTTCTTATACATAACTGATTAACTTTAACTCTTCAGTGATTTTCTTATATAAATGAGATGTTGACAAATTAAAGTTAAAGAAGAACATTTATATTCTCATTATTGTGAAGTAATTATTATACAAGTCAGATCAAGAAATTCTATAAGATTGAGTTCAACACTTTACATGTCTGAACTTAAAATCAATCTTCTGTCAAAAAAGTAAATGTGCAAAATAAAACTGCATAAGAACTTTAATTAATACTGTCTTTAGATGTGTGATAAGCACAGTAAAACTATAATAGAAGTATTAAAACAAAATAAAGTCTATATAGTTAAGTACATTGCAAAGAGTCTTAATGAATTTGCTTTAATATTTATAATGCATACATTACATTCAGAGATCATCTTTTCTGTTATTGCTTTAGATGCAAATTCATATATTTAGACTTATGAGCATAATCTTATAATTAATTTCTTAAATGTTGATACTGCATCATTGAATAGAAAGATTAAGATTTACAGACTTTGATATTGATGATTTGTTTATCTTGATTTTGCAAAGTTGCATAATCTTTATAAGATGACAATTCTTGAAAAGTCAATTCTTATCATTGAGAACAACAAGAATATATGTAAAATTTATATTTTAATTAAGTTCATCAATAAGTAAGATTACACTGTAAGCAAAAGAAAGATTAACATTCTTGTTTTTGTCTTCATTAATATATATAGCTCATTACTTTTGTCATTTAATGAATATCAGTACTTTCTGAAGATAGTAGATAATCATTTCTGAAAGATGTGAATAATATTGTTGAAGCAACATAATGAGATCTTATAGACACTATAAAAATGATAATTAAAGATTGAACTTCAGACTGATGCAAAGATTCTTGCTGTATAAAGTAACAATAAAATGAAGTTAAAGTTCATTTTAAATGATTAATGCAAATCTCTTAACATTACACTGCAATACATAATGCTCTACATATCAATTCAAAATAACATTGTCAAAAGAGTTATCTGAATTACTGAGAACTCATTGCACATCATAATTAAAGAAATACAACTATTAATAAAGTTCTTAGTGCAGACAGCATAAACAGATGTTTATCTTTGCAATTAAATAGCAATTAAATTTTTTAATTAACAGCAAATAAATAACTTCTAAGAAAGCTTTCACTGATGTGAAGTTATTCATTAATTACATTTATATATAAGAATGCAAATGCTACAGCTACATTGATCTTAAATTATTATCTAAAGACAGATGCAATAAGTTTATGAATTAAGAATGAGTAAAAGTCTTTATAAACTACATTGAGAAAATTACAAAGTAGTATTAGTTTTAAGCTTTAGATCTTAAGTGTATCATTAAGAATTATACTGTAAAGTTTGCTAAAAGCAAGAAGAAAGATACTGTTGATCTTAAATTGTAACAGTAAATATTAAATGCTTTTTTAGATAGAAGATTTATTAAATGTTTATAAAAGAAGTTAATCATTGTGAAGATCACAGCTTTAGATCAGACACTTATAATTTAGAATAGTAAGATGCAGTTTAACTTAATTATAATTAAGATCAACAAGTCTTAAGATAAACAACATAAAATTAAGTTAACTGCAGTCAATCTAGATAAGTTGTTAAATAAGAAGATCAACACTGATTAAATTAAGATGATGACATTTAAAGAAATCAGAATTTTTCTATGCATTGAGATCTTAAAATAAAAGAGAAACAACAACAACAATGATTAAGATGTAAATGAGTTCTTAATTAAAATATTAAGAATCATACTGACATTTACAGCATTCTTTATAAACAAAAAAAATTCTATAATTAAATCTGACATTCTGATGTCTGTCATCTATGCTGAAGCAGTGAGAGACTTAATCTAAGAAGAAATGTAAAAGAACATTATTTATGCAGAGCTGACAGTCTTGACAGTAAATGAAATATAAGAAGAGATTGTGTCATTAAGAAAAATTAATATTATGATCAGTAAATAAGTCTTTAAACTTAAGTTAAACATTAATAGATTCTTAAATAAGCTTAAGACAAGACTTATGACAAAAGACTTCTCATAAATATATAATGTTAACTATAAGAACATCTTTATTCTCATTATTAAGTTTAACATTCTGCAAGTTTTTCTGACTATCATTGTACTCAAGAATCTAAAGAATCATCAAGTAAATGTTAATAACATCTTCACAGAATTCTTTCTGAAGAAAATAATCTATATAACATTTTTTTTTAAAATTAATATTACATTTAATTATATTCTGTACATACTGTGCAGTCTTTATGATCTTAAGTAAGTTATACAGAATTAACATAAATAATGTGTTACTGAACTACTTAAGTTAAGTTTTCATTAAAGCAAAACTGATTTCTGTCTTCTTCTTTACAGCATGAAAAGAATTATGCTGCTTCTTTATATAAATTATATTGTTATGACTTCAGCAAATCTATTATACATTCTTGAATTTAAGTAAGCTCTTACAGACATGTTTAAAGTTAAGAACTTAAGAGAGATACAGAAAATTCTTAATATTTAAGTTATATATAATTATAAAATAAGAACTCTGCATTTAAATGAAACTCATTATGTAAATAAGATATTAAAGAATCTTTATATGCAATTTAATAAGCATAAAGTTATCAGCATTTCATTTAATAAATATAATGCTCTTTGTCTCATCAGCTTAACTGATTAAAGAATAAATTAAAGATAATATTAATAGATAATTAAAAATTTAATGTATACAGCAATTTATATTTAATTAAACATTATCTTCATATTAAATTGACTAAATCAATATCTTAGCAATTCTGCAGAACATTATAAATACATATTTAAGAAATTACTGCAGTACATAAGATTAATCATTAATCTCAGCATCATATATAATTTTAATGAGAGTTAAGCAATGCTTAAATATTTTAATTTTAACTATACTTTGAATAAACAGAATCAGAAATCAATTCTAAAATGCATTTATATATTTAAAAATGAATCAGTGTTGTAAACAAATTAAAAATAAAAGTTTATTATTATCTTAATTATTGAGACTGAATACATAATTATGTCAATGTATATAAAGATTAAGATCTAACTTGAACAGATATTAAGAGACATAAGCATAAGTAAATATCTTGAAGTCAACTTATATTGTATAAGTATTTAAAAGAATGAAACTCTAAAGTGATCATTAAGTTAAGTTAAGCTCAGATTTTAGAATTTAACTTAACTCACTAAGTTTTACTTTACAATCTAACTCAACTCTGTGCAGAGTCAGGTTTCAGATAAAGTTAGATCAGACTATTCTTGACAGTTCAGACTAAATTAAAATTAATTAACTTCTGTTATTAAGCAGCTTTATATTGACAGCAGTTATTATTGCAATATTTTTGATTAATATTGTGCACAATTCTTCTTGTTTAACTACATGTCTGCTTTATAAGCATTATATGTGAGCATTATTAATTTAATTATCAAATTACTCATTCTTTACAGAGCAAAAATACATTGACTAGTACACTCTATCTTTTTAATAAGTTTGCAATATATAAAAGATTGCTTTCATTTTTTGCAATTTTTCTGATATTATCAGATTTTCTTTCTTATGTAGCTCAGCAACTATATCACAAATAAGTCATGAAAGAGATTCTTAATATACAAGAACTTATACTTTTAAAAAATGTATAAAGATATATCTCACTTGTCTTCTACAAATCTGTAATGACTAACTGATTTCACTTTAAGCTGTTATTATACTGATTAGAAATCTCTTCAATCAGCAGTGAGAAAAATTCTGAATTTAAAATAAAAGAATGCAGCTTCTATCAATACTGCTGCTGCTGCATTGCATAAGCTAATTAAAGAGTGTTAAAATTGAGTGTTTTAATTTAATTTAATGATGCAATCATATAACTTACTTAACTCTTTTTGTGCAGAAACTGATTTAAAAAAAGAAGAATTATTAATGATTTAATCTTCTTCTTTAAAGATGTCATGCTTAACAACTTATTCTTTGCTTTCATTTCATAAACTTAATTCTACTTTATACATCTTTATCTGTAATTCATATTCTATTCTCTTTAATAAATCTTATATTGTCAAATTCACAAGCTCTAGAGTCTGCTTAATATTTCTTTGTAACTTTGACTTTCATTGTAACTTTATCATGCTATATAACATAATTTTAATGTCAGTTTCTTTACTGTGAGAAGATCTATACTTAATAAAGAAATTGCAACTAACATGATTGAGATACTACACTTTACAAATTGTATGTATTGCTTTGAATTTCTCAGATAGTAACTTAAGAAGAAATAATTATAAATTAATAAATCTAAATAATTGTGCAGCTTGATTTAAATTGATCTTAGTTATCTATAAATTCACTGATAACAAAAACACAGCATATATGTAAACAAATAATAATATAAAGACTTAGCAAGTTTATTTATCTTTAATACAATACTTTCTATATTTTCTTTCTATAAATCATCTTACTTTTTGCATTAAGCTTTTTATATTTTCTTTCTGCATCATGTAAGTAAAGTAAGTAATGAAGAGATATGATGCTGACTTTCATTTTAAAGATACATCATCAGAACAGAGAAAACTGAGTGCAAAGATTATCTTCATTAATGTAGTAAAAGTATCAGACTTTATATCTCTCATCACTGAATCAGATTAATTCATCAATATAGTAAAAGTATCAGACTTTATATCTCTCATCATTGAATGAGAATAACTTATTAGCAAAAAAACACATTTTATTGATACATTAGATTTCTCACTTCAATCTGAGAAGAAGAAAAAGAAAAAGATCAATAAAATTAATTTATTTATTTTAAGTATTGCTGCATGTCTGAAGAAAGAAGACTTTGCTGATTAATGAAAAAGAATAAGAACATTTATTAATTACTTTAAATTTACACTCAATATTGCACTGTCTCAAAGTACTTCAGCTGCTTCTTTTACTTCTTCTGACTTAAAATTTAGTATGTAACTTCACTTATTATAATGCTTAATTATAATGCACAAAATGTATACTAAATCAGAGATTAAATTGTATTCAAGAACTCAGAAACTCTTCATTTATTCTTTTATTGAGTTCTTTATATTCTGATATTACTCAGAAATTGATCTCATTACATTCTTTAGTGATTAATGCATTCATAGATGCTGATATTGAAGAGATTTAAGAGCAGAATGATATGACAATGAACAGATTGAATATAGATCTTAAACATAATTTAAAATATAAGAAGCTTAAGATGAGAATTTAAAGAACAAAATATGCAGCTAAGATAAGAGAGAAAATTGTTGCTAAGAGATATGCAGAGAATGAGCATAATAAGTATTAATAAATGATTATAGTATTCTGTATCAGACTTTAACTTCATTTGTAGTGATCTTTCTTATAGATTAGAATGTAATTGCTAAGTAAAAGAAAAATAAAGATACTGCTCAGCAAAACAACTTAATTATAGCTGCTTAAGAAACACAAGCTCTGCATAAGCTTCTTAAAGTAAAGAGTGCTTTCTTAATAATTAAAAAAAAATATATCAACTTTATTTGACATTTAGTCTATGCTAATATGATTAGATTGAAAAAGCAGACAAATATATTTAAAGTTGTTGAGATAACTATTTAAATGAAGTAATTAAGCATTAAGAATGAATCATTTAATTTAACAGCTATAAATAATTTACTATAGCTGAAGATAAGAATTCAAATCTTGCTATACAGATTTTTAATAGCAGCATACTTAATTTAGAGCACATAACAGACAAGAAGAATCATCAATGTATATTATACTTTTAATACTTCTTAATAATGATTTTAAAGATAAAAGTTAATGTTGTTTCATTCTATAGTTATCAGCTCTCAACAGTGTTCAATGTTTCTGTAAATAAGAATAAAGAAGCAGAGATAATAGTAAATAATGATGAGAGTAAAGTTACAGTAGCTTTTTCTGTTTAAGTGATGTTAAATAAGAATATTAATGATGAATGTATCTTTTTTAAATTTGATGAACTTGTGTACACAGATATTAGAAAAACAATATTAAAAAAAACAAAATATATTAATTCTGCACTGTTTATCTATTAGAGATCTAATTAAATTTTGAATTTCATAGATTATTATTTTAATGTTAAAGAGTGATGAAGTTGAGATACAAATTGATCAGATATGATTATATTACTTTATTGTAACATTCTTTACAATTGTCTATTAGCTTCTTGCTGATTAACTATATTTATAAATTAAGATCAACAACAAAGATTAACTGTCAACATTATAAATTTTAATCTTCATTAATGATGCAGATCAAGAGGCAGAAGGCTCAGTGAAGATATAGAATAATGATAAGAAGAATGAAGATTATTATGATGATGATAATAATAATATTAATGAAGATACAGAGAATCAGAATGAATTCTGATGCTTTAAATAAAGTTAAATGTTTTTAAAGACTCTTAAACATTGTTTTCTACATCTGAGTACATTTAATTCTAATACTTCACTCAATATTATTAGCTCACATGTAACTTATGTTTATCATAAGCAATTTAAGAAAATTGAAGTGTTCATAAACTGCATAGAAAAAGTAAAGAGATCTGATGTTTAAATTAAAAATTATATTAAGTATATATTTATTGAGATTGCTGATGCTTAAATTGATGAATGTTAACATCATCTTTAAATAAGAAAGAATGAATTTCTTTTAATTTTAAATAATTATTAATAATATTAACAGATAAAAGATTCTGTCTCTTATAAAATTGTAATACTAAAGCATTTAAGAACTTAATATGCTTTATCTATGCTTTTAAATATAAATGTAATGCTTTTAACAATTTTCTACTTTATTAATGAAAAAGACTTTTCTCTTTTAATTAATATTGTATTATATTCAAGACTATGTATATATTGACAGTCAATGTACTCTGAGCAGAGTTATTTAAGTGAATAATTTAAAGATTGAGATCAGTAATTATTGAGTCATCATTAATGATTTTAATAGCTGATGCATTGATTGCTGTAGTGAATCTTTCAGATAATGAATTCATATAATCTTTAATCTTTCTTAACTCATAACTATGATCATCATCAATGATTACATATTCTGAGTGTATGCTGTTCAAGATATTTATAATGCTTAATTATATCACTTTTATATTTAAAATTTAATTATAATCATTATTGTTAAGTTTTAAATCAATGTTCTTATCTTAATTATGATCACAAAGTCTGAAGTTAATGTTATTCTTATAATTACTATCATCATAAAGATCATTATCACTGAAATAGTGATTTAATAAAAGCTTTATACATAATTTAGTTACTGTTAAATTCAGCTTATCTGCTGATGAATCTTTCTCATCATTATTAATAATCATTATCAATGTAGATCTCTCTTCAATTCTTTTTATCTCTTTTGCTGCAAAAATAAACATATCATAATATTTAATCAGCATAATGTTCTCAATAGTGTCTGAGTTTAGTCAATTTCAACAATATATAATTATGTCTCAAGTCATGTTGAACAAGCATTTAACTTCAACATTTACTGCAGAAATTGTAAGTATATCTTTTGCAAATTATATCATTACTGATTTTAAGTTTTTCATCAGCTTTCAGTAATTAAGTATTAAAATGTTCACATTTAATACTGAAGACTTTTGCAGATAATCTAAGATTTCTTTTATCATAAATATATCTTGATGCTTTTTCACATTTTTTATGCAACTCATCATTACTATTATCTTCTTCTTCTTTGAGTCAAGAATTCTTAAATCATCATTTAATAATTCTTTCTTCAAGTGCTAATAGTTAATTCTGTAGTATTGTTGAAACTTAAATTTATACTTTAAATATAAATCTTCTCAGTCTTCTCTCTATTAAAACAATATGTCAGTCTTGCTATGTAATATTTATTAAGAACTGAGAATATTCTACATTATATATGTTAAGCTTATTGCATGAATTCAATATGACATCAAGATTACAGAACAATTCTTGATTAACTTTTGTCTTTTTATAATATTGAATTAATTTCTTTTTTAATGCATCAATAACATTCTGCAACTTAATGCTGAAGAACAATTTAAACTTTTTGATTGCTTCATTCTGTTTTTTAAGATGATCAAATAAATCATTGTATGCATATTACAGCTTATAAATTATTAACTTATTAATAGCACTCATTGTCTCTGTTTAGTTCTTGAAATGCTTCAGAAGATGCAGTATATATTTAATATATTGTTATTCTTTTATATTATATCTAAGAAATTTCATTCTACTTGTTGTCAAAGTTAAATATTCTATTCATTGAGAAAGTTCAGTTTATAGTTCATATACTTAACTCAGCATATTGTATAAAGAGTTTCATCAAATTCTTATATTTTTAATTATAAATTATAAATTTGTCTTCTACAAATCTTTGAACAACTCTAGATGCTGTGATGATGTCATAATGACAATAGTTAATAATCAAATTTATATGAGACTTTTGTTAAAATATTAATTTAACAGATATAAGCATTATAATAAAATATTATAAAAGATACATTAATCTTTTTCAGTATGATGTCAAAGAAGTAATCTTTGTTAATTGTGAAATTTTGTAGTTCATCATCATTAAATGTAGTGATGAGCTAATCATTCTTTGCATTCACTTTCAGATATATAAGTAGCTGACTGACTGCAAGCTAAATTACATGTATTATACAATTTATAATTTCAGTTTCATTACTTCAGATGATATTCTTCTGATTTAGAAGTTGACTTAAATAACATCATAATGTATAATTGTTGAATGCATTGTCTGCTGTGACTATCAGCAATTAATGTGTCAGATTTCACTTCTTCAATATCTTAAGAATATACTCAACAAGATTTTCATCATTATATTAATTCTTTAGTTCTTTAAAGACTAAAAGTATCTCTGTGTATTTTTATTCAGCATCAATAAAGTATGCAGTAATGTCTAAAAATGTAAGATAATTTGAACTGCTTCATTCATTAAATGCAATAAAGACTTTAATCTGTGTTTTAAGCTCTGTAAGTACATCTTTTTAAACATTTACAGCACAATGCTTAAGAAGTTATGCAATCTTGCTTTGATCTAAAATCTTAATATTGACAAGATACATTTAGATGAGCTTTCAGAACTTTATATGCTCAATAGCACAAAAGAATATATTAAGTGTTATAATGAATTGAAGAATCTGCTAATTAAAGACTTTAAAAATAAAATTAAATAATTTAATAATGATCTTTTGAGCTGTCTGTTAAACAGTGAGTGTTATATTAAAGCATTATAATTGAAAATTATAACATATTTTTAAGTTTATTGCTTCAAAGATTGAAATCTGTCTTTCTGATGCTGATTTCATTTTTCAGTAACTGCTGCTTTTTAAATAACATTTTATGATGATTGTTTCATTATTTTCTGATGCTGAATAATTCATAATATTATAACAGTTAATACACATTACATCTAATCTTTCATCACATTTGCTAGCTACTTCAGCAAAGAACTGTCAGATCTCTGCTGAGTAAACTGAACTGTTTTATGTCATTTAAGCATGATTCTTAATCTTTATGTCTGTGTTCTAACTTTATACAGTTATTTCTCATCAGTCTTAAAACTCTCACTTTGTTACAGATCTTTAAAGAACATACTCTGAATTTGAAGTGTCTATAAAAATTAAAGAACAAGATTAACTTAATTAAAATGACTTAGTTCTGTCATTGAAAGCACTTAAAAATGATCTTTTTAAGTTGCTTAAGATCTGACTGAATGATGAGCTGTATAAAGACATAATGTTGAGTTATTGTAGTAAGTTAAGCAAATAAATGATACTTTGTTGTACTTTAAGTAATGTGTTGATGATAGTGTGTTGTGAGAGTTTCAAAATTAATATATATAAAATTGTAGCTATGTGACAGAACATGTATCTAAATGTAAAATGAATTTCTTACAATATCAATTATGATAAATACTATTCAAAAATTACTATGTATAGCAAATATTAAGTATCAATGAAGAGATTTCTCATTGAAAAATCTTTAATTAATAATTAAAAACCTATCTAATTATTCTTTATCTTACATCTTTAATCTCTAAAGATCAGCTTTCTATTCAATTAATAATGACTACTTATTATTTTTCTTACTACTCTCTTCATCACTAATAGATTCAATGTCCTCCTCATTATCTTCATTGTCATCAATCAAGTCATTAAGAACAAATTTATCAATGAAATCATCATTTAAAAATTTCTCATCTTTAAACATCATCACACAAGCTTCATTAACATCTTTAATCACTAGACTGAGTGTAAAGTCAAGTCAGATTGAAAAAAAGTGCATTTAATCTGAACTTACACTAGAATTCAAGTCAGGTCAGATCAGATTTGTGTATAGATTAACTTTATTTATA
>JAABVA010002969.1_pt1 | contig 16501 bp, 20 predicted proteins | sample 5560331 | NCBI WGS metagenome assembly JAABVA01 (sample SAMN12812661, study PRJNA571458) | rock metagenome | isolation source: Antarctica rocks | place: Antarctica: Victoria Land, Mt New Zealand sud | collected 2016-01-07 | reverse complement strand
ATTCTGAGCACGGATTCGGCCATCAAATGCTTCCCTTCCGCGTTCGCCTGGGCGGTTGCGTAGAAGAGATTCAGGAGCATGTACCGGGTCGCCGACTGCTCACTCAGGAGCAGCTCCATCGGGTCCGCCGGACGTTGCCGCGCCGCCTTCAACGCCAGATCGCGCAGCCACTCGGCCAGAGATTTTCCCTCGCGCTCGGCAGCAATTTCGACCTCCCGCAGCTCCTCGGGCGTGATCCGCGTGGCGACGGTTTTGGTGCGAAAGCCGGGCTTCTCCTCCGCGCTTGCGGAGGCATTTCGGGTCGCCGGAGTGCTCGTGCCGGGAGTGCTCAAGTGGTAGATTGTCCTGCTGGAAAACTAGACCGCACCGTCAGAGGCCGTCAAGTCGGCTGGATCGCAGGGCTGGGCTAAGTAGCTTTGCATTCAAGCTGTTTACGCCAGAGTAGCCAATCCGTGACGCCATCCCTGTCGAGCGGCTTAGCTGGCTTTCGCCAGTGCCGGTCCGGGGTCGCTTTCCGTCTCGGCTGCGATCTCGGCCGCTGGGGTTTCGAGTGCGGAGAGGATGACGGCGGCGGTACGCTGGACGAACCTCCAAGCTCTCGGCCAGAAGCGCGGCGTTGCCGTGATACAGGTGGATATAGTCGGCGGAGGCTCTTCCGGTTTGTAAACCGATGGCGGTTCCGATCACGAACGCAATCGCTTCGGCTTCGGTCTCGCGAACGGTCTTGGTCGTGGCGGTCCGGCGTTCGGCTTTGTGCAACATTTCGTGCGATAGTTCGTGAACCAGGGTGCTGAACTCCTCGGCGGTTCCCTGCCCTGGGAGCAAAGCGATCGTGCCGCCGTAGCTCATGCCGAGTGCGGGTGCGATCGACTCCTTAAACTCGATCTGGATGCCCTGGGCGATGGCAAAGTCGAAGAGACGCTCACGGTACTCGCCCACATTGCCGCTCACCTTGGATGCAAGTTCGGGGAGTTCTTTGCCCTCCGTCTGCGCCACATCGAAGACGTACACGGAACGGAATCCTACGAGGACGAGCTGATTTCTGAGTGCGAATGTCTCGCTCAGCTTCGGCATCTGGTTTGCGGCGAGAGCCGATCACCGGAGCGAGGATGCGGATGCCGCGCTCGTTTTTCTTCACTCTCCGGCCAAGCTGGTTCCAAGCGTACATCTCTGCAACGCGGGTGGCTGATGGTCGTTGCCTGGCAATCTCAAGGATGTTGCCGAAGGAGTAATTGTGGAATTGGTCCATCGCGGTAAGGTATGCGGTCAAACCTTCCGAGTGTCCGGCCTCAAGCTGCTCGAACGATCTGATGGTCTTCTTCATGCCTTCCTCCTGACAACAGGAGAACCGATGGATGCGGCTCTAGAAAAGACATACAGACTCAGCAGGTTTGGTTTCCTTGCCGGGCGCGAAAGCGCATGGAGTGGATTGTTTTCAGGGGCGGCTTTGCGGGCAGGAACAGACCCGCAGAGGAGGGTGACGCAGGACCGCACGGACCGGAGTCAGGGAGGATTCGTCCTCCCTCAACTCGGCGAATTCACGTCACCTCGGGCAAAGTTTGGAATCGAAGGTGAATTTGGGCGATGCTCAGGTTGGATAAAGGGTAATAAAACGCTTTATGCCGCTTTGGGTAAAGCTAGGCTACCCTTCGGGTGTTCCGGGTCGTTGTAGTGGCCTTTCCGCTCGATCTGGTATGGGTCTAAATCGTTAGCCGCAATCGCCTGACCAACCCCACCCTCACCAGGAAGGTTTTGTTTTTGCGGTTGCTTGTTTTCTGGGTGTTCCCACAGATTCACAGGGAACACTACGAGGTAATATTATTGGGTACTAAAGGTAAACTATAGGATACCTATTAAGCGGGGTGGCGATTCAGCATGAAAATCGGTGGCGATTCAGCATGGTTCCGGGTGGCGATTCAGCATGAACTGGGGTGGCGATTCAGCACGGGGAAAGATGCCTTTCCGACAGGTCTCTGTGGAGATTTCCTTCGATCTTGCTGGGGTGGCGATTCAGCATAAACTCTAAATAGCAAACTTGTATGCTCGGCATATGTCAGACATATCAGATTTGCACCCTGGTTTTAGGAAAGCTCAGGATTTAACGGGCGGCGGCAGCGCGGACTCTGCGCCAGAGGTCTCCAGCTACAGGGGGTGGGGTGGTGATTCAGCATGGTGTCTGTCTAATTCTTGGCCACTGGTGGCGGAGAGAGACGAAGAATCTTGCCGACGTTCTCCCCTCCTCGAATGCAAGGCTCTATCTTGGCAGCCGGATATAGCCTCAGCACGTCTGCGAGAGCCGCCTCGAACTCCTTGCGAAAGTTCTTCCTGCCTTGGGCGGTGTCGGAATACTCGTGCCCGAACTGCTCCTTGATACGGGTCCAACTGATCTCGTCCCCGTTCCTGTTATGAACACGGTGGAGCCGATGAGCGAGCCAAGCGTAGATGTCGAGGGCGAGCGAACTGCCCTTGAGCGCACCGAGAACCTGGTTGTTGAGCGGCACGGCACGCTCGATCAGGCTGCTGTAAAAGTTGTCGCTCAAGAGCAATCGCCCCGGCCAAAGCGATGGCTTGTCCCCTTCACTCAACCAAGCGTCGAATTGCTCGACCATGCCACCATTGAAGGTGCTCGTGCCCATGCCTAGGGTCATGCGGACGGCTGCGAGTGCCTTCGTCTGGCCCCGAAACGTTGTGAATGTGCCACGCTTTCCGCCACTTACGCTATAGCCGAGGATCTCAAGGAATTCGGTCGCTGAGTTCCCTACCGGTATCTCGCGGGTTCTATTGCGGATCGCGAAGGTGCTCATCCAAGCGATGATGAGTCGCGGCATCGGTCCATACGGGAGCACCTGGTCCTCGAAGTTTTTGCCGTTCCAGAGCTTTCCTGCTTGCAGCAGGACGGAGGCGCTTCCGCTCCGCCGCTCAAACGTGTCTCCAGTCACACGCCGGCGCGGAAGGCTAACCTGAGTCAGCACACTGTGCATGTAGCTCACGTCCGATTGACCGGTCGGGTCGTTCTCCATGTCGCTCGCAACCTGGATGATGCGCTCCAGCTTCCTAGGCAACGGACCAAGCTTCTTCGTTACGGTCACGATCTCTTGTTTTGGCGGGGAGAGCTGCGCGAACAGGTCTTTGCCTAAATCTTCGGGTACGATTCTCTTCATACAGTGACCCACCTCCAATGTGGGAACTGCTATCGGGTTGCTGCCTCTCAAGGTCAGTAAGCGGCACCTGGCCTGAACGGCTTCTGTGCTTCCAACACAGAGGCCGTTCCCTTTTTTACATGGGTTTCTGGTCTTCGCGTTCCAGCTTCTCGACGATGGCCTCCAAGAGCCATGTGTGACGGGGGATGCGAACGCGCCGCTCCGCGAGCACAGCCTCTATACGGGAGTGGCTGTCCGCAGGGATGGTGAGGAGTACTTTGGTCGCCTTCGCAGTCTCGGCCGGCTTCGGCGCTTCACCCGTTTGCGCCTGCATTCCTTTATTGATAAAAGCTTCAGTGCGCAAGTCGAGATCTTCCGGCTTGGGCATGGCTTGCAATTGTGGAGAGGGCGCTCTGCGAACCGTCACTTGGCAATCTCCTGGTTATGCATATCTTTGGCATATGCGTTCGGTACGTGCTTTGTATCGAAGACGTATGCGTAAAGGGCGCGGATCTCTTGTTCCGCCTTGCCATCGATCGGACTCAACTCCGAGACGGACAGGCCATTGGCTGCGGCGTTGCTAAATGCCTTCCGATGTCCAAGGGACAACCCAGAAAACACGAAGGCGTCGGTCTCTCGAAGAATCTCCGAAGCTTCGTTGTTGTCCGAACCTCTTGAATCCGCCATGTTTAGGAACGTGGCTGCATGGAGCTGTGTGTTAATGCCCTTAGCCTCTTCCATCATCTGAGCGGCCTGGCCTAATGTCCAAACGTCCAAGGAACGCGGCTTGAAGGGAACCAGCGCAACGTCGGCGACACTCAGGGCTGCTCGTTGACTAGCCGTGTCTCGGCCTCCCGTGTCGATGATGATGTCGTGGTACTTTGCTGCGAGCTTGCGGACCTCACGGCCAACTGGCGGCCCGGTCAGCTTGATGCACGACAGGGAATCGGTGGGCCTGGTTTCACTCCTCACCTGGGCAAAGCTGTAGCAACTCTCCTGCTCGTCCGCGTCCACAAGGAGCACGTCAAATCCGGCTGCGGCTCGGAGTACGGCGAGATTCGTAGCAGCCGTTGTTTTTCCCGATCCGCCCTTAATACCGCCCACCACTACGATCATTGCCTTCCTCCATATGCCCTACATTTGTTAAGCATATACTAAGCATACATCCTGTTTAAAGGTTGTGGTAGCGGATGCATAGAACTTAAGCGTGAATGTCCACGCTTCGCAACCTCATGCTCATCGGAGAATAACCACTTGTACAACACAGGCCTAACGATATATATGGAGATGGCAGCGAAATTGACCATGGTGGCGATTCAGCATAGTTGGAAGCTCGTTGGTGCTGCTAGAGAACGCTCGATAAGGTATGCGTCATTGCTCGAAGTCTCTTCTGCACGAGCGACCAAGGTGGTGAACATTGGGGACCCGTTTGCCTGATCGCCTTACACGAGCAGTCCAATTCTGACCAGCCCTGAAGAAGTGCAAGGATCATCCTCAGATTGCCCCCGGTGACAGCGTTGTTGGGTCTGCCCCCTAGATACTGATCCGCTCGATCTCGCTCAGGTTGATCTCATCCGAGGTCCGGTCGTAGAGCTTGGTGGTTCGCGGGGACTCATGCGCGGCGATGGCTTGGGCGTTCTCAATGGTCCCGCCGTTCTCGAGATAGGACGTGATGCCGGTCGCCCGGAAGGTGTGATTACAGGTGGAGTAGGGAAGTCCGGCCTGTTGCGCCCGCCGCTTCACCATCTCCAACACATCGCGCCGGATGAGGGGGCGGTCCGTCAGCTCCCGTTTGCGATTGGCCGCACGGAACAGGGGCAGGGAAGCGTACTCCCGCTTGTCGGGATCGACGCCTGCGGCCTTCAAATATTCATCCACATACTGCTCGGCCTTGTGGTGTGCTGGAACAGCGTGGAGCTTGCCGCCTTTCTCATGGAGGCGGAACCATGCGCGACGGCCTTGCAGGTAGTAGTCGCCCACGCGCATTCCCAACACAGCCGAGACACGCGCAAAGCTGTAGACCATGACCGCAATCAGCGCCCGGTCGCGCAGCCCCACGATGGTATCGGTAGAGATGGAGTCCAGCAGCTTGCGGGCGTCCTCGGTGGAAAGGACCGGTGTTTTGCCGCGCCGGGCAACGTACTTCGGCCCTCGCACCGCAGCGGCGGGATTGAAGCGCACCACCTGGCCAGTCACCAGCCAATCGAACAGGACGCGGATCGCGGCGAGATGCTGCTTCACTGAAGGCGCAGCCAGCTCACGGCCCAGCAATTCGACATACGCCGCCAGGTGCATCGGCTCCAGTTGCTCGAGTGTCCAGCCGTATTGATCGCACCAGGAGAAGAACCGCTCCACGGCCACGCCGTAGGCCGCGCGGGTATTCGGGTTGCGGATGTTGGCGGTAAAGAATTCCAGGTAACGCCGCGCCGCGCTCTCGCCGGCGCGCGCGATCGGCTCCGGCACGACTAGCGAAACAGACAGCACAGGGAAGGGAAGGGAGGGGGGCGATAGCGGAATCAACTCGGTGCTCATGGCTGTGCTACCAGCGCCACGCCTTCGAGTGGCGCGGCTTTGAGGAGGTCTTTATCGAAGGTCGCCAGCAACAGACCTTTGCGCTTGGCCAGCTCCAGATAGGTGGCGTCGTAAGCGGTCAGCCTATGTCGGCGTGCTAAGGTGAGCACTTCCTCGTCAGTCAAGGATGGCTCACCGAAGTCGAAGCGGATGTCCAGAATACTCAGAGTCTCCAAGAACTCCTTCGACCCCTGCACCGTGACCCGGCCCCGGCGCTCGTTCATGAGCAGAACGTTTCTGACCTCGATAAGCCAGAGCGCAGGGACCTCGGCGTAGGACTGGCGCAAAGTCTCCAGCACGCTTTGGGTGTAGGGCGTCGTCTCATCGGTGAAGCACCAGCTCAGAGTCATGGAGGTGTCGATCACCAAGGGCATCAGTATTTGTGGCCCTCATGCACCATGCTCTTAAGATTCTGGCCGCCGGTAGTGAAGCCGTGCTTTTTGGCGAACCCGAGCATGGCTTCGACGGCCGCATGGCGCCGGGCAGTCACTTCGTCCGCAGCGTCGCTAATCGTAGCCGTGGTAGGCGCAGGCCAAATCTCGGCCTCGGTCGCGAGGTCTTCGGCGAGCAGCTCGGGCAGATAGCGGTCCAGGGCGAGGCCGCGGGCCCGGGCCTGGGCCGCGAGTTCATCGGGGATGGTGACGGTGATCTGCATGGTTCTGAGGGTAGCAAACTGGGCCGGAGAATAACCACCCATAAAAGAAGTTATGGGTGGCTTAATGTCACCCTTGTGCTCCCGCCACTGCACATCCTTGATCCCCTTCAGCAGCTCTTAGCGTACATAAATTTCCCTTTCTTGAGGTGTCCCCAATGTGCCCGAGCCGCAGCCTAGCGGCAAGTTCTCATACACCTCTCTCCATGAACTATGACACCATAGTCAGTGATTATTCGGGTGATTTTCCGTCATTTCGCTCAGCCTACAAACCAACTTTAAGTACATGGGAGAGGAGAAGCCCGGCGCATACGTTGTCTTCGGATCTGCAGTTGCCTCTTGCACCTAAACTCCTGCTTATGATCTCCGCTATGCTCGCAAGAGCACAAGGACGCCAGTAATATCCTGACTTCTCAGACAGGTGTGTCGTCCATGGAAGGAGGGCGCGATGTGGAACTCTGCGACACGGAGGGTATCGGAACCAATAAGGTTCGCAGATTGTTCGAGAGGTGTCATCGTGGCGCGCATTCTGTCCTTTTCCGGCTCTGCGTTCACGATTTTGCTGGCCCTGCATCTTTGCCTCACCGCGCTCACCGCGCATACTTTTTTCGATGACTCGATGATGTTCTACCGTTACGCGATCCACATGCACCAGAGTCACGTCATCGCTTGGAACCCAGGTGGGCCTCCAGTTTTTGGCGTAACAAGCATCCCATGGCTCCTGCTCGTATGGGGGGGCCGCTTCTTTATCGCCGATCCTTCTCGACTGCTCGTATCTCTCTCGTGCGCTACTGGCCTGCTTGCCTTTCTGCTCGCATCCGTCATTATCAGCCGCAACTCGCGCAGTGGCCTGCTCTCCCGAGCCAGCTATGTCTTCCCAATCCTGGGTATTCCTCTCCTTTTGAACGTCCACTTCTCTCTCTCCTTCGCTAATGGAATGGAGACGATGCTGGGCCTGCTGGCTAACGTGCTGTTCGTTGCGTGTGTGCTGCGATTCGCAAGGCTTCCCGATACACCCATCTCGCTTCTGCTCGCCGCAGCGGGTGCCTTTGCGGTGCTGACCCGCCCTGAGACGGTCGTTTGCGTCATCCTCACACCTGTGCTCGCCTGGTACCTTCTGGTGCCGCGCTCCCGTCCTCGGCTACCCATCTTCCTTTACAGCGGCTCACTTGCCCTCCTCCTCGGCGCTGACCTCCTTTTCAATGTCCTCTACTTTAGGAGCGCACTTCCTCTCAGCTTCTACATCAAAGCAGTTCATGGGTACGAGGGGTACGCGCTCTACCTGAACCCTTTCGCCTACACGACCTTGTTCTTTGGAATGAGTCTCTTCCCGCTGTTGGCAATCGTCTCATTTGCGCAAAGGCGCGATTTGCCAATGCTTGCGGTTTTCGGCATACCCCTCGGGTTGACGCTGCTGTACTTCCTCACGGTCGTGCAGATCATGGGCCTTGGTGCGCGCTACTACGTGCCGTTCCTTCCGTTCGTTTTTCTGCCCGCAGCACACGTCATCGACGCAGCGATGCGGGACAGGAGCCGCGGATGCCTGTCCGGAGTTCGCCTGGTAGGAATCGCCATCACGCTCATCGTGTCGGTTGACCAGTTTTCGGATCACATCTCTGGTCCACTTGGAACGATCGTAGCGAGCAGGAAGCTCGTCTATGCTTCTCCAACGTTCGTCACGGAAGCCGACGTTCGCCTGGCTTATCTGGGTAATTGGTGGAACATGTGCCTTCCCGTGGCCCGAATCGCCAAAAGGCTCCCCCCTGGATCCACCATCGCGGCCTCGGAAGTTGGGTTGCTCGGTGCGCTCGCGCCTGAAACAACCGTGCTCGATATGGCAGGACTCAATGATCCACAGATCGCGCGCAACGGCTTTTCCATGGACTACGTGCTGGCTGCAAAGCCGGCTCTCATCTGGCTTCCGCATAGCGATTACACGAGAATTTACGGCATTTTCTCCTCGGACCCAAGGCTGCTCGAACGATACGTCCTCTACGCAGGCGCCTTCGATTTCGGCCTCGCCGTACGACGAGATCTGCCCCCGGACAGCCCCGTGGTCCTAGCCGTGAAGCAGGTCTGGGCCGAGACGTATCCCGGCGTTGAGATAAACAGGTACGTCGTTCAGCGCGTCATGTGGAACCCTGCTCCGGCCTCGCGCGAAATGCGATCCGTAATCGCTGCACATCCCTGACCATATGCATCCATAGAAGAGGCAAAGCTCCGCTCCGCAGGAGCAAGCCCCACCTCAATCTATAGGCCCACTTCCCTTGAAGCAACGCACCATTGACATACTGACTTTGCTGGTTGTCGTAGCCGCGTGCGCTTGGATCCTCTCGTTCCCTTTGCGTTCACACCAGATCTTGCTGGATTTCGCGCAGGATGACTTCTACTACTATCTCAAACCCGCACAGAACCTCGCCGCTGGGCGTGGGGTCACCTTCGACGGCACCACCCGTACCAACGGGTTCCACCCGCTCTACTTCCTCCTTCTCACAGCCGCATCTTTCTTCATCCACTCCTTGCGTGCCATCTTTCGCCTGCTCTGGGCCGTTGACCTGCTTAGCGCCACCGCGATTTTCGTGCTCCTTCGAAGCATCTACGCTCGTCTCACCACTGACCCTCTTCTCTACAACGCGCTCGCGCTTTGCGTTCTTCTCCCGTGCCTCAGAACTCTCTTCATGCAAATGGAAGTGACCCTCGCGCTTCCACTCGCGTTCGCCTTCCTTGCGACCGCTTTTGTTCCGCCGGAGCGGTATTCCCCGAGTCGATGTGCTGCTCTCGGCTTCCTTGCTGCGCTGACAATGCTTGCACGGCTCGACGCAGGGATCCTCGTTCTTATGTTCTTCATCGGCCTTCTGCTCGTCTCTGAGTACCGCTCCGTCTTCACACGCAGGAACATGGCGAGCTTCGCGATCACCTCTTTGCCTTTGCCCCTTCTCTACTTCTTTATCAACCAACACTTCTTCCACCAGCTTCTTCCCGTCTCGGGTTCGGCCAAACAGCTTCGTCACGGCTGGTTCCCTTCGCATGAGGTCGTGAGCTCTTTTCACGGCACCAGCCTCTTGCTGATCACCCTGGCGGCCGCGTCCGTGACAGTTGGGTGGTCGATCCGCGGGCATCTGCGCCCGCAAGAGAAACTCTTCTGCATCGCCGCACTGTCCACCCCATTCTTCTTCTTCACGGTCGAAATGTTCCTCAGCGACTGGAAGCTCTGGGGGTGGTATCTCTATGCATTGCGCTTTGCCGCATCCGCGTCCTTTCTTTTGTTCGGGATCATCGTCTCCTGCGACGTCATTCCGGCACACTGGGAGCTTGTACGTCAGGCTGCCCACCGCAGGTGGCTCCCTCCAGCTCTCTACGCGGCCTCGCTCTTCCTCCTGGTCACGTCCCATTACAAAATGGACGTCTTCATGGTCGAGATTCAGCAGGCGGCCTTGCGTCTCAATAGCTTTCAGGAGACCCACCCCGGCAAATACGCGATGGGTGATCGTGCAGGCATGTTCGGTTATCTCAGCTCGTCACCCGTCCTCCAGGCGGAAGGCCTCATGATGGATCGCACCTACCTCAACCACATCCGCGCACAGGAAGATCTCCGTTCCGTGCTTGCCAGCTACGGCGTCAACTACTATGTCGCGTTCACAGAAACGAAAAAGGAGAGCAAAAACCCCTGCTTTCACGCCACGGAACCTGTCATTGCCGGCCCGGATGCCCTTCGCATGCGCTCGGATTTCTGCGACCCTCCCGTCTTCCAGTTCAAAGGCTTCGACGGCACATATCGGGTATTCCGCCTAGCTTCTCGTTAGATCGGTCGATTCGACTAGACCAGAGCTATTGAGCTTGTGTGACGCGACATAGCCCTCAAAAGGCGGCTAACGTTAGAAAACTTGGATTCAGGTCACAGCCTTCGCGCTGCGCAGGCCTTGCGAGCCTGTGGGGAAAGAAGGAGGATCACCAAGATTCCGCTCCCTATTATCCGAAGGAACATGGGTCCGTAAAGCATCATGGAACTTCGAAAAAAGGCAAGGCACAACAAGTAGTAAATGCAAATGCTTCCGTAAACAATGATTCCGGCTAGTCGCCCTGCGTCCGTTCTCCTCCAAAGGAGAACAACAGCTGGGAGCCCGGCGACTAGCGTCGCAACCCAACCTGCTGCAGTCAACAATCCAAAGGCACCTGATTCGAGGAAAGCTGCCAACGCGCCGCCACGCCATAAGTTGACGACGAATCTCAATGTGGCGAGTGCCATTATTAAGGTGAAGCCCGCGAGAACACGAAAAAAAAGACGCATAGATGGACAATGTAGCTACTGCCAGATGCTTCCGGAACAGCTGTTTCGGTACGGACGCGTTGAACGGCTCAAGTGGAGAATTCCCTGGTTAGATTCCGATCCGCTCGACCTCGTCGAGCGAGATCTCGTCATTGCGTCGATCGTAAAGGCTCGTCGTCCTTGCCGACTCATGTGCGGCCATTTGCTGAGCGATCTCGAGCCGGCCCCCGTTCTTGAGGTACGCCGTAATCCCGGTAGCCCGGAAGGTATGACAGCCGATCGTGGTCTTGATTCCGGCCACCAGCGCCCGCCGTCGAATCATCCTCCACACATCCGGCTGGAGCAGGGGATTGCCGGTCAGCTCGCCCGATCGGCCCCGCACTGTGCGGAAGAGCGGCCCCTTCCGGTCTTCCGCGATCCCCGCCGCCCGGATGTACTCCTCCAGGTAGCGGTCGAGATTGTGGTGCGTCGGCATCTCGTGCTCCTTGCCACCCTTCTCGTGGAGCCGCTCCCAACCGCGCCGGCCCTGCACATAGAAATCCTCGACCTTCATGGAAATCGCCGCTCCCACCCGGGCAAAGGTGTAGATCATCAGGCCAATCAGAGCTCGATCCCGCAGGCCGGGAAGGGAGGTGACATCGATCGAATCGATGAGTGTTCTAGCTTCGTCGGCCTGCAGAACCGGCGTCTTGCCTCGTCGCTGCAGGTGCTTGGGTCCGCGCACCGCATGAGCGGGATTGACCGGTAGAACCTGGCCGACCACCATCCAGTCGAAGAGCATCCGTAGAGCCGCTAGCCGCTGCTTCACCGTAGGTTTGGAGTGTAGCTTGAGCTGCGCCTCCACAAACGCCGCCACATGGATCGGTTCCACCTGAGCGAGATCCAGGATACCGAGCTCGGCACAAAAGGCGGAGAATTTGCACAAGCCCTCAATGATCTCGGCCGGCGCAAGCCACAAAACTTCGGCGCTGCGCATGAAAGCCCGCGCACGACCAAGCTCTACGACCGGACGGCCGACGACATCACGCTGGCGGAAATCGAGAGGATCGCCATCTAAGCCGGCGGTAGGAAGGAAGAGAGAAACGGAAAGTCAGCAAAGCAATTTCTTATCGCCTCTACGATAAAGTCGTCTTCGTCATGCTTCGCTATGCATAGATAGTAGTTTTCCCCGTCATGCTCCCGATAGACGAGCCAATCGCCTGTCGCCTTGCCTTTCAACCGGTCCTCAACTCCTCCAGGGCCTACTACTAATTCATTAGCAACCCGCTGAGAAAACTCGAGTGCATTTGTATCGCTCGGTTCTTGGTTTCTATACGGATTGGCTATCCGAGATATCATCTCGTGAAGCTTCTTTGAATTAGGGGCTTGGAGCTTCCATGCTTGCTGTGCATTCCTCCCCAGATGTTCATATCCTGGCACGTAGAAATGTTTGTGCATGAAGGCGGCCAAAATACCGGTTGCTTTAAAAGCTCCTGGCAGTTTCGTGGTCGTGCCCGGCTTCCCTTCCAAATGCTCAATCTCTCGCTGAACAAACTGGAACGGGAAGTTCACGCCTCCATAGCCTGGCATATGAGCAAGCTGTGAGAACAGAACACAAGAGCAACGATCAATGGGCAGTCCAGAGCGAGAAAAACTCGCACGGATAAAAGCCTCAAATTCCTCAATCTGGGACAAACCCAACATCGCTGTCACCGGGGGGCAAGGCGTTAGAGACTTCTGCTGTCTTCACCTTTTATTCGCTTACAATCCTAGCATGGGAGAGATGCGCCGGGCGACCTCACGAGAGGACGCTCTTCTGCATCTGGAATGCGACGTTATGAGGCGGAACCGATGATGAGCTCGGATGAGATCCGGAACCGGACGCAAAAAGTGTGGGACCGATTCTACGACATTCGCGACATCTGGAAGAGATCGGCGTGCACACCGACGTTCCGAGCGCGTGTAGCGTTTGTGCTGCTGTCGAAGCTTCACCGGCAAATGTATGCGGGAACCGGGATCTCGACCGACAGTGCACGGAGGAAGAAGGCTAAGACTTCGGCGCGGTGGATTGCGGCGCAGGCGAAGCGAATCTTCAAAGCAAAACCTATGCCGGAGCTGAGCTATCCGGTGTGGGAGCCACGTCCGAAGCAAGTGCCCAAGTTGACTTCCATCTCGGTGCAGAGCTCCGGACTACCGATTCTTTGATTCCGACGCTTTCTTTCGGGCGCGAGAAGATCCCCCCGGTTCAGGTTAGGAGTACGTTCTTACGTGTATACGCCATGCGCAAGGGAGGTGCAGCTAGGGCGAGACCTCGTCAGATTCGGAAGTGGCTGTATCGGCTCGGCTCATGCCAGGCACGTCCGGCACTCTTTCAGTGAGGCTGAGTGAGCAGCTGTTGCTCGCTACCCCCAGTGGAGGGAACAAGCACCTGCTCAGGGTAGACGATATGGTCGTCGTTGACCTTGACGGCCGGCAGCTATCTGGCTCCGGAAAGGTGACCCAGCGAGATGGGAATGCACCTCGCAATGTACCAGCAGAGAAGCGATGTTGAAGCCAGTAGTCCACTCACACCCGGCGGTCGCGACCGGCTTCGCTTGTTCCGGGCGCGCCCTCGACAAGCCACTCTGCGCGGAGGCAATCATGACCCTGAGATCGGTCCCGTTGGCTCCGTATGCAACATATGCTGACAGCCCACGCGCAAGTGCATCTGCTGGGCGTTGTTCAACTGCGCATTTGACTGGCGGCTCCCCGTCTGGCCCCGGGGGCGCGGCAGAAACGGGATTAAGAAATGACATTCAAAGCCTTCTCGCTTTCGGAAGTTCGCCGGTGGTCATCACGTTAATCAAATTGTTAGATAACCCGAACAGGATTACTTAAGGGGCCGTTCCAGTTGCACCGTTGAAGCGCTTCTCATGTCTTGATGGTATCCTCGGCTGGGACCGAAGTTGATGCCGCAAGTCGCAATAACGCGCACAGCCAAAGGCGAGAGGTCTGACGAGCGTGGCTCCTGCACTGGATCGCACCGTCCCGCGCCTCTGAAAGCCTCGGTCATCTCATTGACGGACGCCCGCGGCCTGATCGATGACGCCCAACTCGCCCCATATTCTACCGCGCTTTCTCCCGAACTTTTCTGGGCGACTCTGGTGCCTGGCAAGTGGAGGGCGCGAGTGATTTGCATCAGGGATACGGAGTCGGTCCTGGGAATTGTTTATCTGAAAGAGAGAATGGTCGCCGGGGTTGGGACAAGGCTGATGCATGGGGATTCGAGCCTGAGAAGCATGGTCCATGCGAGTGAAGCAGATCGAGAGGATGTACTCTCGACGGCGCTTCGATTTGTTTGTTGTCACATGGGTGCCCGCGGCGTACGGATTTATATACAAGGCCAAGGCTTCCGCTCCCAGATGTTCACTCACTTAGTGGATCATGTCCCAGTAGAGGTCTCCTATTCGCCTGTGAATCGCCACAGCTCGCTTTCCCTACCCGACACTTACGAGATCTTCTTGCAGCACCTCGGAGCTCGCACGCGGCGCAATTTCCGCTATTACCGGCGACGGTTTGAAGCTGCCCGGCACAGCTACCTAGAAAATCTGTCTCTCGCTGAGTTCAGGGGCATCTCGCGCGAGTTGTCAGGGAGGTCGCGGATTTCAGTTCCTGGTAGTTTGGTGGATCAGACAGCCGCCGTACTCAAGGCAGCAGACCGTCCGCTCATCGCGGGACTCCGCGCTGCGGATGGACGATGGCTGAGTATCCTTGCAGGATGGCGCGAGGGAGACAAGGCCACCCTCTTCTCTCAATCGAATAGGGATTTAGATCATGCGCGGGACTCCCTCGCGATGGTGCTGAGGGGATACTTCCTGGAGTCTTTGATTATGTCCGGTGTGCACACGCTGGACTTCTGGTGGGGAACAGCTGGAGCTTTGGCACCCTATGTCGAGCTAATCCCGACCGTGAACGTGCACATCGACTCGACAGCTCCGGGTTGGCAGTTGCTGCGAAGATCACTCGCTTGGCTGAACACAAGGAGTGTTGGGGCGGTACCTGAGTTTTGTAAGTGGATCGTGCCGCCTGCGGTCTGTATCACTCTGCTTTCACGGCATAGTTTCCGCCTGCCGTGACCCCGTCACAGTTTCCGCCTGCCGTGACCCCGTCACAAAATCTTTCTTAGGGATGGCATGACAGTTCGACTGTACTCAGGACGCCAAGCGATTCAGCAACAACTGCCGGAGCTTATCGACTTGGGCCGGCGATCGCGACAGCCTGGGGCTGCCGAGTATATTCCTTACTTTCTCGGTCAGCCGTACACCGGCGGCAAGGTTCCACATCTGCTGCTTTTCTATGCACCACCCAACCCGAGCGAACCGGCGCGCGTGACTGGGAGGTTGATCGGGGCCGTGCTCGTGCAATGAGTATCGGCGCTTTCATACTTCCTTAGGATTGTTCGTTACGGAAGACTACGGCGGCGAGCGAAATATCATTGCTGCGCAAGAGTTGCGGTCAGACCTGGCCCTTCAGGCGGCGGAATACTTGCTTCGGAGCCATGCTCATCTGGTGCTCATCTCTCTTCGCGACGGTGTGTTTCGAGCTGCGGGCACGGGTAAATCACTGTGTGGTGCGGGGTCTGGTCGCTGGTTGCGTACCTCGAGCAGCAGAACACTTAAGCGTCGTCTGCTGCTGGCTCCAGATTATGACGGAACCCTCGCAACCCTCGGGGCGCACACCCGGCGCAACCTCCGCGCATACCGGCGTCGCGCGGAAACCGCGCTGGGTTGCAGCTTTGTTCCGTGCGTGGAACTAAGCGAGATAGAGTTTGTTGCGCTAAACGGCGTGTGCGCCTATCCCACACCGGAGTTTGTTGCCTCGTGGCGCTACCGCACGGCGCGATCGCTGCCAGGCGGCGTGTTTTCCGGTCTGCGCGCCCAGGATGGGCGCTGGCTTAGCCTGCTTGGCGGCCGGCGGGCGGGAGACACCCTGTCCATCGACTGGCAGCTCAACCGGGTGGAGTTCGAGTCTCTCTCTCTAAGCGCCGTCATGCGCTCGTACGTGATCGAGCACGAGTGCAGGGAGGGAACCAGGGCATTGCTCTTTGAGGGTGGGACGCCCCACTCCTTGGAGCGATCCTTCACGCCCGATCGTGTCACGGACCTGATCGCGGCGCGCCGCTCTTTGCAAGGCTTTGGCCTCCGGCAGTGGGTTGGACGTTTTCTGCCGCCGCCGCACTTCCTAGCTCGTGCGTTGACGAGCCCTGATCTGAGGTGGGAAACCTGGTGACCTTAGGGCCGAGTATCCCGGCTTCGTAGCCGGACAGGTGGACGCAATCGGCGCGAGCTGGGCTGCCCGCCAATCAGCCTCATGCCTTGAGAATGAGGCATATCAATGGGGGGCGTTTGTTCTCGTACGGATCACGTGCTCTGCGGACTTTGAATCGGTTTCCGTGCTCAACACGAGTTGTTGAAGAGCACAGCTCGAGGTCGCATCTGTCCTCGAGCGAGGAGACCGAATTGAAAAACGTGGTTCGCGTGTCCGCGCCCGCCCGCCCACTAACCTCCCCCCAGCCCTGCCACAATCGTGCGCAGTAGCCTGCTGTCTCACTGACCAACGCACCTGGTCGTAGATCTCCGTGCGGCTCCGTAACTGAGAGTGCTCGTTCCACACATTCCAGCCCGCGGGGTCGCACGAATGACTCTCTCACAATTGCAGCGTATGTGATCGGCTTCTAGTGCAAGCGGGCAGGAGTGTTGCGCTGTAGGGCAGGAGCTACGGAACCAGGAAGGGGTCCCTTCAGGAAACGGACGATAGAGCACGCTAAGGGATGGTTCGGGTGCGCAGTGACCTGAATCTGCCTGGTGCTGGCCTTTTGCCGTTCCACTGGTAGTCGCCTGTGAGGTTGATGTG
>JAABVA010002968.1_pt1 | contig 16502 bp, 22 predicted proteins | sample 5560331 | NCBI WGS metagenome assembly JAABVA01 (sample SAMN12812661, study PRJNA571458) | rock metagenome | isolation source: Antarctica rocks | place: Antarctica: Victoria Land, Mt New Zealand sud | collected 2016-01-07 | reverse complement strand
CCACTCTCTCTGGCCAGCCTCATCGCCCCACACCCCATGGTTCACCGGCACCTCGCCAACGCGCCGCGAAGGCGCAAACCTCACATCCGATATCCCGTCCGGGACCTATTTTAGCGCCTATGAGGATGCCTCCCCCGATCCACGATAGCCGCCAGTCATCGCCCGCAAGTCCAGTCCTGCGATCACCTCCACGACGAACCGGGCCAGGTGTCGCTCCGGCAGCCACTCATCCACCGAGGGCGGCATCAAAAAGCCAGTGTCGCGGTCGATCAGGCGGAAGTTGCTCATGCGCAAGGTGTCCGGGCGGGGAGGCAGGCGAATCGATCCACCAGTCCTACAGCGTGCATCCGCGTCGCGCTAAGTCCGACAGGCTGCTAGGAGCTCCACATAATGCGCGGCTGAGCGTGCGACGATTGCGGGGCCGTCATGCGCCACCTCCTGACCAGGGAACGCACCATAGATGCGGTCGTAGCACCAGGGAGCCAGGCGCTCCGCGACGCGCCGGACCTCGGCGGCGGGCAGCGGCAGCATATTTGGGTAGCTCCACATGAAGGAGACGCGCCGGGCGCCGGGTGCCACCTGCACGATGTCGCCCGCGAGCAGCGCGCCCGCGCCGTCCGCCGTGCCCGCCCAGTGCAGCACCGTGCCGCCAGGGAAATGCCCGCCGGCGCGGATCAACGTGACCGCGGGCGCCACCTCCAGCGCGTCGCCCTGCCAAAAGTGGATGGACGGGGCCGGCCGCATGACCCAGCCGCGGTCGGCCGCGTGCAGGTGGACCGGCGTTTCGAAGGCAGCGGCCCAGTCCTGTATCGTGGTGTAGTAGTGCGGATGGGAGATCGCGATGGCGGACAGCCCGCCGAGGCTGCGCACCAGCGCCTCGGTCGCCCGGTCGAGCAGTGCGATGCAGTCCCACAGGACATTACCCTCCGGCGCGAGCAGGAGGAAAGCTCGCTGATTGATGGCGAAGGCCGGCACGGTCTGCACGCTCAGCAGGCCGGGCTCGTGCCAGCGCCAGGCGTTGCGATGCGTGTCCGCCAGAGTGTCGCGGGGCATCCAAGACTGGCCGGCAGCAGGAACGAACTGGCGCTCGTCCTCGCAAATCGGGCAGCGCTGGGGCGGCCGTGGCGCGTCTGGATAGGATGTGCCGCAAGCGGTGCACAGAAAAACGGTCATCAGGTTACTCCGCTCTATCCGGTTTGCCGATCATACTGGATGCCTGCCGCCGGTACTCACGCCGGATATCCGCCTACTTGAACCATCCACACCACTGCAGGGATGGCAAGCAAACTGGCCACTTGGGGGTCAAGAGCGGCTGTAGCTGTTGTCGCAAATGACGTGCCGCCTCACGCCCATTTGGAGAACGGCGCAGCAATGGCAGCTTCGCCCGCATCGGTCGGCCTCGCACGACGGGCGCCTAGTCTACACCGCCTTCGCGAGATACGGTTTGACGTCTTCGGCATACTTCTCGGCGTCCTGCGTGGGGCGTGCGCGGTCGAGCGGCGTTTTGGGCGTAGCGTAGCCGTGCGTCCTGGCCATCTCGCCATCGTTTAACTAACTTGCCGTGCCGGCACTCGTCTTAGAAGGCTCGGCTGCATCGTTGCGGCTGGATGCCGGGGCATCGATCCCCATCCGGCCAACCAGAACGGCAGGGCTTGCTGAAGGGGGATAGCTTGACGGGACAAGATGCGATCAGCCAGGCGGGGAGCGACGTCGAGCTCCGACTGCGCCAGGAAGCAGCCGACCTGCAAGTCGAAGTCGCGCGCCTGCGCCAAGCCCTCGCTACGGCGCAAACCGGCTCCGGCGACCCAGCGGCACAGCAGGTCCAGGCCGCAGCGCAGCATGCGCAGGAGCACTGGCATGGCCTTGCCGAGCCAATGACGGCGAAGGTACGCACCCAGAGCCTGCAGGTGACCGACCTCGCACCCGGGTCGAGCCGCGCGGCGCTGATTCAGAGTGAGGAGCGCCTCCGCGCGATCGTGGAAAGCGCCATGGACCACGCCATCATCACCGCCGACTTCAAGGAGCGCATCACCGGCTGGAATAGCGGCGCGACGCGGCTGCTGGGTTGGGAGGAGGCCGACGTGCTGGGCCGGCCCCTCCGCCTGATCTTCACGCCCGAGGACTGCGCAGCCGGCGTGCCTGAGGAAGAGATGCGAAGGGCGCTGGAGGATGGCAACGCGACCGACGAGCGCTGGCTCATCCGGCGCGACGGCACGCGCTTTTTTGCGATGGGCGAGCTATTGCGTCTTCATGACGGCGAGCTGCTCGGCTTCCTCAAAATTCTGCGCGACCGCACCGCGCAGCGCCGGGCGGAGGAGGCATTGCGCGACAGCGAGGAGCGCTACCGCCTTATCGTCGAGAGCGCGCGCGACTACGCCATTTTCACCACCGATCTCGAGGGCCGCATCACGACCTGGAACCGCGGCGCCTGCGAGGTGCTGGGCTGGAATGAGGCGGATGCGATCGGTCGGCCGAACGCGATCCTTTATACGCCCGAGGACCACCTGGCCGGCGTGCCGGAGGCGGAGATGGCCGAGGCCCTGGCCAAAGGGCGCGCCGAGCACGACCGGTGGCACCTGCGCGCGGGCGGCGAGCGCATTTGGGGCACAGAGGTCGTGACCCCGCTGCAGGACGGCAACAGCATGACGCGCGGCTTCCTTAAGATCCTGCGCGACCGCACGACGCAGAAGCGCGAGGAGGAGCAGCGCCGCCTGTTGCTGGCCGAGCTGAACCATCGGGTCAAGAACACGCTGGCCATCGTGCAGTCCTTCGTGACCCAGACTGCCCGCGGCACCGAGAGCGCCGCCGTGCTCCGCGAAGCGCTCGGGACGCGGCTGGACTCGCTGGCCGCCCTGCACGACCTGCTCACGCGCGAGGCGTGGCGGGGGACTGGCCTCGCCGATGTGGTGCATGCGACGCTGGCGCCCCATAGCGACAATATCGAGCGCGTCCAGGTGCACGGCCCTAAGCTGCGTCTGTTGCCGAATGCCGCCCTGGTCCTGAGCATGGCGCTGCACGAACTCGCGACCAATGCCGCCAAGTATGGGGCGCTGTCGGTCTCGGGCGGCCACGTGGAGGTCAGTTGGCGTCTGGACCAGCCTGCCGAGGCGCTCGGCACCGCTATGCTCGACCTGCTCTGGCGCGAGCGCGGCGGCCCGCTGGTCGCGTCGTCACCCATGCGTGGCTTCGGCTCGCGCCTGATCGAGGTCGGCGTCACCTATCAACTGGGCGGAGAGGTGCGTCTGGCGTTCGAGACGGCGGGGGTCGAATGCCGCTTCCGGGTGCCGCTGTCCAACAATCTGGACGACGCATGACGGATCGTGAGCCGGCGGCGGCGAGGTTGCAGGGCCTGCGTGTGCTGATCGTCGAGGACGTCGCGATGCTGGCTTGGCTGGTGTGCGACGTGCTGACCTATGCCGGCGCGGAGGTGGTTGGCCCAGCGCCGAATGTGTCGCATGCGCTCGCGCTTTTGCAGGGGAACGAGGTGGATGCGGCGGTGCTGGACATGAACCTTGACGGCGAGACGGCCGACCCGATTGCCGATGTCTTGGCCAAGCGGGGCGTGCCATTCGTATTCCTGACTGGCTACGCATGGGGCGACATGGAGGGACGCCACGCCGCCCGCCCGATCCTGAGCAAGCCGGTCAGGCCCGCAGTCCTGGTCGGGGTGCTGGCCGACCTCGCTTCCAGGCAGCCGAGCGCCGACGGTGGCTGCCGTTGAGCCAAGCCGGACACATCGTGCAACGAGGCATCCGGTTTGATAGTTGTCGAGCATCGCGAGAGGCTTCATGGAACTGTCCCACAACCTGCTGCGCCTAGGCGGGTTGAAGGTGCATGCACTATGTCGCACTCGCCACCGACTACGATGGGAGCATCGCGCATGACGGCGTGGTCGACCCGCCGACGCTTGCGGCGTTGGAGCGGCTCCGGGCCAGCAGCCGCAAGTTGATCCTCGTGACAGGCCGCGAGCTCGACGACCTGCTGCGGGTGATGCCGCGCATCGATGTGTTCGGCCGGGTGGTGGCAGAGAACGGCGCCGTCCTCTACCGCCCAGAGACCAAGGAGGAGCGGCTGTTTGCACCTGCGCCGCCGCCAGAGTTCGCGGAGGCGCTGCGTGCGGCGGCGGTCGACCCGCTCTCGGCCGGACGCGCGATCGTCGCCACCTGGGAGCCGAACGAGACCAACGTGCTGGCGGCGATCCGCGATTTGGGGCCTGAGCTGTAGATCACCTTCAACAAGGGCGCCGTGATGGTGCTGCCCGCAGGCGTGACCGAGGAGAGCGGATTGCGTGCGGCGCTTGAGGAGCTGGAGGTCTCGCCGCTCAACACCGTCGCCGTTGGCGATGCGGAGAACGATTTCGCGTTCTTCGACCTTTGCGGCATGCCGGTCGCGGTCGCGAATGCGCTGCCGATGCTGAAGCAGGCCGCGGTGATAGTGACGGAGGGCGTCCGCGGCGCCGGCGTCGCGGAGCTGATCGACAAGCTGTTGGCGACCGACCTCGCCGAGCAGGAGGCCGGCAACGCGCGTCGGCTCATGGCGCTGGCGGCATCGCTGGAGTGAGCAGCCGTTCGAGGCAGCGCGCGAGGCGATCGAGCGGCGCTACACCCTGCCGGCTTGAACACCTGTGTTGAGCTGGGATGCGGTCGCGTGCCCGGCTGCGACCGCCGCTAGGCATAGCAGGACGGAGAACGCCACGTTGGCCAGCGCCCGGCCCCAAGCGTCGCCCCGCAGCAGGTCGAGCGTCTGCAGGCTAAAAGCCGAGAAGGTGGTGAAACCGCCGCATATGCCGACCATAACGAACAGGCGCACCCATTCAGGGGCGGGGTGGCGCCCACCCTCAAGCGTCAACGTCGCAAAGAAGCCGATGATGAACGAGCCCGCGACGTTGATGCCGATCGTGCCCCAAGGAAGCTGCCGGCTGATCGGCAAGGCCCACACAGCGATCCAGTAGCGGGCCACGCTGCCCAGCGCGCCGCCGAGGGCGATCCAGAGCGTTTGCTGCATGGGCCTTAGGGAACCTGGCGGGCGCGGCGCCACGCGCTCTCGACCAGGATCAGGGCCAGCCCCGCAAACAGGATCACGGGCGGCAGCGCCGGAGGAAGCGGCAGGCGCGGCAGCAGCAGCCCGGCCACGATGAGCCAGGCGAGGATAGCGAAAGCGAGGCTTCCATCATCCACGAACAAGCCGATGAACTCGGACCAGATGGCTTTGAGGGACGTCATCGCAGCCTGCTAATGGCGAACGAGGGAAGGGCGGGCCTGCGCAGCGCGCGTTCGGCAGATCGAGACTGCCACGGCCGCCACGGCCAGAAAGCCGGCGCTCAGCGCGGGGAGGGACCAGTCCCCGCCGGGCCAATCGAGGCCCATGCCCTCGCCGATCCAGAACGTGCCAAAGCCGCACAGCAGCACGCCGACCGCGAACTTGAGCGCGTTCTCCGGGATCATCGCCACCGGCCGGTGCAGCACGAGGCCGAGGGCGACCACCAGCAGCAGGGCGGCGACCGCGCCCAGGCTGGCCGGCAGGAGCAGGCCGCCGCCGGCAGCCCCCATGGCCACGACGATAAACACCACCTCGATGCCCTCGACCATGGTGATCTTGAACGCCGTGGTGACCGCCACGCGGTCCCAGCCGGCGCCGATGCCGCCCAGGCCGCGCAGGAGTGCGGTCTCCTTGGCGTAGGTCGCCTCCTCGTCATGCAGCGGGATGACGCCGGCCGAGCGCAGGATTGCCTTGCGCAGCCAACGCATGCCGAACAGCAGCAGCAGGGTGCCGACACCGAGTTGCACGAGGTCGAGCGGGATGCGGGTGAGCGCCGGGCCAAGCGCGCCGACGATGGCGAGCAAAACGAGCAAGGCCAGTCCCGTGCCGCCCAGGGCGCCACGCCAGCCGCGCACCGCCCCGACTGCAAGCACGACCGTCAGCGCCTCGACGAATTCTACAAGCGACGCTAGGAACGCCGCCAAGACGGTCGGTCCCGCATGGGCCCAGCTAAATTCCATTCCTGATACCTTAAACGACTTTTAGTCAGATTAGGTGAGCGGGTGACGAACGAACAATGGCAGAATGCGAGGCGAGAGGATCATCGGCCGCCACCTTGCGCGGCCTTGATCCCGCCGTCAGGATCGCCCACAGAACGAAGCGTTGAACAAGGATCGACCATGGACCCCATCCAGGCAGGCCGCCGCGACCTGCTGTTGGCGCCCCTGCTGGCGGCGTTGCCCGTCGCGCTTGCGTCCGCCGCCTCGGCCAGCCCGCTCGATGCAGCGCAGACGATCATCCGGCTTCCGGCGGAGCACGCCTGGCTTCCCAACAAGGGCCATCCCGAGCGCAGCGTCGACATGTGCCCGCTGATTGGCGAGACGAATCAGGCGGGCCGGGCTGGCGTGCGGTGTGAGCGTCGCGCCGGGCCATTAAGGGCACCGCCGAAAGCGTCGTGAACGAGATCTGGCCCTATTGGCTGCATATCCGAGCGGACGTGGTGTTCGCGATTGGGCTGCTGCTCGCCGCCGCCGTCACCGTGCACGTGCTGCTGAGCAAGCGCGAGGTGGCGTCGGCCGCCGGCTGGATCGGGCTCGCCTGGTTCGCGCCGGTCATCGGGTCAGTCAGCTACTTCGTGTTCGGCGTCAACCGGGTTCAGCGTCGTGCCCGTGGGCTGCGCTCCCCCAGCGATCGTCTCGGCGGGCACGCAGCCTGGCCTTCGCCTGTCGACGACGACCATCTCGACCCGCTGGATCGTGGCATCGGCCGCATCACCGGCCGCGCCATCCTGCCGGGCAACACCGTGCAGACTTATGAGGACGGCGACGAGGCCTATCCGCCCATGCTGGCTGCGATCGCGGCGGCGCAGCGCAGCGTGGGCCTGTCGTCCTACATCTTCCGGAACGACGAGTGGGGCGGACGCTTCATTGACGCGCTGGCCGCCGCCCAAGGGCGCGGCGTGGCAGTGCGCGTGCTCATCGACGGCGTCGGCGGCGGTTGGCTGTTGTCCAGCGCCTACCACCGGCTGCGTCGCCAGAACGTGCGGGCCGCGCGCTTCCTGCACTCGCTGCTGCCCTGGCGCATGCCGTTTCTCAACCTGCGCTCCCATAAAAAGATCCTGGTGGTGGACGGCGCGGTCGGTTTTACCGGCGGCATGAACATCGCGGGCCAGAACGTCCTGGCGACCCATCCGAAGAGTCCGGTGCAGGACACGCACTTTCAGGTTACCGGCCCCGTTGTCGGCCAGCTCACCGAGGCCTTCGTGCAGGACTGGGCCTTCGCCACGGAGGAGGACCTCAAGGGCGACGCCTGGTTTCCGGACATTGCGGGCCATAATGGCTTGCCAGCGCGCGTTATCGACAGCGGGCCTGATGAAGATTTGGAGAAGATCGAGTTCACCATGCTCCAGGCTGTCGCCTGCGCGCGCGAGTCTATTGCGGTCATGACGCCCTACTTCCTACCGGATGAGCGGCTCATCACGGCGCTGTCGCTGGCCGCGATGCGTGGGGTCGCGGTGGATGTCATAATCCCGGAGCGAAGCGACCGCGTCATCGTCGACTGGGCCAACCGGGCGAACATCGGGCCGCTGCTCTGCGACGGGGTGCAAATCTGGCGCTCTCAGCCGCCGTTCCGTCATTCCAAAGTCATGGTCGTTGACGGCGAATGGTGCCTGATCGGGAGTTGCAACTGGGATATCCGCTCGTTCCGGCTAAATTTCGAGCTCTGCATGGAGATCTATGGCCGCGAGCTGGCGGCGTCGCTTACGGCGCTGATGCAGCGCAACCGCGGGCCGGCGCTCACGCAGGCGGAGTTGGATGCGCGCTCCCTTCCTGTCCGGCTGCGCGATGCGGGCATACGGCTGCTGCTGCCGTATCTGTGATGCAGGCCGTGGCGGCGTGGTGGCGGCACGGCTTCTAACCGGTCTTGCCGCGCTCGGCTATCACGACCAAGCCGGCGTTGGCGGCCAATCGCAACCCGGCCAATGCGGTGCACGCCATGCATAGCGCGACGGCAGCAAACGCCAGGTGGAACTCCACCAAACCCGGCACTGTTATGCCATCCGCGGCACTCGCGAGCCGTAGGGCCACTGCCCCAACAGCGACGCCCAGCCCGATCGACAACTGGAACGCCACGCTGAACCAGGTGTTGGCCGGCGCCATCCAGGGCTGCGGCACGTCGGCGAACGCCAGGGCGTTCAGCGCCGTGAACTGCAGGGATCGGGAGGCGCCCGAAACGGCAAGCAGCGCCACCACAGCGCCGCGCGGCACCGCCGCGGTCATGGCCGCGAACCCGAGCATGGTCGCCGCCTGGACCAGGCCGTTGCCGACCAGCACGGCGCGGAAGCCAAAGCGCCGCAGCACCGCCGACGTCAGCGGCTTGATGCCCAGGTTGCCGGCGAACAGCGCCAACACGAGCAGCCCGGCGTGAAACGGATCCATCCCGAACCCGAGCTGGAACAGCAGCGGCAGCAGGAACGGCATGGTGCCGATCAGCGTCCGCATGGCGCTGCCGGCCAGCATGGTCAGTCGGAAAGTGGGCACCTTGAACGGCGCCGGGTCAATGAGCGGATGCGCGTGCCGCCGCAGGTGCCGCCACAACAACGGCGCTGCTGCTGCAGCACCGGCGCCCAGTGTCGCGGTGCCAGCCCAGGACGCGCCGCTATCCCCGATCAGGTCCAGCGCCAGCGTCACGCAGAGGCACCAAGTCGCCGCGAGCGCAAAACCGACGCCATCGAAGGGTTGCCGTCCCATGGGCCGGAGCTACGGGACCAGCCGCAACGCCAGGGCGATACCCACAAGGCCGAGCGGCACGTTGACCAGGAATATCCAGCGCCAGGACAGGTGCTCGGCCAGGAACCCGCCCAGCTGCGGTCCGAGCAGCGGCGCAGCGAGGCCGGGCCAGGTCAGCAGGGCGATGACGAGAGCAGGTCCGGCTTGGCCGTCGTGCGCAGCACCACTAGCCGCCCGACCGGAACCATCATCGCGCCGCCCAGCCCCTGAAGCACGCGCGCGGCCACGAAAGCTTCGACAGAGTTCGCCAAGCCGCACAGAACCGACCCGGCGGTAAACACCGCCATTGCCGTCGTAAACACCGTCCGCGCCCCGAAGCGGTCCGCCGCCCAGCCGCCCGGCAAGATGAAGACTGCAACCGTGAGCAAATAGGCGGTGATGCCGACATGCAGGTTCACCGCGGACGTGCCCAGCGACGCGGCCATACGAGGCAGGGCGGTCACGATGATCGTGCCGTCCAGGAACTCCATGAAGAAAGCGCCGGCGACGAGGAGGGCCAGGCTGCTCATCGCCCCAGCCGCGAGGGGCTATTTCTCCGCTACCGTACCGTCTTCTGGGCTTTCCTGCGGCTTTGGCGCCGGCTTTTCCTTTAGGCGCTTGTGTTCCTCGCTCGCGTTGTTGACGCCGAACTGGCCGTGGTTGCCGGGCAGAGCCGCTTCTTTTGCCTTGTCAGTCATGGACCAGCCTTGAATGAGATTATGGGCAACGCCGCCCTACGGCGAGGAGTTCGTCGGCTGGGCGCCTGCCTTGCGCGACCGGGCGCGCGCGGATGCTGCGGCAGGGGCACGCTCGGCCGCTTTCTTGCGCGGCTTCGGAGCTGGAGGCGCGGCCTCCGCCAGCTTGGCGACCTCGCGCTCGGCCAGGGCACAGGCCTGATGCCAGAACTCGGCGTCGCGGCCATGCGGCCGCCCGGCTTCCTCCCAAAGGCGTTAGGCCTCTTGCCGGATGCTATCTTCGATTGCACTGCTGTTGCTCATAGCAACCCTCCGCTAACGTTCGGGCGCAGGTTAACCCCTGCTAGACCCTCGGTTCAAGCCGTGCCGGTGTCGGGTAGTGGGTCAGTTTGGGCGAGACCCTCGAAGCCGTCATTGCGAGCCGTCTTCGGCGCGGCAATCCAGGGCCACAAGGGCCAATACTGGGTGTGGCACCCTGGATTGCCACGTCGCAAGGGCTCCTCGCAGTGACAAGGCTTCGTTGCAGATCTTGGTCAGGTGCAAACTGACCCACTACCCGGTATCGAAGCAAATGGGGAATTTGCGCCGTGGCCGGTTTCAGTCAGGAAACGGGAACATACTGATGACGCTGCAGGCGGCTGACAGGCGCCTTGGCGTTCCCCTAATAGGCCCGGTCAACGCGGGCCGATGCGGTGCCGCCCAGTTCGGATGGGATTTTCTATGCAGCCGACCTCTGACTCCCCCTTGTTCCAGCCCTATGTGCTGGGCGAACTCACGCTGAAGAACCGCATCGTCATGGCGCCGCTGACCCGCAGCCGATCGAGCGACGCCGGTGTGCCGCCGGACTTCGCGGCCGAATACTATGCGCAACGCGCCACCGCCGGGCTGATCATCTCGGAGGCGACCAACATCTCGCCCCAGGCCCGCGGCTATGCGCTCACTCTCGGCATCTGGTCGCCCGCGCAGGTCGATGCCTGGCAGCACGTCACCCACGCCGTCCATGCGCAGGACGGACGCATGGTGCTGCAGCTCTGGCATACGGGCCGCATCTCTCACCCAAGCCTGCATGACGGCGCGCTGCCGGTAGCGCCCTCTGCCATCAAGCCCACTGGACAAGCCTTCACCAACAGCGGCCTGCAGGACCATGTCACGCCTCGGGCGCTAGAAATAGACGAGATCCCGGCGATCGTCGCCAACTACCGCCACGCCGCGCAGTGCGCGAGGGACGCGGGCTTCGACGGCGTCGAGGTGCACTCGGCCAACAACTACCTGCTCGAGCAGTTCATCCGCGACAGCACCAACCGCCGCACCGACCGTTATGGCGGCTCGCTGGAGAACCGGCTGCGCTTCCCGCTCGAGGTGGTCGCCGCCGTAACCGACGTTTGGGGCGGCGGCGCCCGGGTCGGCATCCGCATCTCGCCCGACACGACGGCGCCGGGCGGCACCCCGCTCGACAGCGACCCGATGCACACCTACACCGCCTATCTCGACGCGCTGTCCGGGTTCGGCCTGATGTATGTGCACGACATCGAGGGTGTCACGCAGATGAGCCGCGACGCCAACGGGATCGACTACCCAGGCTTGCGCAAGCGGTTTACCGGTGCCTATGTCGCCAACAACAACTACGGTCGCGAGCTCGCGGAACAGAGCCTGGCTAGCGGCAACGCCGACCTGATCAGCTTCGGCCGCCCGTTGATCGCCAATCCTGACCTGGTGGACTGCCTGCGCACCGGGGCGCCCCCCTGGCCGATGCGCCGAAGCAGTATTGGTATGGCGGAGACGCCACGGGCTACTCCGATTGGCCGGGGATGCAGGGGCAGCTCAAGCTGGCGGCCTGATCCGACCGCCGCGCTGGATGCGGCGGCGGGGTACGCATAAGGTTCGATGTGCGCCTTCCCGAAAGGAAGCCTCTATGCACATCGAACCCAGACGCTATGCCCTACGCAATTCGCCCTAGGCTCGATCCACGAGGACAGGGCGGTCTGCAGTCGGCATGATCGACCCGCTATATACCTTGTCCGGATTTGTCGTGGGCACGCTGATTGGGCTTACCGGCGTGGGTGGCGGTTCGCTGATGACCCCGCTACTGATCCTGTTGTTTGGCATCCATCCGGCCACCGCGGTCGGCACGGACCTGCTGTTCGCCGCCTGCACGAAGTCGATTGGAGTATTGGTCCACGCACGCAGCCACACGGTGGACTGGCGGATCACCGGACTATTGGCGACGGGCAGCCTACCGGCCGCGGCGCTCACCTTGGATGTGGTGTATCTTCTCGACGTCCATGCCTCCACGGTGTCTCAGGTCATCACACCAGTGCTTGCTGTGGCAATCCTGGGTGCCGCGGCGCTGTTGCTGCTACAGAGGCAATTCCTGCGCTGGGCCGGGCCGTTCACCGAGAACATTGCGCCCCACCGCCTGAGCGCTGTCACGATCGCGGCTGGCGCTGTGCTGGGCGTATTGGTCACGCTGTCATCGGTGGGGGCGGGTGCATTGGGGGTTGGCGCTTTGAGCCTGCTGTATCCGCGCATGCGCATCGCACGGATCGTTGGTTCGGACATCGCGCACGCAGTCCCGCTGACCCTGCTCGCCGGGGCCGGCTATTGGGTCCTAGGTGCTGTGGATTGGCAGCTGCTCGGCTCGTTGCTGACTGGGTCGATGCCCGGCATCGTCTTGGGCAGCCTGCTTTCAGCCCGGGTGCCGGCCTACGCCATCCGCAACGCGCTGGCCACCACACTGATCGTCGTGGCGGGAAAACTGCTGTTCTGAACAACTGGCATTTTGGGCCGCGACTGATTATATTTTACATAGGTAACCAAGGGAGGTGACTCCTATGACAACATTCCAAGAACGTGAGCAGGCATTTGAGGCGAAGTTCGCGCATGACGAAGAGTTTCGCTTCCTAGTCACTGCACGCCGCGACAAGCTTTTTGCACAATGGACGGCGGAGCGCCTGCAGGTTTCGGGCCAGGCAAGGTTAGACCTCACTGCGTCGATATTGGCGTTGCGAGACGGCACAGGACATGACGAGCTTCTGCGCCGGCACGTTGCAAAGGTGTTCTCCGAGCAGGGCAGCAGCGTTCAAGAGGCCGAGATAGCGGCTGCGCTCAATCAATGCGCCTCGCGAGCGGAGCAGCAACTGCTTGAAGGAAGCCCACGCGCCCAAGCTATTCTATAGCGTCAGGCCTCATCGACGCGGAGCGCTATCCGGATATCAGCGGACAGCGCGGCCGAGGATGTAGCCGGTCAGCACTGCCACGCCGAGGGCCGCAAAGGGCTGGCTTTGGATGCGCTGCGAAAAGCTGTCTTTCTGCGCGCTGACCTGCGTCGCTGTCCTTCGGGCACTATCCACAACGGTGCGCACCTTGTCCGCACCCTGGCGGAGCGGCTCCGCCACACTCTCGCTCACGCTGGCGGCAACGCCGGCAACGGTGGCGCCGACACGCTGCTTGGCGTCCTCCACCGTGGCCGCAGGATCGGTTGCGCGTAGTTCGTCCAACTGGCCGCGAAGCTGCTTAACCTCGGCCGAGGGGCTTTTCGACGTGTCGCTCATAGCGGTCCCACCTGCTGCATAGACCTCCATAATGCTGCGGCCCTGGTCAGGGTTGCAGCGCCGCCGCAATCTTGGTTGCCTATCGCCCGGGTCAAATTAGCTGGGGTGCGTCGGCCGGCCCTCGATGGGATAGGCGGGATCGTTGTAGCCGGGCGTTGACGCATGGCCCGGTGCTACTAGGCCATCAATCAGCGCCTCGTCCTCCGCCGTGAACCGATAATCCAGCGCCGCCAGGTAATCTTCCCACTGCGCCTCGGTCCGTGGGCCACCGATAACGCCCGTCACCAGGCGGTTGTTCAGTACCCAGCCGACGGCGAACGCGGTGGGCGTGGCCCCGCGGGCCCGCGCATGGGCGGCGATCTGCTGCGCCATCGCCAGCGACTCTGGGCGCCATTCCGTCTGCATCATGCGCCTATCCTGCCGGCCCGCCCGGCTGTCCGCAGGCGGCGGCGCATCCGGGTCATATTTGGCCGACAGGATGCCGCGCGCCAGCGGGCTGTAGCTCACGACGCCCAGCCCTTAATGCGCGCAAGCCGGCAGGTGCTCGGTCTCGGGCTGTCGGTTCAGCGCGTGGTAATAGGGTTGGCTCACTACGGGGCGGTCGATGGCGAGCTGATCGCACAGCCCGCAGATCTCGGCCACCCGTCACGATCGGTAGTTGCTGAGGCCGAAATAACGGATCTTGCCCTGGCGCACCAAGTCGGCCATGGCGTGCACCGTCTCACTCAGCGGCGTCGCATGGTCCTCCTTGTGCAGGTAGTAGACGTCTACATAGTCTGTCCCAAGCCGCGTCAGGCTGGCATCAATGGCGCGCATCACCCATTTGCGTGATAGCCCGCCGCCATTCGGCCAGGTGGGAATCATATTTTGTGTCCCAGAATTCGCGACCTTGGTCGCCAGCACCCAGGCGTCGCGGTCCGCCTTGATTGCGCCGCCGGTGATCCGTTCCGATTCTCCATCGGTGTAAGCGTCGGCCGTGTCGATGAAGTTCACACCGGCGTCCCGAGCCCGGGCGATGATCCGCTCTGCGACCGCCGCGTCGGTCGGACCGCCGAAGTTCATGGTGCCGAGGCAGAGCGGCGAGACCTTGAGGCCGCTGCGGCCGAGGGTGCGATAATCCAAGTCGGGTCTCCTGCGAAGGGTGGCCGGCATCGACGGCCCGGCTGCGTCTGATACCGGTTGCATATACCATGCGAAGCAGCAGGCCAGCACGGGGCGTCGCAGCGGGCCAGCACGGGTGCGGGCCTGGGCGACGATGGCGGCTATCGGGTCGCCACCTGGCACGAAGCGTGTACATGCACACGAATGCGAGCCAATGCCTGCCGACGCGTATCCAATCACTATGCCTTCCGTTAAATGATTTACCTAGCCGGCCAAGTTCAGCCTTAGTTTCGCAAGGTAATAAGTAAATCCTATTTGCATTGGCAGTCTTGAGCAGATCGTTACACTTCTTGTGCAATAATGTGTGGAACTCAGGATATCCGAAGTTTTTCCTAATTCGCCGTTGATCGTGACTTGGTATTGGCCTATTTGGCGAGTAGATAGTGAACGGGATTGAGTCCTCGATCCGGTATCTGGCACGTCGAGCCGATCTCAGGAGTAGACTGCCATGCTGCGAAGCTTTTCGACCGAGCCATCACTCGAACCCGCTCCGACGCAGCCTCAGGATAAACCCGTGAAACCCACCAGCCCACGCGGCGCTATGCGGTTCCCGGGCGACCAGCCTCAGGCCCCACCCAGCCCGCCGCCTCGGCAACCCGATGCGGAGAGAAGCTCGCGCCAGCGAGGAAGTGTAGGCCAACAAGGGTGATCGGCCTCGTCCTGGTCAGCCATGGGCAGTTGGCGATCGAGTTGCGCCGGTCGCTTGAGACCGTCGCCGGCGCCCAGCCGAACCTCGTCACCGTATGCGTCGGCCCGAACGACAACCCGACCGAGCGGCGCGCAGCCGTGGCCTGTGCCATCGCCGAGACCGATTGCGGCGCAGGGGTCATCGTCGTCGCCGACCTGTTCGGCGCCACGCCCTGCAACCTGGCAGTGTCATTGGCGGGGCGGCCCGGCGTGGACGTCATCGCTGGCGTAAACCTGCCGATGCTGGTCGAAATCGCGAAATCGCGGCGAAGCGCCTCCCTGCCAGAGTGTGTCGACCGGGCCGCCGCTGCCGGACGGTATTATATTGCCTGCGCATCAAAGGTGCTCGCCCATACCGACGCTCAGAATGGGGTGTGTCCGGACCAACCGGGCTACTTGTCGAATTCCGGGATCTTGCCTGCGGCGCTCCGGACCGGCGATGGACCGGACAAGCCTCGCAGCCCCCATGAGATCGGCAGCGCCACGGCGCAAAGAGCTGCCATGACCCAGAATGCGGAGGCACCGAGGCCGCTGTAGAGCGGCCCGGCGGCGAAGGTCAGCGCTGTCGAGGCTGCCCCGACTGCGACAGTGCCGTAGAACGCCTGTGCCGTCGCGGAAAGTTGCACTGGAACGGTCTGCGCGATCACGCGCACGCAGGTTAGGTGCAAAAGCGCGAAGGTGAAGCCGTGCAGCGGTTCCACCAGCGCCATCGCCGGCAGGGCGGCGGTCAGGGCCGCGGTTCCCCAGCGCACCACGCCCGAAGCCGCTGCGAGCATGGCGGCGCCACCCGTGCCGAGCCGGTCGATGATGACCGGGCCAATCACGAGGAACACGAGCACCTCGGCGGCCACGGACTCGCCCCACAGCATCCCCGCAGCGCCGGGCGTCATGCCCGCCGCCTCCCAACGAATGACCTCGAACCCATCGTGCAGCGCGTGGCTGCCGCCGACTAGCGCCGCCACCAGCATGAGGCGGGTGAATACGGGCAGGGCCAGCAGGTCACGCATGCCGCTCGGGCGATTGCCGCGGCGGCACGGCTGCACGCCGGCCGGATGGCTCGGCACCCTCAAGGCGAACGCGGCGGCGACAGCGAGCAGCGCGGCATTGAGCCAGATGATCACGTCGAGCCCCGCCCGGTCCACCGCGAGCCCGGCCACCACGTTGCCGATGATGAACGCAGCCGATCCCGCCCCGCGCACCCAGCCATACTCGAAACCGCCGGGCCGCTCGCGGGTTCCAAGGGCCAGCGTGTCCGCCACCGGCGACAGCGGCGCCAGCAACGCGGCATGCGCGACGCTAACGAGCGCCAGCGGGAGCAAGCCGCGGAAGGGAGCATAACCCAGTGCGACCACGGCCGCAGCTGCCAGCCCTGCTGCCAATACCGCGCGCGGCGCGCCCGAGCGGTCCGCGAGACGTCCGCCGAGGGGACCGGTTAGCAGCCGGATGGCGGACCCCAACCCCAGCACCAGGCCGATCGAGGACGGATCGAGCCCACGCTCCTGCAGCAGCGCGGGAAGAAAGGGCGAGGCCACGCCGAATGCGGCGAACAGGGCAGCGTATAGAAGCACAAAACGCAGCAACATCGAAACGATCACTGGACACCCTCCAGCCCAGCCCAACGTAGCCGATGCTTCAGCGTTGCCGCATGGGCGGCGCTGGGT
>JAABVA010002967.1_pt1 | contig 16503 bp, 13 predicted proteins | sample 5560331 | NCBI WGS metagenome assembly JAABVA01 (sample SAMN12812661, study PRJNA571458) | rock metagenome | isolation source: Antarctica rocks | place: Antarctica: Victoria Land, Mt New Zealand sud | collected 2016-01-07 | reverse complement strand
ACCTCGGGTACTCCGAGGTCGGGGTCACCCTGGATCGCGGCTTCGTGCCCACGGACGAGCGGTTGCGCACCAACCTGACGACGGAGCGGGGCTTCGTCTACGCCGTCGGCGACATCGTCCCCGGCCTGCAGCTGGCCCACCGGGGCTTCCAACAGGGCATCTTCGTGGCCGAGGAGATCGCCGGACTCCACCCGCCGGTCATCGACGAGACGGGGATCCCCCGGGTCACCTACTGCGAGCCCGAGGTCGCCTCGGTCGGACTCACCGAGGCCCAGGCCAAGGAGCGCTACACCGAGGTCGAGACCGTCACCTACGACCTCGCGGGCAACGGCAAGTCACAGATCCTGCGCACCGCCGGCGCGATCAAGCTCGTCAAGGCCGCGGGCGACGGCGACGCCAGCCCGGTCGTCGGGGTCCACATGATCGGCACCCGCGTCGGCGAGCTCGTCGGCGAAGCACAGCTCGTCTACAACTGGGAGGCGCTGCCGGTCGAGGTCGCGAATCTCATCCACGCGCACCCCACCCAGAACGAGGCGTTCGGCGAGGCGCACCTCGCGCTCGCCGGCAAGCCCCTGCACTCCCACGGCTGAGCTCCGCCCGCATTCCCGCCGTCCACCTCCACGACCACCCGAGGAGCCCGAGCACGATGGCCTACACCGTCCAGATGCCTGCGCTCGGGGAGAGCGTCACCGAGGGCACCATCACCCGGTGGCTGAAGCAGGAGGGCGACCACGTCGACGTCGACGAGCCGCTCCTGGAGGTCTCGACCGACAAGGTCGACACCGAGATTCCCTCGCCGCAGGCGGGTGTGCTCCAGCGCATCGTTGCCGCCGAGGACGACATCGTGGAGATCGGCGGCGAGCTCGCGGTGATCGGTGACCAGTCCGAGGGCAGCGGGGACACCGAGCCCCAGGACGAGGCGCCGGCCGAGCCGGAGCAGCCCGCGCAGCCGGAGCCCGAGCCCGCGCCCGAACAGCAGCCGGCGCCAGCAGCGTCGTCGGTGGGCTCGTCCTCGGGAGACTCGTCGGGCGGATCGGGGACGACGGTCGCGATGCCCGCACTGGGCGAGTCGGTCACCGAGGGCACCATCACCCGGTGGCTCAAGCAGGTCGGCGACACCGTGGAGGTCGACGAGCCCCTGCTCGAGGTCTCCACGGACAAGGTCGACACCGAGATCCCCTCTCCGGTCGCCGGGACGCTGCTGGAGATCGTGGCGAACGAGGACGACATCGTGGAGGTCGGTGGAACGCTGGCTGTGGTCGGTGACGGCTCTCCGCGCTCGGGGTCCGACTCGTCGGCCGGCGGATCCGAGCCCGCGCCCCAACCACAACCCGAGCCCCAACCCGCACCGCAGCCCGCCGGGGCTGCCTCGAACGACGGCATCGCCGCGTCCGGCGCCGACGACGAGGTCAGCCACGAGACGACCGAGGACGCCGGAGGGTCGGGCCCGGCCAACGCGGGCGGCGACGCGGCAGGCCCGGCCGACACGGCCGATACGGGGTCGGGCTCCCCGTACGTGACGCCCCTGGTGCGCAAGCTCGCGTCCGAGCGCGGTGTCGACCTCACCCAGCTGCGCGGCACCGGCGTCGGTGGCCGGATCCGCAAGCAGGATGTGGCGACGGCCGCGGACGAGCAGGATGCCGCGCAGGCGGCGGCGGAGAAGGAGTCGTCGGCTAGCCCGCCGGCGTCGGACTCGCCGTCGGTGCCCGAGCCGTCGGGCGGGTCCGGCGAGGGAGCGGTCCACGGTGGCGAGGTGCAGAAGCCCGCCGCCGCGTCCGCGAGCGGGTCGTCGAATACGTCGATCGCGCCGCCGGACGAGTCGGGGCTGCGCGGCACCACCCAGAAGCTCTCGCGTCGCCGCGCCGTGATCGCGAAGCGGATGGTCGAGTCGCTGCAGGTGTCGGCGCAGCTCACGACGATCGTCGAGGCGGACGTGACCCGCATCGCCCGGCTGCGCGAGCGCGCCAAGGCCGACTTCGCGGCCCGAGAGGGCGTGAAGCTCTCGTTCCTGCCGTTCATGGCCCTCGCGACGGTGGAGGCCCTCAAGGCGCACCCCAGGGTCAACGCCATGATCGACACCGACCAGGGCGAGGTCACCTACCACGGCGCCGAGCACCTGGGTGTCGCGGTTGACACGCCGGCCGGGCTGATCGTCCCCGTGGTGCACGACGCGGGCGACCTCAACCTCGGCGGGCTGGCGCGCAAGATCGCCGACGTGGCCGACCGCACCCGGGCGAACCGGATCGCGCCGGACGAGCTCTCCGGCGGCACCTTCACCATCACCAACACCGGGTCCCGCGGCGCGCTGATCGACACGCCGATCATCAACCAGCCGCAGGTCGGCATCCTCGGCACCGGCGCCGTGGTGAAGAAGCCGATGGTGATCGACGACGCGGCGGGCGGCGAGTCGATCGCGATCCGGTCCACCTGTTACCTCTGCCTGTCCTACGACCACCGCATCGTCGACGGGGCCGACGCCGCGCGCTTCCTCACCTCGATGAAGACGCGGCTCGAGGCCGGCGCCTTCGAGGCCGAGCTGGGCCTCTGACCCGCGCGGGCCGGTCGGCTCGCGCGGGGCGCGATGAACCGCGACGATCACCCCATGCGCGTCGTCATCGCCGGATCGTCCGGTCTCATCGGTACCGCCCTGGTGCCGCACCTGCGGGGAGCCGGGCACGATGTCGTCCGGCTGGTCCGACGGGCACCGCAGGCCCCCGACGAGCGGGGCTGGGACCCGCCCGCGGGCCACGTGGAGCCCGGCGCCCTGGACGGCGTCGACGCGGTCATCAACCTCTGTGGCGTGGGCATCGCCGACAAGCGCTGGACGGGGGCCTACAAGCAGGAGCTGCGCGACAGCCGGATGGTGCCCACCGACACGCTGGCGCGTGCGGTCGCCGCCGAGGGTGTCCCGGTCTTGATCAACGGGTCGGCGGTCGGCTGGTACGGCGATACCGGCTCGGTCGCCGTCGACGAGTCCTCGACGAGCGGCGGCGGGCTCCTCGCCGACCTGTGCCGGGACTGGGAGAACGCGACCCGCCCCGCGCACGAGGCCGGGGCACGCGTCGTCACCGTCCGCACCGGGCTCGTGCTCTCCCAGGCCGGCGGGCTGATGGGCCAGATGAAGCCGCTCTTCAGCGTGGGCCTGGGTGGGCGGCTGGCCAGCGGGAAGCAGTACCAGCCATGGATCTCCCTCGACGACGAGGTGGGCGCGATCCGCCACGCGCTGGAGCACGACGCAGTGGCCGGCCCGCTCAACGCCACGGGGCCCGTTCCCGTCACCAACGCCGAGTTCACCCGCGTGCTGGCCGAGCAGATGCGCCGTCCAGCGATGCTGCCGGTGCCCGCGTTCGCCCTGCGGATCGCCCTCGGGGAGTTCGCCGACGAGGGCGTCCTCGTGAGCCAGCGAGTCCTGCCGGCGGTGCTCGAGCGGTCCGGGTACTCCTTCCGGCACGCGACCGTCGGCGCGGCGCTGGCGGCCGTGCTGGAGTCATGAGCAGCCCGATCACGAGCGCTGGGCTCCTGGGCTCCTGGGCGCCGGGCTCCTGGGCGCTGGGGGACCCCCCGACGAGGTCGACGTCGTCGTCGTCGGCGCCGGCCTGGCTGGGCTCAACGCCGCCCGCACCGTTGCCGCACCGGACGGTCGGTCGCGGTGTGCGAGGCCTCCGACGGCGTCGGCGGCCGCGTGCGCACTGACGTCGTCGACGGGTTCCTCGTCGACCGGGGCTTCCAGATCCTCAACACCTCCTACCCGGCGCTGCGGGAGGCGGTCGATCTCGACTCGCTCGACCTGCGTCGGTTCGTCCCCGGCGCCGCGGTGCGCGACGCCGACGGAGCGCTGCACCGCCTCGCGGACCCTCGTCGCAAGCCCTCGTGGGCGCCGCGCACCACCGTCGACGGGCTCATCCCGTTCCGGGCCAAGCTCGGCGTCGTCGGCTTCTCCCTGCGGTCACTCGTGATGCCGCCGTCGCGGCAGGCCCGGATGCGTGAGCGGCCGGCACGCGAGGACCTCGCGCGCTGGGGCCTCGGGGGCGCCGCGACCGAGCGTTTCCTGCGGCCGTTCCTCTCCGGGGTGCTCGGCGACCACGACCTCGAGACCTCGTCGCGGGTACTGTCACTCTTCTGGCGCAGCTTCGCACTCGGCGACCTCACGCTGCCCGCGCGCGGCATCGGTGCGATGACCACCCACCTCGCCGCGCGGCTACCCGCGGGGACGGTCCACCTGGACACCCCGGTCCGCAGCGTCGCGCCCGGGGAAGTGGTCACCCACGCCGGCCGGGTCCGGGCCGGCGCCGTGATCGTCGCGACCGAAGGGGGCGACGCCGCGGGCCTCCTGCCCGGTCGGCTCGCGGCCCCGCGCCCGTTCGCGCTCACCACGCACTACCACGTGACCGCCGATCCCCCCACGCGTCAGGGACTGCTGCACCTCGACGGCGCAGGCGGACCGGTGGTCAACACGATGGTGCTCACGGCGGCGGCGGCGTCCTACTCCCCCGACCACCGCCACCTCGTGTCCTCCACCGTGCTCGGGTCCGCGGGCCTGCCGGAAGCACGGCTGCGGCGCGAGCTCGAGCGCATCTGGGGGGTGTCCACCACGTCGTGGGAGGCGTTGCGCACGGTGGAGATCCCCCGTGCGCTGCCCGCGGCGACCCCACCGACCCCCGCGGGGCTGCGCCACCCGGTCGAGGTCTCCGACGGGCTCTTCGTCGCCGGCGACCACCGCGACACCCCCTCCGTGCAGGGCGCCCTCGTCTCCGGCCGCCGCACCGCCCGGGCCGCGCTCGCCCACCTCGGCGAGTCTCGGCGGGGGTAGCGTCCCGGGCATGATCGCGGTGTCCCCGTCGTCCCCGGCCAGCGGGCCCGTCCCGTCGCGGCGCGCGCACCGCGCCACCACGGACCCGGTGGCGGTGCACGAGCTCGGCGTCGTCGACTACACCGACGCGTGGGCGCAGCAACGCGCCCACGCCGACGCCCGCGTCGCCGGGACCGGCCCCGACGTGCTCATGCTCCTCGAGCACCCCAACGTCTACACGGCCGGTCGCCGGACCGAACCCGCGGACCGGCCGGTCGACGGCACCCCGGTGATCGACGTCGACCGCGGCGGTCGGATCACCTGGCACGGGCCCGGTCAGCTCGTCGGCTACCCGATCGTGATGCTCGGGCAGCCGGTCGACGTCGTCGAGCACGTGCGGCGGCTCGAGCACGCGCTGATCGCCGTGTGCGCCGGGCACGGGCTGCCGGTCGCCCGGGTCGAGGGACGCAGCGGCGTGTGGCTGCCCGCGGACGTACGCGGGCCAGAGCGCAAGATCGCGGCCATCGGCGTCCGCGTCGCGCGCGGCGTCACCCTCCACGGCTTCGCCCTCAACGGGGACCCCGACCTCGGCGCGTTCGGCGCCATCGTGCCGTGCGGCATCCGGGACGCCGGCGTGACGAGCCTGAGCGCCGAGCTCGGCCGGCGTGTCGGCGTCGACGATGTGCGGCTCGCGGTTCGAGCTGCCGTCCTCGACGCCCTCGACGCGCCCTACGCCGATGTGGTCACGGGGAGCGACCGTTCGTCCGCTATCAGTGATCGCTCGCACGCTCGCTAGGCCACATGGACGAGCGTGATGGCCGTGCTGAGCCCGATGCCGCACACTACGGCTACCGCGCGGCGAACGACGTCATGGCCGCGTGGATGAACTCCCGGCCACCGGGCCAACATCCTCAACTGCAGCTTCTCCGAGAACGGCCTCGGACTGGGCGACCCCGGCTACTACTGGACCCGGGACTTCGCCAGCCGATCCTGACCGGCGCGCCGGTCACGGCAGCTGCGGGGCCACCTCGGCCGCGATCAGCTCGACGTGGTCGAGGTCGGCGAGGTCGAGGATCTGCAGGTAGACGCGGTCGGTGCGGGAGCGCTCGGTGATCCGGCACAGCGTGTCGACGATCTGGGACGGCGACCCGGCGAGACCGTGGGCCCGGAGCTCGTCGGGCTCCCGCCCGATGGCCCGGGCCCGCCGGGACACCTCGGCGTCGTCGTGCCCGGCGCACACCACCTGCGCCATCGAGCGCCGCAGCGTCGTGGGGTCGCGGTCGATGCGCCGGCACGCCGCGTCGACGCGCGCGTTCTGCTCCACTGTCTCGTCGACCCCCGCGAAGGGCACGTTGAACTCCGCCGCATAGCGTGCGGCCAGGGCCGGCGTCCGGCGGGCGCCGGCGCCCCCCACGATGATCGGTGGGTGCGGGTCCTGCATCGGCTTGGGGAGGCCCGGGCTGCCGGTGAAGGTGTAGTGCTCGCCCTCGTGGGTGAACGGCACGCCCGCCGGGGTCCGCCAGGCACCCATGAGGATCTCCAGCTGCTCGGTGAGCATCCCGAAACGGTCGCCGAGCGAGGGGAAGGGGATCCCGTAGGCGCGGTGCTCGGCCTCGTACCAGCCGGCGCCGATGCCGAGCTCCACCCGCCCGCCCGACATCTGGTCGACCTGGGCGATGGCGATCCCGAGCGGACCCGGGAGCCGGAAGGTCGCCGCGGTCATCAGCGTGCCGAGGCGGATCCGGGTGGTCTCCCGGGCGAGACCGGCGAGGGTGAGCCAGGCGTCGGTGGGGCCCGGTAGGCCGTTCGCCTCGCCCATGGCGAGGAAGTGGTCGGACCGGAAGAAGGCGTCGTAGCCCGCGTCCTCCGCCGTCCGGGCCACACGCAGCAGATCCTCGTAGGAGGCGCCCTGCTGGGGCTCGGTGAAAATCCGGAGGTCCACGAAGGCCGAGGGTAGTGGCGGGCCGGTCACCGCGACGTGGCCACGGGCCCGCGCCCCGCGGGTACCCTCGTCGTGGTGACCGCGACCGGCTCCGTGCAGCCCGAGGGACGCAAGTTGCTGCGGCTCGAGGCGCGCAACGCCCAGACACCGATCGAACGCAAGCCCGAGTGGATCCGCACGCGGTTCTCCACCGGCCCGAACTTCACCGAGCTCAAGGGCCTGGTCTCGAGCTCCGGCCTCGCCACCGTGTGCGAGCAGGCGGGCTGCCCCAACATCTTCGAGTGCTGGGAGGACCGCGAGGCGACGTTCCTCATCGGTGGCGAGCAGTGCACCCGCCGCTGTGACTTCTGCCAGATCGACACCGGCCGGCCCGCCGCTCTCGACCGCGACGAGCCGCGCAGGGTCGCCGAGTCGGTCCGCCAGATGGGTCTGCGCTACTCCACGATCACCGGCGTCGCCCGCGACGACCTCGACGACGGCGGGTCGTGGCTCTACGCCGAGACCGTGCGGCAGGTCCACGAGCACAACCCCGGCACCGGCGTCGAGCTGCTCATCCCGGACTTCGACAACCGCCCCGAGCAGCTCGGACCGGTCTTCGACGCCACGCCCGAGGTGCTCGCCCACAACCTCGAGACGGTGCCCCGCATCTTCCGCCGCATCCGTCCCGGCTTCCGCTACGAGCGCTCCCTCGCGGTGATCCGCGCGGCCCGCGAGGCCGGGCTGGTCACCAAGTCGAACCTCATCCTCGGCATGGGCGAGACGCCCGAGGAGGTCACCGCCGCGATGCGCGACCTGCACGACGCGGGCTGCGACCTGCTGACGCTGACGCAGTACCTACGCCCGACGCCGCGTCACCACCCCGTCGAGCGCTGGGTCCGGCCCGAGGAGTTCGTCACCCACCGCGACGACGCGCAGCGCATCGGCTTCTTCGGCGTCATGGCCGGGCCGCTGGTGCGCTCCTCGTACCGGGCCGGCCGCCTCTACGCGCAGGCGAAGCTCGCCCGCGGCGAGGAGCTGCCCGCGGGCATGGCCGAGCTCGCCGACGAGGGCGAGGCCCGCCAGGAGGTCGGCGCAGTGCTGGCACGCCGACGCTGACGTCGGTCCCGTAGGGCAGACTGGGAGCATGGCCCCGAAGAAGGACCGCCCCGGCGCGAAGGGCGCAGGGACGAGGGCAGCGAAGCCCAAGCTCTCGAAGGACGAGAAGAAGGCGGCCAAGCAGTCCGCCCGCACCGCGCGCAAGGAGCGCTTCTCCCAGCTCTGGCAGGCGTTCCAGATGCAGCGCCGCGAGGACAAGGCGCTGCTGCCGCTGATCATCGGCGCGGTCGTCGGCACCGCCGCCGTCGCGTTCGGAGCGGGCCTGCTCATCGGCCAGGAGTGGTTCCTGCTGCCCACCGGCATCCTGCTCGGCGTCCTCCTCGCCGTCGTCATCTTCGGGCGCCGCGTCCAGCGCAACGTCTACGCCAAGGCCGAGGGGCAGCCCGGGGCCGCCGGGTGGGCGCTGAGCAACATGCGTGGGCAGTGGCGCGTGACCCAGGCCGTCGCGGGCACCACGCACCTCGACGTGGTGCACCGTGTCATCGGCCGCCCGGGCGTGGTCCTCGTCGGCGAGGGCGTGGCGCACCGTGTCCGGGGGCTCCTCGGCCAGGAGAAGAAGCGGGTCTCCCGCATCGTCGGCCAGGTGCCCATCTACGAGCTCACGATGGGCGACGAGGAGGGGCAGGTCCCCCTCGCGAAGTTGCAGCGGCACATGTCGAAGCTGCCACGCAACATCAGCCGCGAGCAGATGGACGTCGTGGAGAAGCGGCTCGCGGCGCTCACCACGCAGGGTGGTCCCGCGATGCCGAAGGGGCCGATGCCGAAGGGCGCTTCGGTCAAGGGCATGCAGCGGACCGCACGCCGCCGCTGATCACGTCGTCAGCGGCTGCGGAGGACGATCGTCCGGCTGACCCGGTCCTGCAGGCCGCGGGCGTCGCGGTCGACGATGAACGCCGGAACGATGAAGAAGAGCGAAACGGTGCGCGCCAGCGCCCAGAACGGCCCGATCGACGCGGCGCCGTCCACCCGCGCGACGCGCATGCCCATCAGGGCCATCGCCGGCGTCCGCCCCACCACGGCGACGGGCAGCCACACGAGCGCGGCCCACACCGCGAGGCTCAGATAGGGCGGCGCGGGGAAGGCGACGAGCGCGGCGACGACGCCCGCGATCACCAGGTCGAGCAGGAACTGCCCACCGCGCAGGGGGAGCGTCGCCACCGAGTCGGGTCCTGCGACCGGGAGTCCGAAGTCCTGCCCCGGGTAGCCGTCCTCGGCCTCGGCCCCGGCCCCAGCGGCGGGCCCAGCGGCGGGACGGGCATCGGGACGGGCGTCGGGCGCCGTGGCCGGAGCCGTGTCGACGGGCCCGCCCTGGAGCCATTCCCGGAACCACGTCACTGTGACAGGCTACGGACTCCCGGGCCCGTCGCGTGCCTGCGCGTCGACGCGCACGCGTGTGCCGTTAACTGCTGCGAAACATGGCGGTGACAGACGAGCAACGGGTGCACCCTAGCGTCCTGTGCCCGAGAGGGCCGCTTCCCTCCAACCCCGAACGCGGTCCGCCGTCCCCGAGCGTGAAGGAGACACCGAGGGTGTTCACCAATTCCGACGAGGTCTTCAAGTACATCTCGGACGAGGGGGTTCAGTACGTCGACGTCCGCTTCTGTGACCTCCCGGGGCAGATGCAGCACTTCACCGTCCCGGCCGCGGGGTTCAGCGAGGATGTCTTCACCGACGGCCTCGCGTTCGACGGTTCGTCGATCACCGGCTTCCAGACCATCAACGAGTCGGATATGACGCTCCTGCCCGACCCGGTCACCTCGCAGATCGACCCGTTCCGGGCGCAGAAGACCCTCAACATGAACTTCTTCGTCCACGACCCGCTCACGCTCGAGGCCTACAGCCGCGACCCGCGCAACGTGGCGCGCAAGGCGGAGAACTTCCTCTCCACCGTCGACGTGGCCGACACCTGCTTCTTCGGTCCCGAGGCCGAGTTCTACATCTTCGACTCGGTCCGCTACGACTCGCGGATGAACGGCACCTTCTACGAGGTCGACGCGGTCGAGGGCGCGTGGCGGACCGGAGCGCTCGAGGCGGGCCAGAACAAGGGCAACAAGATCGCGGCCAAGGGCGGCTACTTCCCGGTCGAGCCCACCGACCAGACCTCCGACCTGCGCGCAGCGATCGGCACCAACCTCATCAACTCCGGCTTCTCGCTGGAGAAGCTGCACCACGAGGTCGGCACCGGCGGCCAGGCCGAGATCAACTACAAGTTCAACACCCTCCTGCACGCCGCGGACGACCTGCAGCTGTTCAAGTACATCGTCAAGAACACCGCGTGGCAGGCCGGCAAGACCGTGACCTTCATGCCGAAGCCGCTCGCCGGCGACAACGGCTCGGGCATGCACTGCCACCAGTCACTGTTCAAGGGCGGGGAGCCCCTCTTCTACGACGAGAACGGCTACGCCGGGCTCTCGGACATGGGCCGCCACTACATCGGCGGCATCCTGCACCACGCACCGAGCCTCGTCGCGTTCACCAACCCCACGATCAACTCCTACCACCGCCTGGTGCCCGGCTTCGAGGCTCCGATCAACCTCGTGTACTCCAACCGCAACCGCTCGGCCTGCGTCCGCATCCCGATCACGGGCAACAATCCGAAGGCCAAGCGCCTGGAGTTCCGCTGCCCCGACTCGTCGGGCAACCCGTACCTGTCGTTCGCGGCCATGATGATGGCGGGCCTCGACGGCGTCCGGAACAAGATCGAGCCGCCGAGCCCGGTCGACAAGGACCTCTACGAGCTCCCGCCCGAGGAGGCGGCCGACATCGCGCAGGTCCCCGCCGGGCTGGAGGTCGCGATCGACAACCTCGAGGCCGACCACGACTACCTCCTCGAGGGGGGCGTGTTCACCTCCGACCTGATCGAGAAGTGGGTCGAGCTCAAGCGCGACGACATCACGGGGCTGCGCCTGCGTCCGCACCCCTACGAGTTCGAGCTGTACTACAACTGCTGATCGCGCTCGGTCGACCACGATGGCCCGGCACCCGCGACGGGGTGCCGGGCCGTCGTGCGTGTCGGTGGGCCATGTCAGAGTGCGAGCATGACCCCCGGACCAGCGGAGAGGAGGAACCGTGGCCTCGTGATGAGCCCGTCCGGGTCCAACCGGCACCAGAAGCTCGGATTCCGGCTCTGCGCCGCCCTGGACGCCGTGGCCCCCGCTCCCTGGGAGGTCCTGGAGTCCGCGAACATACGGTTCTCCCGGGCCGGATCCTGATCCCGGACGTGGTGGTGCTGGAGAACGCCGACATGGACGCCACGGTCAACGACGTGCGCCGTGTCCGACTCGCCGTCGAGGTCGTCAGCCCCGGCGACGCGGCGATGGACCGGGCGCTGAAGCCCCAGCTCTACGCCCAGTCCGGGATCCCCTGGTACCTCCGGGTCGAACAGCACCCCGGGGCTCCCGTCGGGCACCTCCACGCGCTCGACGGCGAGGCCTACCGCGAGATCGCCGTCGGGACGACCGTCGAGTTGACCGAGCCGTTCCCGGCCACCCTCGACCTGGCCCACCTCGCGCGGTGAGCCCGCGCCTGCTCAGTCGACCCGATAGAACACCCGGTCCACCACGGCGCGGGCGTGACGGGTGGCGCGACGGTAGTCGTCGACGAACTGCCCCGGGTCGGCGTCGTCGGGGTAGCCCATCGCCGACGCGACGCCCGCGAGGTCGCGACCCGAGCGCGGCACCTGGTCGGTCGGCTTCCCGCGCACCAGCGTCGCGACGGCGCGGGCGTGCGTGGCCATGGTCCAGCCCGTGGTGAGCGCCGCGGCGTCCGCGGGGTCGAGCCACCCCGCCTTCGACGCCGCCTCGAGGGCCTCGAGCGTGGACGGGGTGCGCAGCGACGGGTCCACGCCGGCGTGCTGGAGCTGCAGCAGCTGGATCGTCCACTCGACGTCCGCGAGGCCGCCGGTGCCGAGCTTGGTGTGCAGGGCGCGGTCGGCGCTGCGGGGCAGCCGCTCGGTGTCGACGCGCGCCTTGATCCGCCGAATCTCGGTCGCCGACGCCGCGTCGAGACCCTCGGGCGGGTAGCGCAGCGGCGCGATCATGTCCTCGAACTCGCGCCCGAGCGCGGCGTCGCCGGCCACGGCCCGCGCCCGCAGCAGGGCCTGGCGCTCCCATGTCTCGCCCCAGCGCCGGTAGTAGTCCCGGTAGGAGCTCAGCGTCCGCACGAGCGGACCGGATCGGCCCTCGGGGCGCAGCTTGGTGTCCACCTCGAGCGGCGGGTCAGGGCTGGGGGCGCCGAGCGCGGCGGTGACGTTCTCCACCACGCGCGTGGCAAAGCGCAGGGCGTCCCGCTCACAGGCGCCCGGGACCGGGTCGCAGACGACGAGGACGTCGGCGTCGGAGCCGTAGCCCAGCTCGCCGCCGCCGAGGCGACCCAACCCGATGACCGCAACGCGCGCCGGCGGTGCCTCGCCGCCCAGCACGCCCCGCTCTGCCGCCTCGAGCGCGGCCTGCAGCACCCCGACCCAGACCTGGGACAGGGCCGCGCACACGGTCGGGACCTCCACCATCCCGAGCAGGTCGGCGCAGGCCACCCGCAGCAGCTCGATCCGGCGCAGCGAGCGCAGGACCTGTCCGGCCGCGACCGGGTCGGCGTGGCGGGCGACCGCGGCCCGCGACGACGACGCCACCTCCGCGGGGTCGCGGGCGACGAGGGCGGCGTCGGGCCCGGTCCCGGCGAGCAGGCGCAGCACCTCCGGAGAGCGCGGCATCATCTCCGCGGCCCAGCGCGAGGTCCCCAGCACGTACATGAGCCGCTCCGCAGCCACGCCCTCGTCGCGCAGCAGCCCGAGGAACCACGGGGTGTCGGCGAGCGCCTCCGACACCTTCCGGTACGCGAGCAGGCCGTGGTCGGGGTCGGCAGTGTGCCCGAGCGCGTCGAGCAGCACCGGCAGCAGCGCCTTCTGGATGCGGCTCGCCCGGCTCACCCCGGAGGTCAGCGCGGTGATGTGCCCCAGCGCACCCTGCGGTGAGGTCCAGCCCAGGGCGGCCAGCCGCCGCGTCGCCGACCCGGCGGTGAGCACGAGCTCCTCGGTGGGCACCCGCGCCACCGACTCCAGCAGCGGGCGGTAGAAGAGCTTCTCGTGCAGGCGCCGCACCCGAACCGTCTGGCGGGCGAGCTCGGCGTTGAGGACACCGACGGCGTCGCGGGACCCGTCGGGGCGCAGTTTGGCCGCACGGGCCAGCCAGCGCCGACCGGCGGTGTCGTCGGGGGTGGGGAGCAGGTGCGTGCGTCGTAGGCGCTGCAGCTGCACGCGGTGCTCGAGCATCCGGAGGAAGCGGTACGACGCCGCCAGGTTGGCCGCGTCGTCCCGTCCGACGTAGCCGCCCTCGGCGAGCGCCGCGAGGGCCTCCAGGGTGTTCTGCCCGCGCAGCGTCTCGTCGCCGCGCCCGTGCACGAGCTGCAGCAGCTGCACGGCGAACTCCACATCACGCAGCCCGCCCCGGCCGAGCTTGAGCTCGCGGTCGGCGTGGTCGGCGCGGATGTGGTCGACGACGCGGCGACGCATGGCGCGGACGTCGGCCACGAAGTCCGCGCGCTCTGCGGCGGCCCACACCATGGGGGTGAGCGCGTCGCCGTAGGCCCGGCCGAGCGCCTCGTCGCCGGCCACCGGCCGGGCCTTGAGCAGGGCCTGGAACTCCCAGGTCTTGGCCCAGCGGCGGTAGTAGGACACGTGCCCGGCGAGGGTGCGCACCAATGCGCCCGAGCGGCCCTCCGGACGCAGGTTCGCGTCGATCTCCAGGAACGCCTCGGTGGCGACGCGCATCGTGCCCGCCGCGACGCGGGTCGCCTCGGCCACGGTGTCGGCTGAGCCCTCCCCCACGAACACCACGTCGACGTCGGAGACGTAGTTGAGCTCGCGGCCCCCGCACTTGCCCATGCCGATGACCGCGAGCCGCGGCGGGACGTACGCCCCGGTCCCGGACCGCCCCGCCACCTCGGCGTGCGCGACGGCCAGGGCGGCCCGCAGGCCGGCGGAGGCGAGGTCGGCGAGGGCCGCGGCGACGAGGTCGACCGGCAAAATCGGCAGCTCCGGTTCCGACACCGCTTGCAGGTCGGTCGCCGCGAGCAACAAGACGTCGTCGCGCCAGGCCAGCCGCAGCAGCTCGACCGCGGCGGCGGCGGTGATGCGGGCGATCGGGACGTCGGCGTCGGCGTCGGCGCCGACGGCATCGAGGAAGGTCCGGGTCCGCGCGTCGAGGTCGGCCAGCCCGGACGGGTCGAACACGCGCCCCGGTCCCCCGCCCGCGACGGTGCGCAGCAGGCGCCAGCGGTCGGGATGCGCGACGAGATGGTCGCCGAGCGCCGTCGACCCGCCGGCGACCCCGAGCAGGCGCCCCCGCAGACCCTGGTCGGCGCGCAACGCGGCGTCGAGCGCCGACCACCCGGTGCCCGCGGCGTCGCGGAGCCGTTCGAGCGTGGCCAGGGCGAGGTCGGGGTCGGGGCTACGGGCCAGGGCCCACACCACGAGGGCGGCGTCGTCGACCGGGGCGTCCCCGTCCCACCACCCGAGGGCCCGCAGGCGCGGGCCGGCGTCCGGATCGGTGAGACCGAGCCGGGCAGGGGCCCGGTGACGGGCGCGCTGTGCCTCCGGCGGCCGGGCCTCCGGCGACCGGGCCTCCGGCGACCGGGCCTCCGGCGATCTCACAGGACCGGCAGGTAGGTCGCCAGTTCGTACGGCGTGACGTTGCGGCGGTAGGCGTCCCACTCGGCGCGCTTGTTGCGCAGGAAGAAGTCGAAGACGTGCTCACCGAGGATCTCGGCCATCAGCTCGGAGCCCTCGAGCACGGTGAGGGCACCGTCGAGGTTCTGCGGCAGCGACTCGTAGCCCATCGCCCGACGCTCGTTCTCGGTCAGCGACCACACGTTGTCCTCGGCCGCCGGGGGCAGCTCGTAGCCCTCGGCGATGCCCTTGAGCCCGGCCCCGAGGATCACCGCGTAGGCCAGGTAGGGGTTCGCGGCGGTGTCGATCGTGCGCACCTCCACGCGCCGCGACGAGGACTTGCCCGGCGAGTACATCGGCACCCGCACCAACGCGGAACGGTTGGCGTGGCCCCAGCACACCGCGGTCGGGGCCTCCCCACCGACCACGAGGCGCTTGTAGGAGTTGACGAACTGGTTGGTCACGGCCGACATCTCGCCGGCGTGGCGCAGGACGCCGGCCACGAACGCCTTGCCGGTCTTGGAGAGCTCGAAGGGCTCCGAGGCGTCGTGGAAGGCGTTCTGGTCACCCTCGAAGAGGCTCACGTGGGTGTGCATCGCCGAGCCGGCATGCTCGGTGAAGGGCTTGGGCATGAAGGAGGCCCGCACCCCTTGGGTGATCGCGACCTCCTTCACCAGATAGCGGAAGGTCATGATGTTGTCGGCCATGGAGAGCGCGTCGGCGTAGCGCAGGTCGATCTCCTGCTGGCCCGGCGAGCCCTCGTGGTGGCTGAACTCCACCGAGATGCCCATCGCCTCCAGCGCCTCGATGCAGCGGCGGCGGAAGTGCGGCGCGGCGTCGTGGCTGGCCTGGTCGAAGTACCCGCCCGTGTCGGCGGGGATCGGCGGCGTCCCGTCGCCGGGCAGGTCGCGCAGCAGGTAGAACTCGATCTCGGGGTGCACGTAGCAGGTGAACCCGGCCTCCGCCGCCTTCGACAACGACCGGCGCAGCACGTGGCGCGGGTCGGCCCATGACGGCGAGCCGTCGGGCATGGTGATGTCGCAGAGCATGCGGGCCGAGTAGTTCCCGCCCTCGGCGGTCTCCCAGGGCAGCACCTGGAACGTCGACGGGTCGGGCTTGGCGATCATGTCGGACTCGTAGACGCGGCTGAAGCCCTCGATGGCCGACCCGTCGAAGCCGATGCCCTCGGCGAACGCCCCCTCGAGCTCGGCCGGGGCGACCGCGACCGACTTGAGGTAGCCCAGCACGTCGGTGAACCACAGCCGCACGAAGCGGATGTCGCGTTCCTCGAGGGTGCGGAGGACGAACTCCTGCTGACGGACCATGGTCCCGACCCTAAGGAGGACGGGGGGAGATCGCGATACCCGACACGGTCACCGGGCGGGGCAGGTCGCGCCCGGTGGTGCGGGCGTCCGGTCGACGAGATAGCGGGTGACGGCGCGGTCGACGCAGGGATAGCCCCCGAACGTCGCGGTGTGCTCCTCGCCCACCTTGGTCAGCAACGAGCCGTTCAGCGCCCGGGCCAGCTCCACCCCCGCCTGGTACGGCGTCGCGGGGTCGCCGGTCGTGGACACCACCAGCGGCGGAGCGAGCCCGCCGACCTGCGGGACGTGCGGGACCGACGTCGGCGGCACCGGCCAGAACGCGCACTGGTCCCGGGCCGCCGACGGCCCGCGGCCGCTGGCCAGGAACGGCGCGGCGTCGTCGTAGCGCCGGGCCCGGTCGAGCGCCTGCGTCGGATCGGTGAGCCGGGGGACGTCGACGCAGCGGATCGCGGTGAACGCGTCCTGTTGCGGCGAGTACTGCCCATCGGGCCCGCGGTCGTAGTACTCGTCGGCGAGCGTCATGAGCCGGGCGCCGCTGCCGCGCGTGAGGTCGGTGAGCCCGGCGCGCAGCGGCGGCCACAGCGTTTCGGAGTACATCGCCTGGACGGTGCCCTGCAGGGCGTCGTCGTAGGAGAACAGGCGGCCGCCGGGCAGCGGCAGCGGACGACCGATGAGCGGGTGCGTGAGTTGC
>JAABVA010002966.1_pt1 | contig 16504 bp, 16 predicted proteins | sample 5560331 | NCBI WGS metagenome assembly JAABVA01 (sample SAMN12812661, study PRJNA571458) | rock metagenome | isolation source: Antarctica rocks | place: Antarctica: Victoria Land, Mt New Zealand sud | collected 2016-01-07 | reverse complement strand
GTGAAGATAGGGGGGCGCAGGGTCGTACACGGCTTCAACGGCCTCACCGAGGGCGCTCTGGACGATCCGGAGGTGAGAGAAGGGGCGCTCCGGCGAGCGCGGGAAGAGGGATACATGGAGGAGGCGAGATGAGCGGGCTCTCCAGGCGCCGCTACGGAGGGATGTTTGGTCCGACGACCGGTGACAGGGTACGCTTGGCCGACACGGAGCTAATAGTCCGGGTCGAAGAGGACCTGACGGTAGCGGGCGAGGAGGCGACCTTCGGGGGAGGCAAGTCCATCCGCGAGGGGATGGCGCAGGGGCGGGCGACCCGCGCGGAGGGCGCGATGGACCTCGTGATCACCAACGCCCTTATACTGGACTACTCGGGGATAGTGAAGGCTGACATCGGCGTCAGGGACGGGCGCATCGCGGGAATCGGCAAGGCCGGGAACCCGGACACGATGGACGGCGTAACCCTGCAAATAGGCGCTTCGACGGAGATCATCGCCGGCGAGGGCAGGCTGCTAACCGCCGGCGGGATAGATGCCCATATTCACTTCATCTCCCCCCAGCAGGCGACACACGCCATCGCTTCCGGGATCACTACCATGATAGGGGGCGGCACCGGCCCCGCCACCGGCACGAACGCCACCACCTGCACCCCCGGCGAGTGGAACCTGGGGCGGATGCTTCAGGCCGTGGAGAACCTGCCCCTCAACTTCGGCTTCCTCGGCAAGGGCAACTCTTCGAGGCCGGAGGCGCTTCGTGAGCAGATCCTCGCGGGCGCGGCGGGCCTGAAGCTGCACGAGGACTGGGGGACGACCCCGCAGGCCATCCGTGCCTGCCTCTCGGTCGCCGACGAGCTGGATGTGCAGGTGGCGATCCACACCGACACCCTGAACGAGTCGGGCTTCGTCGAGGACTCCAGAGCCGCCTTCGAAGGACGCACCATCCACACTTACCACACCGAGGGTGCGGGCGGCGGGCACGCGCCGGACATCATAAAGCTCTGCGGCGAGCCGAACGTGCTGCCGAGCTCGACCAACCCCACCCGGCCGTACACCGTCAACACCGTGGACGAGCATCTGGACATGCTCATGATCGTCCATCACCTCAGCCGGGACGTCCCCGAAGACGTCTCGTTCGCCGAGAGCCGCATCCGGGCCGAGACGATAGCCGCCGAGGATGTCCTGCACGATCTTGGCGCTCTCAGCATGATGTCCAGCGACTCCCAGGCGATGGGCCGGGTGGGGGAGGTCTGGATCCGCACCCTCCAGACCGCCCACAAGATGAAGGTCCAGCGCGGTCCTCTCCCCGAGGACACCGGCCGCCACGACAACCAGCGCGTGAAACGTTACCTCGCTAAATGCACTATCAACCCCGCCGTAGCCCACGGCGTCTCCGAGCACGTCGGCTCCGTGGAGGCCGGCAAGCTCGCGGACCTCGTTTTGTGGGAGCCGGCGTTCTTCGGCGCGAAGCCGGAGATAGTCTTGAAGGGCGGCCTCATAGCCTACGCCCAGATGGGCGACCCGAACGCCTCCATACCGACCCCCGAGCCCGTCTTCCCCCGCCCGATGTTCGGCTCGTTCGGGAGAGCGGTGGCCGCGACCTCCCTCACTTTCGTCTCCGGGGCCGCCGCCGGTAACGGCCTGAAGGAGACCCTGGGCCTGGAGAAGCAACTCGTGCCGGTGCAAAACACCCGCGCCCTTCGGAAGACGGATATGGTCCACAATGACCTCCTGCCGGATATAGAGGTGGACTCGGAGACCTACGAGGTGCGGGTGGACGGGGAGGTCCTGACCTCCGAGCCCGCCGCCGAGTTGCCCCTGGCGCAGCGGTACTTCCTGTTCTGATGCGCCCTCAAGCCCTTGCGGCCCCTCTCTTGCGCCTGCTCCAGATCTCGGACACCGCCTTCCCGACCGGCTCTTTCTCGCACTCGATGGGGCTCGAAGCCTTCGCCGAGGCCGGGGAGTTCACGGATGCGAAGGACCTGAAAGGTCTCGTGGGGCTTCACCTGAACTCCCTGGCTACCTCGGACTGTGTCGCGCTGCGGGCCTCGTACGACGCGGAGTTCGAGGAACTTCTGTGGCTGGATCGGCTGCTCGCGGCCACGAAGCCGGCTCGGGAGCTGCGTGTAGCTAGCGCCTCCACCGGAAAGCGCTTCTTGCTTAGTGTTGCCGCGCTCGGGGTGGAGGGCGCGAGGCTGGACGGTTTTATCTCCGCGACGCGGGCGTGGGAGACGGCGGGCAACCTGGCGGTCGGTTACGGGGTCGCAGCCCCTGTTCTTGGGCTTGACCTGAAAGACGTTCTGCCGGCGTATCTCTATGCGAACGCCGCTTCTCTAGTCGCCGCGGGACAGAAGCTCATCCCGATAGGAGGAAGCGCCGCCCAGCGGGTGCTCTACACCCTCCGGGAGGAGATCGAACGGGCGGTCGAGAAGAGCGAGGAGGTGGGCCCGGAGGAGATGTACGCCTTTTCACCCACTATAGACGTGCGTTCCATGCTGCACGAGCGCCAGAGGACGAGGCTGTACATGTCTTGAGAGGAGATGAGAGCACATGAGCGCGTTGCGGTTGGGGATCGGGGGTCCGGTAGGGTCCGGGAAGACGGCGCTGGTCGCCGAGCTGTGCCGGAGGTTGGGCGACGAGTTCGAGATAGCCGCCGTCACCAACGACATCTATACGCGTGAGGACGCGGAGTTTCTGATGCGAGCCGCCATTTTGCCGGAGGACCGGGTAGTCGGCGTGGAGACTGGCGGCTGTCCGCACACCGCCATAAGGGACGATGTCTCGATGAACCTGGAGGCCGCTGAGGCTCTGGAGAGAAAGTTCGACCTCGACCTCCTCTTCGTCGAAAGCGGCGGGGACAACCTCGCGGCCTCGTTCTCACCGGAGCTCGTGGAAGCCTCGATCTACGTGATAGACGTTGCGGGAGGCGACAAGGTGCCGCGCAAGGGTGGTCCCGGCGTCACCCGCTCGGAGTTGTTGGTTATCAACAAGACGGATCTCGCCCCGCTCGTCGGCGCCGATCTCTCCGTCATGGAGCGGGACGCGGGACATCTCAGGGGCGATGCCCCGACCCTCTTCGCTTCCGTGTTGCACGGCGACGGGATGGACGCGGTTGTTGGCTGGGTGAGAGAGGCCGTAGAGCATCGCCGCTGGACGCCCGCCGGCTCCCATGCGAGGCTCGATCATCACGACCATCCGCATACGCACTAGCGGCCGGGACGGCATGGGACAACGCGGGGCCCTCCGGCTCTCGTTGGAACCTCACGGCGGGAAGACCGTGCTGGCCGGGCGATACTGGAAGGCTCCGTTCGGCTCGGTACGCGCCAACTACCCGGACGGCTCCGGTATGCCCGAGGTCCAGATCACCAACCCTTCGGGTGGTATCCTGGGCGGCGACCGCCTGGAGATGGACGTCTCCCTCGCCCCCGGCTCCGCCGCTACCGTCCTCACCCAGGCCGCCAACAAGGTATACAAAGGGACGGAGGCCCGGCAGAATGCGACCTTCCGTCTCGGAGAAGAGAGCTTTCTTGAGTATCTTCCGTACCACCTGATCCCCTTCGCGCGCTCCAGCTACTGGCAGGTAACCGAGTTTCACCTGGCCCGGGGCGCGACGCTTCTTGCGTGGGATGCTATCTCCGCCGGTCGCGTGACCCGCGAGGAGCGTTTCGCCTTCGACGGACTCTCCAGCAAGCTGCAGATTCTTAATCAGGGGCTCCCGGAGGTCGTAGACGGGCTCGCGCTTCCCGCCGGCGGAGAGCCGTTCGGCGGTTACTCGTATATAGCGGCGGCATACATACTCGCACCTCTGAACCTGGAGCCGCTGGCCGAGGAGTTGCATGTGACGTTGGGCGGGACACCCCGCGCGCTTGCGTCGGCCAGCGCCCCCGAGCCCCATCTCTGCGCTGTCCGCATCCTGGCGCACGACGCCACCGCACTGTACCGGCCGCTGAACGCTTGCAGGGCGGCGGCGCGGGCCTACTTGGGCCTTCCTCCCGTCGCGCGCGAGGTATGGTAGCGTGAGGCGGGGCATGCCCACCGTCTGCCGGTCGTTGCCGGGAGGGTCTGTGCGTCTCTCCACGCCGCCAAGCTGCAATAATCGCTAATAATTGGCTCGAAATGAGAAGCGTTCGCCATCGGGTAAGCCGACAGGCCGACTACCTGATAGCTAAAAGAAACGGAGGGTTTTCGTGGCAACTGGGATGCTCGTTGAGGGGGAGTGGATCACCGGCCGCAAGCGGCAGGACGAGGAAGGCCGGTTCGACCGCCCGGAGACGACGTTCCGCGAGTGGATCACCACCGACGAGTCGAGTGGCTTCGAGGCCGAGGCGGGGCGTTATCATCTGTACGTTGCCTGGGCCTGCCCGTGGGCGCATCGGACCGTCATTTTGCGCAATCTCAAGGGCCTCGAAGAGGTGGTCTCCCTCTCCGCCGTCGGCTCCTTCATGGGCGACGATGGCTGGGCCTTCTACGACGAGCCGGGCGTAATCCCCGATAACGTCAACGGCGCGTACTACCTGCGCGAGGTCTACCAGAAGGCTGACCCCAGCTACACTGGCCGCGTCACCACCCCCGTGCTCTGGGACAAGGAGACGGGGACGATAGTAAACAACGAGTCGCGCGACATCATCCGCATGTTCGACCACGAGTTCGACGCCGTACCCGGCGCGAGGGCGGGCGTGGACTTCTGTCCGGAGGATCTACGCGAGGAGGTCGACCGGACGATGAACGCTCTCTACGAGCCCGTGAACAACGGCGTCTACAAGTCCGGCTTCGCCACGACCCAGGAGGCCTACGAGGAGGCCGTCACGGTGCTCTTCGATACTCTAGACCACTGGGAGGGGGTGTTGGGCGAGAGGCGGTATCTCTGCGGCGGTCGGATCACCGAGGCTGACTGGGCCTTCTTTGCTACGCTAGTGCGCTTCGACCCCGTCTACCACGGCCACTTCAAGTGCAACGTCCGGCGCATCGTGGACTACCCGAACCTCTGGGGCTATCTCAAGGACCTCTACCAGCAGCCCGGCGTGGCCGAGACCGTCTACCACGACCACATAAAGCGTCACTACTATCGCAGCCACGAGAGCATCAACCCGACCAGGATCGTCCCGAAGGGACCGATGATAGATTTCGAGCAGTCCCACGACCGCGAGCGCCTCTCCGGCTAAAGAGCGCGGTTATACTGACCGTGATGGGTAGGAGCGAAGACTTGCGCGTCGTCGCGTTCGGTGGGGGGACCGGCCTGCCGGTGCTCCTGGGGGGTCTCAAGGACCGCGTCGGCGACCTGGCGGCTGTCGTGACCGTTGCCGACGATGGGGGCTCCAGCGGTCGGCTCAGGCAGGAGTTGGGCGTAGCGCCTCCGGGCGACGTCAGGAACTGCCTCGTGGCGCTCTCCGGGCGGAAGCGGCTCGCCGAGGTCTTCAACTATCGCTTCGAGGGAGGGGGAGAGCTCTCGGATCATTCGGTCGGAAACCTCATCATCGCGGCTCTCTCTGACATGGCCGGCGGCTTCTGCGAGGGGGTAGAGCAGGCGGCCCGCTTCCTGCGCACAAAGGGCCGGGTCTTCCCGGCGGCGACACAGAGCCTTACGCTCTTCGCCCACTATGCTGACGGCACGGTCGCGAGAGGCGAGTCGGCGGTTCATGCGGCGCATAAGCCGGTGACGAGGATCACGGTAGAGCCCGAGGAGGCGCGTGCTCCGGAGGGTGTGATCCGGGCGGTCGAAAACGCCGACCTGGTGGTCTTGAGCTCGGGAAGTCTGTTCACGAGCACGATCCCCTCTCTCCTGGGAGGCGGCGTGAGGGAGTCTCTGGCCGCCTTCTCCGGACCGGCAATCTACGTGGCGAACGTCATGACCCAGCCGGGCGAGACGGACGGCTTCTCCGTCTCGGACCACCTCCGGGCGATAGTGGAGCACGTAGGTCCGGTCGTGACCGACGTGCTCGTTCACTCAGACGAGCTGTCGCGAGAGTTGGTGGAGCGTTATGAGGCAGAAGGGGCGGAGTCCGTAGTCGTGGACCGGGAGGAGATAAGGGCATCCGGCATCCGGGTGTGGGAGGCCGCCCTGATCTCTCGCGAGGCCGGACGCGGGGTACGCCACGATGCCTCGCGTCTCGCGGAGGAGGTGTGCGGGGTTGCCCTCGTTCGCCTCTGAGCTTCGCCGCCAGCTCGCTGCCGGTTCCCCGGCTGGGGGCCTCCTCAAGGTCGAGCTCGCCGGTCTCGTTGACGCCGCCGGCATAGAGGATGGCTCCGGCGTAACCTTGCGTACCCCTAGCGCCGCCGTCGCCCGTTCGGTGGTGAGGCTCTGGCGCTCGGAGTTCGGGCTCGAGCCTCGCCTCTCCCCGTCCGGACAGGACACCTTCGGTCGGACCCGCTATGCGGTGCGCGTCGAGGGCAACCGCGCCGTCCAGGCCGTCGAGGAGCTTCGCGCCGAACGGGAGCATTGTTCGCGCCGCGCCGGCGGCCCGGTCGCCTACCTGCGGGGCGCCTTCCAGGGGGCGGGCTCCGCCACCCGCCCCGGCCGCGGCTACCACCTCGAGTTCGTCCATGCTGACGAGGTCTTCATAAGGCGTGTCGCCGCGCTCTCGCCCGCGCCCCTCAAGGTCACCAGGCGTCGCGAGAGGTGGGTCGCGTACGCCAAGAGCGCCGACGGCGTCACCACCCTCCTCGCCCGGATGGGCCTGCACGAGGCCGTCCTCGAGTACGAGGCTCGCGCGATCCTGGGCGAGGCAAAGGCAAACGCCAACCGGACCACCAACTTCGACGCCGCAAACGCCGCCCGCACCGCCGCCGCCGCCGCCCGCCAGCAAGAGGACCTCGCTAACCTAGATCCCGAAGCGCTGCCACCCGCGCTCCGCGAGATGCTCGTGTTGCGCCTCGACTACCCCGACGCCTCACTCGCCGAGCTGGCCCGGATCGGCGGCCTTACGAAGAGCGCCGTCAACCATCGTCTGAGGAGGTTGTCGGAGTTAAGCGGTAGGTCCTTAGCGGTCGACAAACGACAATAGCTCGTAATTTCCTCCCCTTTGCGCCGTTTAGAGTGCTCTTTCCAGGGGAACACCTCTCAGGGGCACACGTCTCTATAACAACTGAATAGTTGATTGCTGAGAGCTATAAGGTAAGCTGGCGAGAGACGAGACGAAGGAGTACTTGTGGCTGTAAGGGTAGGGATAAACGGTTTCGGCAGGATCGGGATGCTCACCGCGAAGGCGGCTATCGAGAGCGGGAACGATGTAGAGGTCGTCGCGGTGAACGATCTGGCGCCGATGGAGGGTCTGGCTCTGCTGTTCAAGCGCGACTCCGTCCACGGCGTCTACCCCGGCGACGTGAGCGTGGACGGCAACATCCTGCGCATCGGCGACCAGGAGATAAAGACCTTCTCCGAGCGCGACCCGAGCGCTATCCCCTGGGGAGACGTCGGCGCGGACGTCGTCGTAGAGTCCACCGGCATCTTCACCAGCCGCGACGATGCAGCCAAGCACCTCGAAGGGGGCGCCAAGAAGGTCGTCATCAGCGCTCCGGCCAAGGGCGCCGACGCCACGTTCGTCTACAAAATCAACCACGAGTCCTACGACCCGGAGAACCACGACGTCGTCTCCAACTCCTCCTGCACCACCAACTGCATCATCCCGCTGGTCAAGGTGCTGCAAGAGAGCTTCGGGATCGAATCCGGCTACATGACTACCATCCATGCCTACACCAACGATCAAAGCCTCCTCGACGCCGCCCACAAGGACCCGAGGCGGGCCAGGAGCGCGCCGCAGAATATTATCCCGACCTCTACGGGCGCCGCGAGGACGGCGGCGGTGATTTACCCAGACCTCGAAGGCAAGATCGACGGTATGTCCCTCCGCGTCCCCGTCCCCGACGGCTCGATAACGGACTTCGTGGCCCGTGTCTCCCGCGATACCTCCGTCGAAGAGGTGAACGAGGCGTTCAAGACCGCCGCGGACGGCGAGCTCGCGGACATCATGGAGTACGCCGACGCCCCGCTGGTCAGCAGCGACATCGTCGGCAACCCGGCCTCCTGTGTCTTCGATTCGCAACTGACCATGTCTACCGGGCAGAACGTCAAGGTCTTCGGCTGGTACGACAACGAGTGGGGATACTCCAACCGCACCGTCGATATCGTCCGCTTTATCGGCGAAAAGCTGTAAAGTCCGGCGAACTAGCGGTGCGAGCTCGCTCACCCGGACTTTACAGCGTAGCCTCGCCTACTAGTTGGTAGGTAGCCTGTTCTGATGTGCCACCGTCCGGTGCCGGAGTAGTCGTCGGAACCTTCCTGGGAGGTGTCATGAACAAGAGAAGCGTGAGGGACCTCGACGTAGGCGGGAAGAGGGTTCTCGTACGGGTGGACTTCAACGTCCCGGTCAAGGCTGACGAAGTCACGGACGACACGCGCATCCGGCGGGCGCTCCCTACTATCCGGCACCTATTAGAGAACGGGGCACGCCCCGTTCTGATCTCCCACCTCGGCCGCCCCAAAGGCGAACCGGACCCTAAGTACGCCATGGACCCGGTCGCAAAACGGCTGGAAGAGCTGATCGGGGTGCCGGTCCTCAAGCTAGACGCCGCCGTAGGCCAGAAGGTGGAGGAGGCTCTGAAGAACTGGAATGCCGAAGGAGGCGTGGTACTCCTCGAAAATTCTCGCTTCTACCCCGGAGAGACGAAGAACGACCCGGAGTTTGCTGAGCAGCTCGCAACGCTTGCCGACCTGTACGTAGACGACGCCTTTGGGGCGGCCCACCGGGCGCACGCCACCACCGTCGGCGTCGCGGAGCGTCTGCCTGCCGCCGCGGGGCTCCTGATGGAGGACGAGATCGACTACCTGGATAAGGTCTTGCGCGACCCGGAGCGTCCCTTCGTCGCCATCCTCGGCGGGGCAAAGGTCTCGGACAAGCTCGGCGTTATAGAGAGCCTCCTCTCCGTCGCCGATACCCTGCTCATTGGGGGTGCCATGTGCTTTACCTTCTTTAAGGCGCAGGGCTACGAGGTCGGCAAGTCCCTCGTCGAGGATGAGTACGTAGAAGAGGCCGGACGGCTCATGAATGAGGCGGGGGAGAGGCTGGTTTTGCCGGTGGATATAGTCGTTGCGGAGAGGATGGAGGAGACCGCGCCAGCGAAGGTCATGAGGATCGATGGGATCCCGGAGAACACGATGGGCCTGGACGTCGGACCGGACACGGTCGAGAGGTTCGGCGAGCAGATCACGGGCGCCAGGACCGTCTTCTGGAACGGGCCGATGGGCGTCTTCGAGATAGACGCCTTCGCGAAGGGCACCGAGGGTGTGGCGAGGGCCGTGGCCGGGAGCGGGGCTACGAGCATCGTCGGCGGTGGCGATTCGGTCGCGGCGGTGAGCAAGCTCGGCCTCGAAGAGGCGATGAGCCACATCTCCACCGGCGGCGGCGCCTCTTTAGAATACATCGAGGGCAAGGAGCTACCGGGAATAGCGGTGCTGCCGAACAAGGAGGATGCCTAGATGGCGCGCAGACGACCGATGATGGCGGCGAACTGGAAGATGAACAAGCTCGTCGGGGAGGCGCGGGAGTACGTCGAACAACTCCTGCCGCGCATCGAGGGCGCTAGGGGGGCGGACGTCGCGGTATTCGCCCCGTTTACGGCTCTAGGCGAGATCGCCCGGATGACACAAGACACGCCCGTCGTCGCCGGGGCGCAGAACTTCTACTACGAGGACTCGGGGGCGTTTACGGGGGAAGTCTCCGCGCCGATGCTGCTCGACGTCGGGGCCGGGGCGGTCCTCGTCGGGCACTCGGAGCGGCGCGAGGTCTTTGGCGAGACCGACGAGACGGTGACCCGCAAAGCGGCCCGGGCGGTCTCCGCCGGGCTCCTCCCCATCGTCTGTGTCGGCGAGACGAAGGAGGAGCGTGACTCCGGTGGGATGTGGGAGAAGGTCTCGGGACAGGTCTGGGCAGTCTTCGAGCACCTTGACGACGAAACCTCCGGCGAGGCTGTCGTCTTCGCCTACGAGCCCATCTGGGCTATAGGTACGGGAGACTCGGCAACCCCCGAGAATGCGCAGGACGCTACGGTTAAGATACGCGGCCTCGTTGAGGAGTTGCGCGGCGAGGACTTCGCCGGAGCGGTGCGCATCCTCTACGGTGGCTCGGTCAAGCCGGAGAACGTCGGAGAGATCATGGCTCAAGAGGACGTGGACGGCGGCCTTGTCGGCGGCGCCTCCCTGGAGGCGGAGTCCTTCGCTGAGTTGGTCAACGCCGCCGCGGACGTGGAGAGCGGCTGACCCTCTCTATCGCCAGAGTTTGTGCTAGAGTATTCGTTATGATTTACGTACTGGCGTTTCTACATACAATCTTTAGCGTGGCTCTGGTGGTGCTCATACTGCTGCACTCCGGCAAGGGTGGTGGACTCTCCTCCTCACTCGGCGGCGGAACGGGGAGTACCTTCTCAGGCACGAGCATCATGGAGAAGAACCTCACGCGGCTAACCCTGATCGTGATCGCGCTCTTCGCCATCTCTACGTTAGCCCTGATCTTTCTAGTCTAAGACCACCACCCCCGTATCGACCTTTTCGAGCAAAGAAGAAGAAGCCGCCCGGGGAGTATCAGTGATCACTAAACCCGTCCTGTAGGTTAGCTTTCTCCGTCTCCATACGGGCAGTTCGGGCAGAGGGGGTTCTCTTCGGCGTAAGGCCCAATGGGGACGAGAAAGCGCAGGTCATGCACTTGGCTTCGCTCCATCCGTAACGCTCACGAGCGTCCTCGCGTAGTTTGTTCTTCCAGATAGTGAGAGTTTGGCTATCCTACTGGCAAATCCGCTCGGCGTGGTTGCTATTGTGGAGTTTGTCGTGGTGCCGGGAGCAATACTTGCCGCAACGCTGTCTATCGTCCGGTTTGTGTCGGCCTTGCGTTGAGGTTGACCTCACCCCTCGAAAGTAAAAGGACTCGCCCGGGGAGGATGGGGAGAACAGGCGAATCCTATGGGAATTATATACCCGCTATCATATTTGAGCGTATGAACGGTTACAAAGGTTCGACGCTACCATGCCTTCGTTCTGCTCACATATCACCTCGCCGGCCTGCCACGACACAACAGTGCTCCACAGGTAAGGCACGCGGACTCCGCGTCTGATGGCGAGGCGGCTGTCTTCCGGCCTTGCGAGCGGAACAAACGCCACGAACCGGATGTCGAGAGAACAAAAACGCTGAGTGTCGGAGGGGGGACTCGAACCCCCACGCCCTCATCGGGCACTAGGCCCTCAACCTAGCGCGTCTACCAATTCCGCCACCCCGACACGAGTAGCCCCAGGATTATAAGCGGCCCTCCCTTATGGGTCAACGAGTTCCCCGCGAAACCCTTATCATGACCTTCGCGCCCGGAGATAGAACCATATCGCGGACGACCTTGAAGGAAGTGAGAAGGAGGTGGACTCAGGCCGGAGAGGAGACGGCGGCGTGGCCCGCTCGGGTTGGGACGAGGTGGCGGCCTTTCTCGCCTCTTCCCATGCGGCTATAGACCTGCCTGATGGTGAGAAGGGCATCAGAGCCGTAGCCGTACTCGCGGCTCATGCCGCCGTGCCGTCGAGGTGCTCGAAGCCGCTGGGAATCCTCGCTCCGCGACCCGGTTCCGAAAGCGGCTCGATCGGCTCGAAAGTTAGCGTCCGACTCACCTAAAGGACGCTCCCAAACCGGTGTTTTGGGAAGGAACGGGCGCTAAGCAGGTTAGGATTCTCCTGCTCGTGGGTAATGTTAGCATCAGGAACGGGGACTTTTGGAGACGCTGAAGGGCGTATCCTATAAGGTAAAAGGAAAGGAGATCTGGTGAGCGAAGAGCAGCAGAACGGTCATGAAGATCTGGGGGCACGCATCTACGAGCCGCCCGAAGATTTCACCGCCCAAGCCAACGTGAAAGATCCTTCGGTCTACGAGAAGGCCAAACAAGACTTCGAGGGTTTCTGGGTGGAGTGCGCCCGTGATCTGCACTGGTTCAAGGAGTGGGATCAGGTCCTCAAGTGGGACCCGCCGAACGTCGAGTGGTTCGCCGGCGGCAAGACCAACGTCGCTTACAACTGCCTAGACTACCAGATCGAGCAGGGCAGGGGCGACAAGACCGCCCTTCTGTGGGAGGGTGACGAGCCCAGCACGACGAGGACGTACACCTACCAGGAGCTTGCGACCGAGGTCAAAAAGTTTGCCAACGTCCTGAAGAACCTTGGGGTGCAGAAGGGCGACCGGGTGGGGATCTACCTGCCGATGATCCCGGAGGTAGCAATCGCGATGCTCGCCTGCGCGAGAATAGGCGCGCCGCACTCGGTGGTCTTTAGCGCGTTCGCGTCCCATGCCCTGCGGGACAGGCTCAACGATGCCGAGGCGAAGGTTCTCATCACCGCCGACGAGGCGCCGCGCGGGGGCAGGGTCAACCTCCTGAAGGAGAACGCGGACAAGGCCCTCGAAGACTCGCCCAGCGTCGAGAGCGTCGTCGTGGCCGGACGCACCGGCAACGAGGTGCCCATGACCGAGGGGCGTGACCATCGCTGGCAGGACCTCATGGAGGAGGCGAGTGACGATTGCCCCGCCGAGGAGATGGACGCCGAGGACGTGCTCTTCATCCTCTACTCCTCCGGCTCGACCGGCAAGCCCAAGGGGATCGTACATACCACAGGCGGCTACCTCACGCATGTCAAGACCACGACCAAGTGGGTCCTCGATATCAAGGACGACGACGTCTACTGGTGCACGGCGGACGTCGGTTGGGTCACCGGGCACTCCTACCTTCTCTACGGGCCGCTCACATCGGGCGCCACGACCCTCATGTTTGAGGGGGTGCCCTCCTATCCCGAGAACGACCGCTGGTTCGACGTGATAGAGAGGCACAAGGTCAGCATACTGTATACTGCGCCGACGGCGATAAGGGCGTTCATGAAGGTCGGAACCGAGCCAGTAGAGAAGCACGACCTCTCTAGTTTGAGGTTACTCGGCAGCGTGGGCGAGCCGATCAACCCCAGGGCCTGGGTGTGGTACTACGAGAACATAGGCGGCGGTCACTGCCCGATCGTCGACACCTGGTGGCAGACCGAGACCGCCGCGATCATGATATCTCCCTTGCCCGGCCTTACCGCCGCGAAACCCGGCAGCGCCACCTTCCCGCTCCCCGGTATAGACGTCGGTATCTTCGACGAGGAGGGCAACGAGATCGAGGGGGCCGGTCAGGGCAACCTCGTGATAAAGAGGCCGTGGCCCGGCATGCTCCGCACTCTCTACAAGGACCCCGAGCGCTACCAGGAGACCTACTTCACCAAGTACGGGCCGGAGATCTATTTCGTCGGTGATGGGGCCAGGCGCGATGAGGACGGCTACTACACTATCACCGGCCGGGTGGACGACGTGATGAACGTCTCCGGCCACCGTGTCTCGTCGGCCGAGGTCGAGAGCGCGCTTGTCTCCCACCCCGCCGTTGCCGAAGCGGCGGTCGTCGGCAAATACGACGAGGATAAGGGTCAGGCGATATGTGCTTACGTGATCCTAGAGGGCGACCGGGAGACTAGCGACGAGCTTATGAAGGAGTTGCGTAACCACGTGCGTGAGGAGATAGGCCCGACCTTTCGCCCTGACCAGGTCGTGGCGGTCGACGATCTGCCCAAGACGAGGAGCGGCAAGATCATGCGCCGCATCCTCAAGAAGATAGCCGAGGGCGAGCAGGACGTGGGCGATACCACCACCCTCGCCGACCCGAGCGTCGTGGACGACATCCAGGAGCAGGCCACGGCCCAGAGGTAGAAACAAATACTAACGAGGCCGGAGAGGGGGCGGCGAGATCCGCCCCCTCTCTATGCGCGGCATCGTATAATCTGGGTGTCGCAATACTCATGAGAAAGGGCATTCTATGGCGCTGAACACGTCCTACGGCACTCACGGGAACGCGGCCGCCTACGCGCTGCCCGATGAGCGTGCAGGTTTCATACGCAAAACCTACGCGCACCTAGCCTTCGCCGTGCTCGCGTTTCTCGTGCTTGAGTACGTGCTGCTCCGACTGCCTGGTATCGAGGGGATCGTGGGGCTCATGACCAGGGGCTTCAACTGGCTCTTGGTGCTCGGGCTCTTCATCGTGGCTTCCATGATCGCCGACCGCTGGGCGCGTTCTGATGTCTCGCGCGGGTTGCAGTATGCGGGCCTCGGCCTGTACGTGGTGATAGAGGCGATAATCTTCCTACCCATAATGTTTATCGCCGTCAACTTCAGCGACCCGACGGTGCTACCGGCTGCGGCGCTCATCACCGGGCTCCTCTTCGCGGGGCTAACAGCAGTCGCCTTCCTCACCGGTGCGGACTTCTCGTTCCTGCGCGGGGCATTGGTGATCGGCTCGTTCGTGGCCCTGGGCTTGATCGTCGCAAGCATCATCTTCGGGTTCACGCTCGGCGTGATCTTCTCGGTCGTCATGGTCGGGCTGGCAGCCGCGGCGATCCTTTACTACACCTCGAACATCTTGCGCTACTATCGCACCGACCAGTACGTCGCCGCCTCCCTGACCCTGTTCGCCTCCGTCGCCCTGATGTTCTATTACATCCTCCAGATCCTCATGTCCCTACGGAGGTAACGCTCACCCCGGGGAGCGAGCGGCGCAACCAGTAGCGGGCTCTCTCGTAGATATACGCGTGTAGTAAAATATACGTGTCGAATTTATTATCCCTAAGGAGGAACAAGTGGGATTCGTCGGTTATCTACTGGTAATGATCCTGGGCGCTTTGATCTCCGGGGCGGCGGCGCTCTGGGTGAGGAGCTCTTACAAGAAGTACTCCAAGGAGGCGAGCGCCAGCGGTCTGACCGGCGCACAGGTGGCGCGTATGATCCTGGATCGCAACGGTCTTACGAACGTGCGCGTCGAGCCGGTAGCAGGCCAGCTCACAGATCACTACGATCCGCGAAGCAAGGTGGTGCGGCTCTCAGAGGACAACTTCTCGAAGAACTCCATTGCGGGGGTTAGCGTTGCGGCTCACGAGGTTGGTCACGCCATACAGGACGCCAGTGGGTACGTGCCGATGAAGCTGCGCTCCGGGCTCGTCCCTATAGTTAACTTTGGCAGCCAGCTCTGGATGCCGCTGTTTATGATGGGTATTTTTGGCCTGGGAACCTTTTTTATTCAGCTTGCCGTCATCGCGTTCGCGGGAGTATTGCTCTTCCACGTCGTCACGCTGCCGGTGGAGATCAACGCCTCCACTCGCGCCTACGGCCTCCTGACACGCTACGGAATCCTCTCGTCCCGCGAGGCGGGCGGCACCCGGCGTGTGCTCACGGCGGCGGCCTTTACATACATAGCGGCTGCGCTGACCTCGCTGCTGACGCTCTTGTACCTGCTCTTCCTGAGCCAGAATGAGTAGCGAGGATACGAAGCGCTTGCGTAGGAGGCGGGGACCCGAGAGTCCCCGCCTTTTTCGTGTCCGTGGCCGGGCTCTTGCGGCATCGTGCAGGCGCAAGTTGTAGAATAGCCGCGTCGTGGAGGAGATAAAGCGCATAACCAAGCGTCGCCGGAGGCTGCATACCGTAGGCGAGCCTCACCCGTGGGAGCCACGTCACATGCGGCTCGCCGCCACCCGCTACGTGGAGTCCGTGGGGGATAGACAGGGGCGGCGCAATGTGACGCTCGGGGTCATACAGCACCTGTGGCGCTCGCCGGTGCCCTTCGTCGGGTTCTACTCGCCTGAGGGCGTGAAGGTGGTCGAGAACAGGCTCTATACGCCCTCGGCACCGAGGCTAGTGGACGACGCCGAGTACCTCGCCGGGGTCGAGGCGCACAAGAAGGCTTTTGCGCGGGATCTAGAAGGCACGATGCTCCCGGCGGGGAGCCTGTCGGGCTACTTTGAGGTGCCGGCCGACGAGGGATGGCGCATCGTGGTGGACCTTGCCGAAAAACGCTTGAAGCTCTCAGACGCGTGGGGATTCACCACGGAGGCCGGGATGGTCGGGGACCTTGCACCCTTCGTCTGGGCCTATAAACACTGCGGTTTCTGCCTCCTTACCATCTACGACAAAGACGTCGAGGGCTTGAGGGACGACCTGCTCTTCGTCGCCAAGCGCCAGGGGGTAGAGCTCCGCCGGCGCCGGACCGCCGCCTGAAAATACGGCCTGACTCACAGTAAGAAATGTTCCGGGTAGGGTATAATCGTGTCAACCGTATAACACAAGTTCAACCTTACGAAAGATTTGCCACTTTAAGGGGAGGGGTGAGCAGGGTAGATGCTTAGCAGGCACGACACTGGGAGCTTCGCCGCCACTACGGCTCCCAGCGGTTTCGGCCTCGAAGACTTCGAGAGAGCTGGCATCCGGGTGGTGGAGCGGCGGTTCAAGGCCAAGGACACCCTTTTTACTCCGGGGGACCCCGACGATCAACTCTACTTCCTGCTCGAAGTCACCGTACGCATCTATAAGAGGGTGTGTGAGAAGGCTTCTCAATCCCTTCCCAGTCGCTTCAGCATGAGCCGTATCATCGCCACCTTGAGCCAGCACTCGCTGGTCGGCACCTTCCGCTCGTAGTCCTTGGCAAGCCGACGG